>Ga0256847_1000050_pt1 | contig 78275 bp, 69 predicted proteins | sample TeddybearmetaG_FD_189099 | JGI IMG/M metagenome (GOLD analysis project Ga0256847, IMG submission 189099) | Hydrothermal vent microbial communities from East Pacific Rise, Pacific Ocean - Teddybear | ecosystem: Environmental > Aquatic > Marine > Hydrothermal vents | place: Pacific Ocean: East... | reverse complement strand
TTAACATTACCAGTAGTAGGTGTCACCCGGCTTAGGTTAGTTAAAAACCCATCCGGGGTTCTAACCAGACTCATAACCTGAAGACCAGACTGCCCACTAATTGTTAAGCGCCAGCGACCTTCACCATCACCCAGCATGCCCGCAAGACCTTTGTCCGGGTTACCATTTTCCAGATCACTGGCATTCATCTGTTTGGACTGGTTGGGGCCCAGATCAAACAGGATGTTACCGGAAGCTGGATTTCCATTATCATCGATACCGGCTATGGCCACTGTGCGCATCTGATTGCTGGTATTAATGACACGCAGAAAGGTTTGACGTTCGGGTTCATTCGCCGGGTTGCCAAAGTAAATCACATGGTCTCCGGAACCATCTACTTCCACCATACCACTCAAGTTGGTGAGAAAACCGTCTGGTGTACGGATTAAGCTCATAACCTGCATGTCCAGAGCAGAAGTAACTGTCAGGAACCATTTACCTGTACCGTTACCGAGGCTGCCCGTTAAACCCTTATCTACATTGCCACCCTCTATTTCCTGTGCGTTGATCTGCTTGGATTCATTGGGGCCCAAGGTAAAGGACATGCTTCCAGAGGACGGCACACCGGCATCATCGACACCGGTAATGGTAACGGTACCCGTACCAGTACCCAGATTTACAAAGCGCATAAAAGTCTGTTGAGTAATATTGCTGGCTGGGTTGGCAAAGTACACCAGATTACTGTTTCCAGACTTGGGCACAGTATCGTTAACACTGGTGAGGAAACCATCCGGGGTACGGATCAGGCTCATTACTTTAAGCGCCTTATTGGAGCGAATTTTAAGCTGCCATTTACCCTGGCCATTACACAGGTTACCCGTCAGCTTGCTCTCATTGCCGTTCTCGATGTCCTGAGCATTAAACTGCAGAGAAGCCTGGGGTGGCAGTGTAAAGCTGATGATCTTCTTGCTGGAAATACCTGTATCGTCGATACCGTATAATTCGACTAAACCAGGTGTTGCATTGGGGTTCACAAATCGCAGGAAGGTCTGCTGCGTTACATTACTGCCCGGGTTGGCAAAGTACAAACGTTGCTCCAGCCCCAAAGCTGAACTGGACGCAAGTGGTGCAACTGCCACACTACTAAAACAGGCATCTACGCTGGCCGCATTTTGCGGGTCGGTTCCAGTTTGAAACTCTTGCAGATTGGTAGCTCCGTCTCCATCCGGGTCGGCGAAGGCATCGGATGCCAACAGGGAATTTAAGCCATTGGCTATTTCATAGATGTCTGGCAAACCGTCGTTATCATCATCTGGGTCATTAATATCCAGAATGCCATCCCCATCAGTATCAACTTCCTCGGGTTTAACGTTACTGCGTTGAACGATATTGCCACGATTGTCATAGGTGTAAAAAATCTGGGAACCATCATCGTAAGTTACTTTGGTCAGACGACCTATCTCATCGTAAACATAGGTTTCAGCGTATACACTCATATCAAGCGTTACAAAAGCACACAGCATCAATAAAGCGCGTATCAAGACAGACATATTACCCCCTGTAATTCATTATCAATCCTGCTAACACCATCAGGACCGATTCCTTGCGCTCGACCAAATAGATCTAAAGTTTCGATAAACTTGTCTCGCTAATCCCATTCCACAATTACTGCCACTACATCAGGTTAAGTCATACAGAATTACAATCGTACCCCCTGAATGAGGGGTTTAGGCAAGCTGTTCTAGTCGGCAGAAACATACCCAAGTCGAGCAGCTTCGAGCGTCGCTTCCGCTCGACTGGAAACATTGAGCTTGCGATACACAGATTTGGCGTAACCGGCCGTCGTATAAAAGGAGATTTCCAGCATTGTGGCAACGTCTTTAACCGTATAGCCTTTAGCAAGAAGTGTAAGCACATCTCGTTCGCGTGCAGTCAATCGTTGCTCTTCAGGTTGAGCAGGGATGTCTTTAAGGTAACTCGTTGAAGACCTAGCAAAATGTTGCAATACGCGACGCGCAATATTGGGAGAAAGAGGAGGCTGGCCTGCAAGAATCCCTCTCAGCATATCCACCAACTCTTTTTTTGGTGCTTCTTTAAGAATATAGCCGGTTGCACCCTGTTTTAGGGCATCGAACAAATGCTCATCGTCCGTAAATGCTGTAGCCATTACAACCTCACACCCATTTTCAACCAGAGGCGCGATGAGATCGATTCCAGAGCCATCTGGCAAACCGATGTCGAGTAAAGCAAGGTCAGGTTTTAAATCGAGCAGATGGTGGGCCTGCTCTATCGAAGCGGCCTCAAGTACCTCCACATTTGAAAAAGCCTGAACCAAAGCATCAATCATCCAGCGACGCGCGTTGGCATGATCTTCAACAAGTAAACAAATTTTGGGCTGGTTCATGATTTGTAAATTCTGTAGACTTTTTTGCATATTCCCATTTTAGGTCTCACGCAATTTAAGCGCCCCCCCCAATTAGGGGGCCTGCGACACATAATCAGCTTCAGGTATAAGAGGGATAACCAGAACAATACGAACTCCAGGTGAGAGGCAATAGAGCGTATATCCTGTATCGCCTCCACACCACCGACTTACACACTATTGCATTACTTTCGTGAATACAGGTAGTAGCTTTACGGGTAAGGATGTATCCGACAAAATTCGTTCTCCACGCAAGAGCTTTCGAATTTCGTCATAGATACGCCAAACATCCGGGCCTGGATCCCGCAAGTCAAAGTCGTGCCATGTCTGATCGTACTTATTGGGGTCACGCATTGCCGCCCAGCCTTTAGCGCGCATTAACTGAACCAGCGCATAAGGTGTACGTCCAATAAGATATTTGAAACGCAAATTTCCGGGTAGCGCATCAATAGCTTGCACCGTGCCGCCCATTGCTAAATCTACTGCCACCCCAGGAAAATCAAATCCAGCACGCGCCCATGCACCTGTAGTGCCCCAGAATCTAGGGTTTATTTCTATCAATGAAAACTCGTGCGATTCTGCATCCCACTTAAATTCAAGCTGTATTGGCCCTGTCCAATTTAGCGCGGAGATAATATTCGCAGCCAAATCCCTAAGCTGCGAATTTTCTACGCTAACCAAATGAGCCGCGACACCACCAGATATGGGATACATCAAATGCCTCACCTGTGTCACTATCCTGGCAACCTTGCCATTGTGTGCGACTACACAAGCATCGAAAAGTGCGCCCGGAACAAATTTTTGCACCATGCAATGCGATATGCCCCCACCGAGCTGACTCAAATTTTTAACCGTAAGGGACAGTTCGTTCATTGCGGATACACATCGTACGCCAAACGAACCACCAAAGTTTCGCTCATGTTTTACAATCAAAGGAAACCCGAAAGACTCGCCTATTTTTACCAGATCACTGTCATCCTCTAAAAAAACAGTGGCCGGGTGTGCAAAGCCGAATTTACGACACATTTCTATGGTGCGTCTTTTATCCATTCCGATTTCTACCTGAACAACCGAAGGAAACAAAATATTGCTAAACTCAGCAAGAGTGTTTGCATGTTGCGCCAGCACCTCAAGGGTAGCCATACTGGTAGGCAATATCACGTCGTATTTTCGAGTCTTACACAAGTCTATGATGGCAGTTACGTATGCTTCCGGGTCTTTCTCAGCATTGGGAACGGATATAAACCGACGACAGAATCTACTAACACGATTTTTACCAGATTCACACGCAACATGGCAAATATCTCCTCTTCTCCCCAGTGCTCGAAGGGCCGTGGTTTGAATAAGATCAACCGGGCTGGGTATAAGAACGGTGCTCATTTGATTTATCACCTTAGCGGCTAACTTGCTGCTAAGCTAACATACATGAATTTTTAGAAATATTGTCTAAATCGACCACCTTCATACGACGTTGTAATGAGGGGCGAAATTCACCCTTCACCAACATCACAAATCAGGAGGCAACCATGCAGTTCTTAGCTCTAATATATGATACCGAAGGCAGCAACGATGTGGAAACAGATGTTCTTCTCCAGCAATACGGTGAGTTCGGCAAGGCTGCTGGCGAAGCCGGAATAATGCTCGGAGGCAACGCACTGGAACCGGTTGCAACAGCCACCACAGTAACGGTGAGAGGAGGTAAAACTACTATCACGGATGGCCCGTTTGCCGAAACAAAAGAGCAGTTGGGAGGCTACTATTTACTGGATTGCAAAGATCTTGACGAAGCGCTTTCCTGGGCAGCAAAAATTCCATCCGCACGATACGGCAGAATCGAAGTACGGCCAATTATGATATTCGATTCTTGAGCCAGACTACTCCTGACCTGGCACGGGTATTTCGTGCTGAGTCAGGGCGTATTATTGCATCATTAATGATGCATACACATAGTGTGGATATCGCGGAGGATGCCCTGCATGATGCCTTGTTGGAAGCCGCGGAAAAATGGCTGGTTAACGGAATTCCGAAAAACCAGGCCGCATGGCTACTCACGGTCGCACGCAGACGCCTGATAGACAGGTTTCGTAAAGAAAGTTTTCGCAACGCAAGAGCTACACTCCAGGCAGTATTGGATACACAACCCGACATCGAAGAGTTTAGTGAAAGCGAAGTGGCTATTCCTGACGAACGATTACGTCTCATCTTCACATGCTGCCACCCCGCACTGGCAGATAATGTACGTGTTCCACTTACACTTAAAACTCTCTGTGGATTTTCTACCCTGGAGATATCTCGCGCATTTCTTACCACCGAAACAAGTATAATTCAGCGTCTGACTCGGGCAAAACGTAAAATTCGCGACGCTGGTATCCCCTACCAGGTACCCGAAGGCAACGCGCTAAACGACCGACTTCCATCTGTCTTATCAGTAATATATCTTATATACAACGAGTCCTACAGTGCCTTCGATGGACACTCACTTACACGTAAAAACCTCGCTGAAGAATCAATTCGCCTGGCACGTATTTTACACAAACTGCTACCCAGGCCAGAGGTAGCCGGGTTGTTAGCACTTTTACTTCTTCATCACTCCAGAGAGTCTGCGCGCAGCTCAGACGCAGTAGCGTTTATCCCACTGGAGCAACAAAACCGTAAGCTCTGGAAACAGGACTTGATACAGGAAGGTACAAAAATTTTACTTATAGCTCTAAGCAAAGGTCAACCTGGCATATACCAGTTGCAGGCTTCCATTAGCGGACTACATGCGATGGCCGAAAACTGGGCTTCCACCGACTGGCCACAGATTCTGCAATTGTATTCTCTGCTGCTCCAGCTAAATCCCAGCCCTGTAGTCTCGCTAAACAAAGCGGTTGCCCTCGCGCACTCCGGGCATGTAGAACCCGCGTACCAAACCCTAAATGAGCTGGAGGAAGATCTTTCGTCTTATCAGCCTTTTTTTGCAGCAAGAGCTCAGCTTGCCGAACAACTCGGAAAACCGCAGCAGGCATTGAACGACTACGATAAAGCGCTTTCTTTCACAAAAAATAGTGCGGAAAGAGACTTTTTATTGAGAAAGCGACAGCAACTTATAGATTCATAGCCCCTTACTCTAACAACAGAGCCAAAACCAACAGCTGAGAAATGTGGCGAGACCGATTCCGGAAATCATCCGTGCCGCTACACCTGATAAACTTGTTAGCCAATCTGGAAATCGGTAAGGTTAATGAACTGAATCAGCATAATGGAGTTAGGACTATGACATGCCAGCTACAAGCACGTTTTCGCCTTATGGCATCTGTCCTTCTTCTCTTTTTTCCAAATTTAGTAAGCTCGGACCAGCCGGATCAATTGCGTCCTGTACAGAAAGTGGACGATGCGCTGATGTCGGATACTGCCAACACTACGGACTGGCCAGCTTATGGTAGAACCCACAACGAGCAGCGTTTTAGCCCACTTGACCAGATAAATGCAAAAAACGTTTCAGCGCTTAAAGTCGACTGGTATCTGGATCTTCCAGACACATCAGCCCTCGCTGCAACACCGCTGGTAGTAGGAGGCGTGATGTACTTTACGGGTTCACGTAACATCGTTCACGCGGTTGATGCCGTTTCAGGAAAAAAACTGTGGAGTTATGATCCTCAGGTAGCAAAATACGCCGGTGAGCGGCTTAAAGTAGCCTTTTTACATGGCAGCAGAGGCGTTGGTTTGTGGAAGGATAAGGTATACACAACCACACGCGACGGATATTTGATAGCACTGGCAGCCAAAACCGGTAACGAAGTTTGGCGAACCCTCACAGTTGACCCAAGCAAAGCACTCTATATCACGGGCGCTCCAAAAATTTTTAAAGGCAAGGTGTTGATCGGAAACGGTGGCACTGAAAACGGCGCTACCCGTGGTTATGTTACTGCATATGATGCCGAGACGGGTGAACAGGTATGGCGCTTTTACATAGTGCCAGGTAACCCCGCAGACGGCTTTGAAAATGATGCCATGAAAATGGCGGCAAAAACCTGGACCGGTGAATGGTGGAAATATGGTGGTGGCGGTAATGCCTGGCACGGTTTCACTTATGATCCGGAATTTGATGCCATCTACATAGGCACCGGAAATGGCTCACCGTGGAACCGGAAAATACGCAGCCCGGATGGTGGAGACAATCTATTTCTTTGTTCTATTGTCGCATTGGATCCAGACACCGGAGAATACCGATGGCATTACCAGACCACCCCTGGGGAAACCTGGGACTACAATTCCAACATGGACATTGTGCTTGCAGACCTAAAAATAGAGGGGCGTGACGTCAAAGCAATAATGCATGCACCAAAAAATGGCTTTTTCTATGTGATTGATCGAGCTAATGGAAAGCTCATTTCTGCCGAACCAATTTCCGAAGTGAACTGGGCATCAAAAATAGATCTCACCACAGGGCGACCAGTCGAAAACCCTGGTGTTCGCTATGAAAAAAAGCGTGCAACCATCCTGCCGGGACCGCTTGGTGCGCATAATTGGCCACCCATGAGTTATAATCCTGAAACCGGTCTGGTATATATTCCAACTATCCATCAATCCTTTACCTACAATGCCGAAGAAACAGATATCGAAAACTGGCAGTCACCCGACTGGCAAAGCGACGCCCCAGGAGACGGAATTGGATTAGGTGGAGGAGCCCTGGAGCTCGAACCCGGTGTAAGTAGCGGCAGCCTTCAAGCCTGGGACCCGGTTAAACAAAAACAGGTATGGAGCGTAGAATTACCCAATTTGTGGAACCCGGGAACGCTATCAACATCCGGCGACCTTTTATTTCAGGGTCGTTCAGATGGAGTGCTGGTTGCCTACCACGCAAAAACTGGCGAAGAATTGTGGCAATTTCCGCTAGGTCTTGGCATCTCTGCTCCACCCATTACCTATTCGCTAAATGGCAGGCAATACATCGCTTTGCTGGTTGGCTGGGGTTCAGGGTTTTCCGCCTTTGGTGGAGGAGATGCCTCAGCGTTAGGCTGGAGCTACGGAAAACATATGCGCCGTCTGGTTACCTTTTCCCTGGACGGAACCACAAAGCTACCCAAACTTCCGCCCCCTTCCGTACCGCAGTCTCTACCCGCCCCGTTCTTTGAGGTTGAAAGCGATCTGGCTACTAGTGGCGCCGCATTATTTGGACAATGCACGATTTGTCACGGCGGAGGAGCAGTATCGGGCGGTATTGCACCAGACCTTCGAGCATCTCCAGCAGTGTTATCTGAAAAGGCATTTGAAGATGTGGTCCGAGGTGGCGCGTTACGCGAAAAGGGTATGCCTTCTTATGAATCGCTCTCAGACAATCAGCTCACAGCACTGCGCCATTACATTCGTGAACAGGCAAATTTATAGACTGATAGACTGATAGCAACTGTGTTGTGCGCAAGCCCCGAACCCGTTTGCTTGGTTGAATAAAATGGCAGAAGTGCATTGGCCGCAACTTGCGTTGAGATTCCCGTCCCTCTGTCACTCACGCGGACAACCAGGCGATTACCCCTCACTTCTATACCAAGTTCTGTCGTATCGGCCGAAGATCCTGCTTCGTAGGCATTTTTAGAATGTTCAACCTGTCCGGTTGCTGTGTCCGATCGGACACTGACACACATATAGCTGTTAGAATCGATTAAAATAAAACAGAGACTCGGCGTGAACTGGTACAATAGAGTTAAGAGGTTTGGTTTCTGGCAAGCAAGCCTGGCATCTTTGCTAAGAAACCTGACCATTCACCTGAACATTCATTTCTGGAGTATTCAGACTCGGATACCCGAGCTCGATTACATACCTCCACAAGAACACTCAAGAGACTTTGTTTTTAGATCGCTCACAGCTAATGAAGTGCTTGTCGCCGCGCACAACCCGGATCTTGGTTTAACGCAGTCTTTTGTGAAAAATGCATTTTCCCGGGGTGATATCTGTACTGGCGCTTTATTGGGAGAAACTCTCGTCGCCTATTCGTGGAAAACATTCTCACACGCGCCACTGACTAAGGGACTCTGGATTCGTATAGACCAACAACCACAGTTTTACGGCTATAAAGCTTTTGTGCTGCCAGAATACAGAGGTCGGCGGTTAAGCACTAGTGTTGCAAGAGCTAACGATACAGATCTGGTCAGAGCGGGTGCACAATGGGGCGTTTCTTACATCGCCCTGTCAAACCTCGAGTCCCGTGCTGTCAACCTTAAAACTGATAGCCGGGTTTTTCGAGGTTATGCCGGGTACTGGAAAATAGGCAGCCATTACCTTTGTTTTCGCACCAAAGGCGCAAAACCCTTTATTCAATTTGAACAATCACGGACAGATTTTTCAATCTAGGCTCGCGATCTCTTTGAAAGGCAACAAGCTGTAAGCGAAGAGTGACACCTGCAAGTGTTAAAGCATAAGAGCGAATCATCCACTGCTGATGTAATTTTATGTTGCCTGCTCTAATGGCAAGATAAGCCATCAAACCAGAATAAAACCAGAGCGTACAAACCAATACTCAGCGCAAGAATCATCATAAGACCCCACACAAATGACTTAAACCGGGGCATGCTTCCAGCATTACTTTCTATCAATCTAGACTACTCCGGCATGTTCATCATGAAGGTGTTAATATTACCTACACTTTTGGGCATTTCAATTGGTGATAGAGCGGTGATTCTAACTTTTATCGTAAACAGTTTTTTGATAGCGCTGGTGGTAATGATTCACTACGAGTTTCTTTACCGCCTCACCATTCTTATGCCAAAACTAACGGTTCGCAGACAATTTCGGATAGTTTTTGGTGTGCTTGGTGCTCTAACTGCCCACGCAGTTGAAGTGTGGGTATTCGCCGTAGCATATTATTTCATGCACCACTCTGAAGGTTGGGGGCACTTAATCGGCAATTTCGATGGCAGCCTGCTAGCCAGTGTTTACTATTCCCTCACCGCATTCACCACACTTGGATTCGGTGATATTGAACCCTTTGGTGACATTCGGTATTTATCAGGCTTTGAAGCGTTAACCGGGCTGGTGCTGATTACATGGACAGCCTCATTTCTATTCCTGGAGATGCAGAGGTTTTGGGGAAGCGAAAGGCATAGCCACTAAGCTCAGAAATCCCAGCCAAAATGCGGCTTAGGTAGTCGCAGAACTCTGTCAAGCGATTCAAACAGAGCCGGCTCACCTGCCAGTTGATCGGTAACGGCCAGACTGCTGGCGGGTCGGATCCCAAACCACATACGACTAAATGCATTAACCGATGCATGTAAGGTTGGCAGCGATTTCTCCTGGCCGCATTTAGCAGACGATTCCTCCCCCAGGTCAATAATATATTCACCCGCGACACCCTGCCAGGAGTTGGTGTCCGTTAAGATATCCGCCAAAGCATCGCTAAGTATCAAGTTAAACCGGATACCCGGTGTGTTCAAATGGGTTTTGGACAGACAGGATTCCAGGTTAAGGATTCGTATCTGCCAATACGCAGATGTACGAATTACCTGCTCAAACTTTCCCTTCTCGCTGGCCCGGCGGGTCCGAAATGGCTGCCTGAGCAGATCCTGCATCTGAATCTCACCAAACTCAAGCATACCAATCTGAGTTACCTGATCTGCCAACGATTTTATCAAGGCCAACAATTCAAGCAACTGAACTTTTGTCTGATATGCTTTAAAGGTAATAACGTAAGGGCCATCTTCACCCTTCATCTCGCCCCAGATAAAATGTGAAAGCGTATTTCCAGGACCGTCAAAATAACCAAATCCAAATGATTTTTTGGTCCAGGCAAGCTCCGCCTTTAACGCAGATGCAGCATGTAGGCTAACTGCACCATGGTGTCGCTCTCGTACCATCATGGCAGCATGTATTTCTTTGTGGTCTACTATGGTAAGTCGCTTTGGCGGACGAAAAGGGAAATCAATGATGAGTGTCGCTGGATCAAAATTTATCCAGTTTTCGTAGCTACCATTACCAAAACCAAGTTTGTTGTAAAAACCCTGATCAAAAATCCCAAGCGCACTTACATCCATGCCCGACTCTTGCTGCCTTGCCAGCAACCTAGCAGTGAGTTGTTTGGCAAATCCAAGCCTTCTGACAATATGACTGGTGTTTACCGAACTTACCGCACCCAGCTTCAGATCCGTCTGCAAATATCGAAGAGAACCAGGTGTTCCATGAACAACACATTCGGCTTCATCGTCCAATGTCGCAACCAACGTATCACCCTCGGCAAAAAAATCCTCGAGTGACTCCGCTTCTTTGTCGTCTTCAATCCAGCCACACTCTTTCCAGATTCGTGTTACGGCTTGAAAATCTCTATTGGAATTGTAGTCCCGAAAGGCCATAGTGTTTCAACTCAGTGAATGGAATAACGATAGTATAGAAATTATTGAAATTGACAAACGGCTGGTTTTTTCAGATAAATTGATAGTCTAGGACGAAGCTGCTTCACCCTGAGCCTGGGTATTACTGCTCAGTTCTCCACTAAGTGCTTTTTTATGGGTGGTTGCCAGCAAGTAGTAAATACTGGGTAGGATAAACAGTGTAAACAGGGTTCCGATCAGCATGCCGGCCACCAGAATAATGCCAATGCTGTTACGCGCCTCCGCACCGGGACCGTCCACCAAAACCAATGGCGTATGCCCCATTACGGTCGCGCCCGTAGTCATCAACACAGGCCGCAATCGCGTAACCGCAGCAGACCTTATAGCCTCGAGCTTGCTCAAGCCATCAAGTTGCAGCTGTTTGGCAAACTCTACTATCAGAATAGCATTTTTAGAAATAAGCCCCACAAGTGTGATGAGCCCAACCTGAGCATAGATATTAATTGTCGTCCATCCCAGATAAGTTAGCAGAAGCGCACCGGAAAGGGCCAAGGGCACAGATCCCAACAACACAACTAGGGGATCTCTAAAACTATTAAACTGTATGGCAAGCGCCATGAAAACGAAGGCCAGCGAAATTCCAAGTACACCTACCAGAGTGTTACCTTCCTGCCGCAATTGACGTGACTCCCCTGCATAATCGAAGGAATAGTGAGCCGGCAGGATATCCTCCGCCAGCTGCTCCATAACAGTAAGCCCTTGCTCCTTGGTTCGCCCCGGGATCATTCCCCCGTAAACTCGAAATGAGTTATTTTGCTGGAATTTACTTAGCACCCTGGGTGCAACTTTTCTATCCAGTGTTGCAATGGCACCCAGCGGTAGCAAATCTCCTTCTGGCGTACGAATTTTTAATTGCAATAAAGCCTCTGGATTGAGTCTGTCCTTTTGCTCCACCATTGGAATTACACGATAGGCTCTGCCATCCAGATCAAATCGGTTAACGTAGTTCGCAGACAAAAACATACTTAACTGACGGCTCACCTCCGCTAGATCCATACCCAGGTCAGCTATTCTGTCACGATCGAGGAGAAAACGCCCCTGGGGCAAGTCAATGCGCAAATCTGTGTCTGTAAACATAAACACGCCACTTCTTCTGGCGGCACTCACCAGTTTTTGCGCATAAGGCAACATTTGCAAAGCAGTATCGGAAGACATCACAACAAATTCCATATCAAAACGTCCAGCGCTTGGTAACGCAGACGGTAGAATGGGAAATGTTGTCAGACCAGAAACCTGTGAAAGTGCACCATATGCCATTGGCAGTAACTCATGCACAGATTTATCTCTTTTGTCATAATCTATAAATTGCATGCCGCCAAATCCACCGGTCGTCATAACGGCCTGCCACATCAAAGCAGATCCCGGCAGGTTTTCCATTGCATCCACCACATCAACCATGTAGCCACGCGTATAATCCAGGGACGATTCTGGCGGGGCGGTAACCGCTACGTTAATAGAGCTTTGATCCTCGGTAGGCGCCAGTTCCTTTTGGGAAAACAGATAAAACGGAACTGCCAATATTGAGATAAATATGGCAATAACAACCACCTGGGTATTGCTGCGCAACAAACCTTCCAGCAGTTGGTCATATCGATTTTGTATCCTCGCAAAAACTCCATTTACCCATACGGCCATTCTGGATTCCCTGCCCTGGGCGGGGGATACCCAGGAACTCATGATGGGTGACAAAGTTAGTGCAACGAGCCCGGAAATAAGCACCGCAATAGCCAGAGAGAAGGCAAACTCCTTAAAAAGCACACCCGTTAAACCGGATAAAAAACCGATTGGTACATAAACCATCGCCAGAGTGATAGTCATGGCTATTATCGGGGACAATAATTGTCGTGAGCTGGCAAGCGCAGCCTGGGGACGACTTAAACCCTCCCGCATGTAACGCGCCACATTTTCGACCACCACAATGGCATCGTCCACCACCAAACCTACTGACAAAACGATAGCCAGTACGGTTAACAGGTTAAGGGAGAAACCCATCAAGGACATAGCAGCAACAGCACCGAGAAGGGATATGGGTATCGTAACAAGAGGCACCAATGCTGTTCGAAAAGAACCCATGAACACCACTACCACAAGACCTACCAATAACACGGTCTCTGCAAGTGTAATAAAAATTTCGCGCAATGCGCTGCGCATATACTGGGTAATATCGAAGCCAATTTTAATGGAGAGACCATCTGGCATGGCAGAATTTAGTTCATCAATCATCCCGTACATTTCGTCTGCAATGTCTATTTCGTTGGCCCCCGGCAGTGGATAGATTGCAATAAAAACCACGGATTTCTGGTTCACCCGCGCGTGTTGTATGCCTTCTTCCTCACCCAGTTCTACACGCGCAATATCGCGTATTCGAATCAGGGATCCTTCACTCTCCCGAATAACCATGCTCTCGAAATCCTGCACCCCCTGTAAAGAAGTGTCTACCATAAGATCTACGCGCTGATCGGCATTTTCACTACGCCCTATAGTTGCGATTAAATTGTTACGGGTAAGTGCCCGCTCAACATCCTGTGCACTTACGTTGAACATCGCCATACTTTCAGGATTTAGCCAAATACGCATAGCCGGTCGCCGACCACCCGGAAGATCCACTCGTTGAACACCTGCAATTGAAGACAGCCTCGGCACTACACTACGCTGCAAATAATCGGTTACTGCTGCTCGGCCGGTAGCCGCCAATACTTCAACCGAAAGATAAAATCCGGCCTGGGGCCGATCTGCCCTTTCTACCTCCACAGAAGGATCTTCCGCACCAGCGGGTAACTCAAACCGTATTTTTCCCAGTCGGGAAGACAGCTCGGCCAGCGCGTCAGTACTGTCTTCGTTCAGTTTAAGAAAAACAGTTACCCTACTCATCCCAGAGGTGGATTGGGAATCAATAAAATCAATACCCGGTACGGAAGAAGCCGCACGCTCAATAGGGTCTGTAATAAATCCCTGCACCACCTCTGCGGAGGCGCCAACATAGGGTGTCTGTATTACCAGTGATGCACTGTCAATTTGCGGATACTGAAGTACAGGCAAACTGGTTGCCGCACGCAGGCCCATAAAAACCAGACCAAGGCAAATAACAATGGAAATCACCGGACGCTCTACAAAAATGTCAGTGAACTTGGGTACCCGCGCCTCGTGCGTCAGTGACATGTCTAATCCTCTGATACAGTGGGCGGTGAGGATTCATCACTTGATAAAATCGCCATGGCAGGGCGAACAAGAATACCGTCGCGCAATTTGAAAGCACCAACGGATGCTATCCGTTCACCCACCTGCAACCCTTTGATAATAACCAGATAATCACCGCGCTGCGCACCCGGCTCTACCAAACGTTTTTCAGCACGGTATTCTGCACGCGCACCACTCTCAGCAGGTTTAAGCACATAAACACTTGCGCCAAAGGAATCTCTGCGTACCGATATATCCGGAACAAGCGTTGCATTACGCACTTTTCCTACAGGCACATCAACATGCAAAAGACTGCCAGGCTGCAGACCCAGCAGGGTATTGTCGGCAATCGCCCGAAAACGCACGTTTCGGGACATGGCATTTACGAAAACATCCTGACCAATGATTGATGCAGATAATGACGGAGCAGATTCATTTATGCGTACCCGTATCTCTGTTCCTTCCACCGACAGTGCCTGCTGCTGAGGCAGAGTAAAGTCAACCCAGATATTATCATTCACCCCAATAAGGCGGACTACAAAGGATGCCTTATCCAGATACTGACCCTTTTCAAGCACGTGTAGTCCAGCCCTGGCATCAAAAGGAGCTCGCAGGGTGCGTTTATCTATAACCGCCTGCAAACCGTCTATGGCCGCCGCCGCTCCATCAAACCGGGCTTTAGCACGGTCGCGTGCATCCTGGGCTGCAGCGCCAGAAGCAATTAAACGTTGATTGCGTGAAAGATCCAGACGCGCTATTTCAAGCTCTGCACGCGCTGCTGCGAGCTGCGCGCGCTCCTCACTGGTATCCAGTTTAACCAGTACCTGGCCAGCTGAAACCGCAGCTCCTGGGGCAAACCCCACTTCAGTAATACGGCCAGCCAGCTCATTACTTAGATCTACCGATTGAATGGCGACGAGTTCGGCAGTTACCGATGTGGTTGGTTGCCAGGCTTCTTCAATGGCAATAAATACTTCTACCGACTCAACCGGCTCGGGAAAAGCAGCCCCAAAAGCGATTGCTGCCTGTATTTGAGCATATTTATAGTATCCCAGGCCCAGCACCACCAACAGGCAGGAAACTATAATTATTAACCAGTTCCGCATCCTCTAATCCTATACCACTACCAGGCCCGTAACGGCGAGGTACAACTTACTGGTAATATTGTCTATATTGGCTAGAAGTGCAATACGCTCACATCGTAGAAAGCTAAAGTGGTATTAAAAACCCATCTACAGCATTAATTTGCTCACCATCCGGCTCGGAGTCGGTATTGTCGGCAACCCAGGGTGCAAAACACTGCGGATCTGTTATACAGGGGTCTGTTAATGCAATGGAGTATCGAGCGTGGCATGGTGAATTACGTAAGCCCGCGCGAACGCACAGACTATTGTGAACTAACCAGAGCAGAATTCGGTTTGCTTAAAAAACTGGCTGAAAAACCCGGGCAAATATTTTCTCGCAATCAGTTAATGGACACCATGTATACGGATCATTGAGTTGTTAGTGATCGTACAATTGACAGCCATATCAAAAAAATTTGTCGTAAATTGAGTGAACTAAATCCTTCATGCGAACACATACAATCTGTTTATGGAGTGGGTTACCGTTTTGATCTAAACCCCAGCAAACTGCTACTCTTGGATTAACAACAACGAGAGCATCCTGTATGAGCTGGAAAGACGAAATCGAAGAACTTAAAGCACGTAGTCTGCTGGCGGAAAAGATGGGCGGTCGCGAAAAAGTAGCGCGCCAACATGCTTTCAACAAGTACACGATTCGTGAGCGTATCACCAAAATTACCGACAAAAACTCATTCCATGAAACCGGGAAACTGGCAGGTGTAGCCAAATATGATGACGCAGGAAACCTGGTGGCATTCACGCCTTCGAACTTTGTATTCGGAACTGCTGAAATCGAGGGTCGCCCACTTATTGTCTCCGGAGACGATTTTACAGTTCGAGGAGGTTCCGCCGATGCCTCTATTCCTGCAAAACGCATACAGGCTGAGGGGCTTGCGATGGAACTTCGCTTACCCCACGTAAGACTGGTGGACGGAATGGGTGGTGGTGGCTCGGTTAAAACCATAGAAACCTCGGGACGCACCTACATTCCGGGCCTGGGCGGCTGGAATGTGGTGGTTAAACATCTGGGTATCGCCCCTTCGGTTTCGCTAGCCCTGGGTTCGGTGGCAGGGATTGGCGCTGCGCGAGTCGCTACTTCGCATTATTCAGTAATTGTCAAAGATAGCGCTCAGATGATGATCGCTGGCCCGGCACTGGTGGATTGGGCCGGATTAGGGGCTATCAGTAAAGAAGAGCTGGGAGCAAGCTCTATTCATACTCGCAATGGGGCCATCGATGATGAAGCCAACGGCGAAGAAGAGGCTTTCGAAATGGCTCGAAAGTTTCTGTCCTACCTGCCAACCAGCATCGATTCATTACCACCAGTTACCGAAAACAAGGACCCCGTTGACCGCCGGGAAGAGTCATTGATAGATATCGTTCCAAGGGAAGCAAGTGCCGTCTATGACATGCGCCCATTGATCAACTCGATCGTAGACCAGCAATCATTCTTCGAGATTGGCAAGAGCTGGGGTAGATCCATAATTTGTGGGTTTGCACGCTTTAACGGCATACCAGTGGCCATTTTTGCAGAAGATCCAAAAGTGTATGGAGGTGCATGGACTGCAGATGCATGCCGCAAACTTATCAGGCACTGCGACCTGGCCTCCACCTTTAAACTTCCCTTGGTGCATCTGGTGGATTGTCCGGGTTTTCTTATTGGCAAACAATCAGAAGAAGAAGCCACAATTCGCATGGGCTCCCAGGCACTTGCTGCATTAGGGCAAAGCACAGTTCCCTATTGTAGCGTAGTTATTCGTAAAGCATTTGGAGTAGCAGGCGCAGCAAATTCTAAACCTGGTGTTCAGCATTTCAGGTTTGCCTGGCCCTCAGGAGATTGGGGTTCATTACCAATAGAGGGCGGCATCGAAGTGGCATATAAGGCAGAACTGGCACAGGCAGAAGATTTTGATGCGCATCTGGCAGGCATAAAGCAACGGCTTAACAGGCTGCGATCACCCTATCGCTCAGCGGAGTTCTTTGAAATCGAAGAAATTATAGACCCAAGAGATACACGCGCAAGGTTGTGTCACTGGGCAACGCTGGCAGCAAAAACCCTTAAACCAGGACCCACATCATTTAGTTACAGGCCCTAGTTTTTCTGGAATAGTTTCACTCTGGAACAGTTCCAGAATATATGAGCCATAAAAATGATTGAGTGGCCATCATTAAACCAGTTGACCTATTATTCTGTTAACGGCCACAGGGAGAAAATAGAATGACGAACGCAGAAGTTGTCAGAAAAGCATGCCAGATAATATGGACGGACGGAGATGTATCTCGAATAAGTGAGTTTTATGCGGGAAATTTTCAGGCCAGCTACCCGCGTACCGACTGGGGACAAGGACTTGAGGGAATAAGAGTGCTGGCAGAAAATATCCGGGCGACTTTTCCGGATTACAGTGAGCAGATTGACGAACTGATTGAGGCTGGAGAATTTGTTATTGTTCGACTGACACTTAGAGGCACACAGACTGGCCCATTGGAAGGACTCCCGGCAAGCGGCAAAAAAGTTGAGTTTAATGACGTAACAATTTGCCGGGTTGAGGACGGTAAGATTAGCGAACAACGCGGGTTGAGTGATCACTTTGCACTATTCAGCCAACTTGGACTTATTGCAATGCCAGACCAGGAAGCAGGGGAATCATCATGAGCTTAACTTTGTATACAGGTGCCACGCAATTCGATACTTTTCCACATATGGAAGATCACTTTAAAACTGCAAAATTGCTTCCATCCAGCACCCCGTTTGAGTTTCCAGATGGTCGTGAATTGGCTCTACCAGAGAAATTTAATTTCGAAAACCAGTCGCGCTTTACGGAGCATTTTATTAAATCCACAGATACCAGCGCTCTGTTAGTAATCAAAAATGGAGAACTACGGCTGGAAAAATATTTTCACACAGGAGGACGGGACGTGCAGTGGATCTCCTGGTCGGTAGCCAAAAGCTTCGTGTCGGCACTGATAGGTATAGCCATTGAAGAAGACCTTATTGGCTCCATAAATGAACCGATAACCCACTATGTAACCTCGCTCAAGGGCTCTGCATATGACGGAGTAAGTATAAAAAATGTACTGCAGATGTCTTCAGGAGCCAATTGGAATGAGGACTACAGTGACCAGAACTCGGACATTCACCGCCTTGGTGCAGCAATGGCAGGAGAAGAGTCACTTGCTGAGTTTGTAGAAAATATAGAGAACGCTGCGGAACCAGGCACGCTCTGCCAATACAATTCAGCCGACACGCAAGCCTTAGGGATGCTGTTGGTAAATGCCACCGGACGATCAATTACCAGTTACATGCAGGAAAAAATATGTCAGCCGCTGGGTATGTGCTCAAGCGGCTATTGGATAGTCGACAAGGCTGGAATGGAAATGGCACTGGGCGGTCTGAACTTAACAGCGCGTGACTTTGCTAAAATTGGAGAATTGTATCGAAACCAAGGGCTGTGGCGTGGTGTGCAAATAGTTCCGGAGTGCTGGGTTTCAGCCTCTACCGAGTCGGACAGCCCACATCTACAGACAGGACAGGTGCTCGTCGGAGGACATGTCTTACCTCTGGGTTACGGTTACCAGTGGTGGATACCCGAAGGAGGTTGTGGAGAGTTTTCCGCGATTGGAGTCTACAACCAATTTATCTACGTAGATCCCTCGCGTGGTGTTGTTATTGTCAAGTTGTCGGCTAACCGCGCGTATGGAACCACCCCCAACGAAGAGACCAACAGGGAAATGGAAAGCATCGAGTTCCTGAGAGCGGTGGCGCGAGCAATGGACTAATTAACAATGACCTTAGGGGGCGAAGGCGCGCTCGATGAAACCGCCCGTTTTTGCCACGAATACTTCAGCGTATCGGGTAGAATTTTCACGCCGGTACTGAATTTAAATGGCACTTCAAGACCACTTGCATAAGTCATCTCGACAAAATAGGCGATGTGCCCCTTGTGCGGCACCTCCGGTTTTACGGTGTATCTTCCCGGCTCAACTTCTTTAAGGGGAGTTGGCTTATACGCATTGCCAATAACGTTTTGCATAAAGTTACGAGCATTGGGATTATGCGCCACCCACAGGGTCACGCTTAGTGGATTATCAAGTGTTAGAACAGAGATGGTTCCATCCTTTGCAACATCCCAGGAATAGCGCGGAACGGGTACGTTATTAACAATAGCATGATACCAGGCCATCACACTGTTCAGGGCATCTGTGTCAGCCAGGCTATGATCAGCATTAGCAACATAGCGCATGTGTTTTTCACCAATAAGGCCGCTCCAGTAGAATTGCCAGGAATCTGGCAGAAAGAACTGATCACCGGTAGCACTAACAATATACTTGGGGAGCATAAGTCGGTCACGATATTCATAGGGCTCGACCAGCTTCATTAATGCCCGATACTCAGGGGTGTCAATCCACTGCATAATCCCCAGCTCGGAATAATCGTCCACCGCAGCAGCAAATTTCCCATACACCTCAAAATGATGTTTGAATGAAGGCTCCAGGTTAAGCACATCTATAACAATAGGCACTATTGCTATTACGCGTTTATCTACCGCTGCCGTCGTCCAAGTGGCCCAGCCGCGTTTTGATGCACCGGCTACGACAAACTTCTGCACCTCGATTCCCCCGCCAGTTTCGGATGCCGTCAAATTGCTTACAGTATCCATGGCCCGCACCACGGCTTTTGTCATAGGAAGGCGCAAAGGCCATTTTTCGTCCCCGCTTCTAAGGTACTTATCCCAGGTGTAGGCAACTATCGAGTCTTCAATTCTGCTGGTATTCGCATCATTTGTAAAAACCAGAGGCTGATTTGGCACCATATACAGCGTGGTGACCACGGTGCCCGTTAGCCTGGCCATATCAATATTCCATGTCGGCGCAGCGTCACGTAAAGGGTCGCCCTTTTCCCCTCCGGTAACAAAAAGATAACCAACCTTGCTGGTCACTTTTTTGGGCACAGTAATAGTCATTACATGCTCCCAGACGGGAAGGTTAACTTCCTTTTTAGTGAGATATTTTTGCGATGTCATGTTTACGATAAAAGTAACATAGTCATCGCCTGTGATGGTTTGGCTTAGCTCATATCGATAATTGCTATCGGGTGCGGCAACATATCGATCCAGTGCAGTCAGATCCAACCCGGCAGGTTCTGCCACCAGCGGTTGTGATTGGTACAACAGAATTAGAGAACAAGCGCATACTAATCGTGACAAAGCCAATGTAAAACTCCCTCCAAATTGAGAAGACGAGATCAAAAACCAGGTACCAGTACCGAAGATAGTAGGATTTATGCCAAAATTCATCAAGCCAGAGCTTATACCATACTGACTATGGAGACCCCGTTCCTCGCCATAAGCGCTTCCACCTGCGCCCACTTTGTGGGAATATCCGCACCGTTAAGGACACAAATAATAGTGAAGTCGCCCCCACGGGCGGTTTTTGATTCTGGGAGCACAAAAGTGCTCTCCATGACAACACAGGAACAATAATTGGCATCGTATGCGCGATTACTTTATTAGAAGACTGTTATTCATTCCACCAACCCTGATTGGTGTGACCATTATCGTTTTTGCCATTACCCGCCTGGTTCCCGGGGGACCGCTGGAGCGCGCCATTATGGAGTCCCAACAGCTTAACGCTGCCAGTGGCGTTAGTAGCCAGCAAGTCGGCGAAGGCATGGCCCTGTCCGAGTCTCAGCTAGCTAAGCTAAAGGAGTATTATGGCTTTGATAAACCAATGCTCGAGAGCTACGTAGACTGGGTTAGCAAGGTGGCCCAGGGTGATCTGGGTTCGTCCTATCGCTACAACGAACCGGTATGGGACGTAATACGAGATCGTTTTCCTATCTCACTGTACTACGGTCTGGTTACACTCTTCATCACCTACACGGTATGTATTCCACTTGGGGTGCTCAAGGCGATAAAACACCGGACCGTCGTGGATAATGTCAGCTCTATTCTCATTTTTATCGGTTATGCCATTCCGGGTTATGTGCTTGGCGCACTGTTATTACTCTATTTTTCGGTACGACTGGAATGGTTTCCCATGGGAGGCTTTGTGAGCATGCGCTTCAATGATATGGGTGCCTGGGACAAAACCATGGATCTGATAAACCACTCTGTACTGCCACTGATATGTTATCTGGTGGGCAGCTTCGCGTTTGTGACTTTGCTGCTAAAAAACCATCTAATGGATAACCTTGCGTCTGACTACATACGCACAGCAATCGCAAAAGGTGTGTCATTTCGTAAAGCTGTAACCGGTCACGCAATGCGCAACTCCATGATTCCGATAGCCACCACATTTGGGCAAAATATTGTGTTGCTGGTTTCCGGCTCATTTCTCATTGAAACTGTCTTTGATATCAACGGCTTTGGTCTGTTGGGTTTAAATGCCATTCTGGATCGCGACTATCCAATTGTTATGGGCGTCGTTTTGCTCGCCAGTTTGCTCTTGTTGATAGGCAACATTATTTCGGATTTCCTGGTAGCGTTGGTGGACCCCAGGATTCGTTTTCAATGATAGCTGACGCATCCTTTTGAACCCACAAACCAAAAAGAAACTGCGGCGCTTTCGCGAAATCAAGCGCGGTTATTACAGCTTCCTTTTTCTGGCAGGGTTGATTCTGCTGGTTTCTCTGGGCGAACTACTGGTAAATAACCGTGCCCTGATGGTGAGCTACGAAGACAGCTGGTATTTCCCAACCTACAGTGACTTTCATCCTGGTACGGACTTTGGGCTTAAATATGGCTACGAAACTAACTACCGGGATCTTCAACAAAAGTTCAGGAGCGCTGACCAGGGTGATTTTGTAATAATGCCATTGGTTCCCTTCAACGCCTACGAAAACGATTCGTCCACGGGAATCTACAAACCAGAAGCACCCTCAGCAGAACTAGAGCACTATCTTGGCACGGACACCACCAGTCGGGACATACTGGCCAGGCTATTCTACGGCACCAGAATAGCTCTGTTATTTTCCATTGCCTTCATGGTCTGGGTCTACATTATTGGTATTACTATCGGGTGTGCAATGGGTTATTTTGGCGGGATATTCGACCTTGTTTTTCAACGACTTATCGAAATATGGTCCAATATTCCCTTTCTGTACACCGTAATCATTGTGTTTTCTGTAATTCCGGCTACTTTTTCCAATTCAACACGTATTACTATTTTATTGACTGTAATGGTGCTTTTTTCCTGGACGGGCATGACCTATTACATGCGCACGGAAACCTACAAAGAAAAATCCAGGGACTATATTGCAGCGGCTCGCATAATCGGAGCCAGCCATAGTCGCATTATATTTAAGCACGTATTACCCAATGTAATGTCTACGCTGGTTACATTTATGCCTTTTACCATTGTGTCCGCAATTACTGCTATTACTGCGCTGGACTTTCTCGGATTTGGGCTGCCGGTTCCAACTCCAAGCCTGGGCGAGCTACTTAAACAAGGAACTGCAAATCTGCGCACGGCTCCCTGGATTGTTACCTCTGCTTTCATGACCCTGGTGGTCTTGCTTACCGTCGTGACCTTTATCGGCGAAGCTGTCCGGGAGTCTTTTGATCCCAAGAAATTTACCGTCTATAAGTAATATCTGAGTTTATGAGGTTTTTTATGCACACTACCCCAATTCGAAATCTGCTTTTCCTGTTTTTGGCTGCTGGTTTTCTAGCTGCCTGTGGCGGTTCCGATGAGGTAGAAGAACAGGCACCTGTTATCGACAACACCCAGGAAGTACTGGACTATTATGCAGCTCACCCCGATTTTTTCAGCTTTAAAAGCATCGCAGATTTACCCACCGACCTCACCTGGGAAAACGGCATGGACCTGCCTGAGTTGGGCTCTGAACAGGCTAAAAAGGGTGGTACCGAGTATTACCAGATTCAGGATTTTCCGCGCACCTTGCGTCGAGTTGGTCCTGATGCTAACGGAAGCTTTCGCCCGTGGATAGGCGACTATACCAGTCTGGGGCTGGCACATCGCCACCCTGACAAATTCGAATTCTATCCGGGGCTAGCCGAGAGTTGGGCTCTGGACCCTGAGAATAAAACCATCTATGTAAAACTTAACCCTGATGCTCGATGGTCAGACGGAGTACCGGTTACCACTGATGACATGTTATTTATGTTTTTCTTTTACCAGTCAGACTACATCGTCGCACCCTGGTACAAAAATTGGTACAACTCGCAGTACACCAACATTACCCGCTATGATGATCTAACTTTTTCAATCAGCACCCCCCAGTTCAAGCCCAATGGAGGTTCAAACGTAATTGGCCTGGGCGCTGTACCACGGCATTTTTACAAGGAGCTCGGGGAAGATTTTGTTGAACGCTACCAGTGGCGTTTTCAACCAACTACAGGGCCATATGTTGTCAAAAAGGAAGATATAGTTAAAGGCAGTTCGATTATCCTCACACGTTTAGATGACTGGTGGGCAAAGGACAACAAATTTTTCAAAAACCGCTTTAACGTCGACCGGATACAATTGAATGTGATTCGGGATAACGCCAAAGCTTTTGAAGCTTTCAAAAAGGGCGATATTGATCAGGCGCGCTTAAACCTTGCTGAGTACTGGTACGACAAACTGCCAGACGATGACTCCGATGTTCAGGATGGCTACATCCATAAATCGGTCTTCTATAACCAGCGCCCGCGGCCTACTTATGGTTTGTGGATCAACACCTCCAAACCCCTGCTGGATAATCTGGACGTTCGAATAGGAATCCAGCACGCCACCGCCTGGCAAGTGGTTATCGAGCGTTATTTCAGGGGCGACTACTCTCGCCTGCAAACCTCCTCCGATGGTTACGGTGAATTTTCCCACCCTACCCTGAAAGCGCGTGAATACGATATAGACAAGGCACTCGAGCATTTTGCCAGGGCTGGATTTACCGAACGGGATGCCAACGGAATTCTTGTTAACGCAAATGGACAAAAACTGGCATTCACCCTGTCCACCGGATATACCACCATGCAGGACTTGCTCGTTATATTGAAACAGGAAGCATTAAAAGCCGGGCTTGAGTTTCGTGTAGAAGTATTGGATGGCACAGCAGGCTGGAAAAAAGTGCAGGAAAAACAGCATGAGATTCACTTTGCGGCACTTAATGTAGGGCTGGAAATGGCGCCCCGCTTTTGGGAAACCTACCATTCGGACAATGCTTATGATGACGCCTTTCTTGAAGACGGCAGCATAAATCCAGATCGCAAACTCAAAACCCAGACCAACAATATGGAAGTGGTGGCAAATTTTGAACTGGACGGGCTTATCGATCGTTATCGCGCTTCTTCTGATAAAGAGGAAATGAAGCAGCTGGCACATAGAATGACAGAAATTCACCATGATTATGCATCCTTTGTACCGGGTTTTTACCAGGCATTCTTCCGCATTGGTCATTGGCGTTGGCTGCGTTACCCGGAAAGCTTTAACCACAAACACGCCAGCCTGGCGCGTCAGTACCACCTGCACTGGATAGACCTTGAAATGCGAGATGAAACCATTGCAGCACAAAAAGCGGGTAAAACATTCGAACCGGTAATTCAGGTTTATGATCAATTCAGATAAAGGGGACCGCTAGACGTGTCTGAAGCACTGCTACAAGTAAATAATCTCATTACCGAATTCGACACGGATGAAGGTGTGGTACGTGCTGTGGACAATATCAGTTTTACCGCCAAAGCAGGTGAAACCCTGGGAATTGTTGGCGAATCTGGCTGCGGAAAAAGTGTAACTGCACTTTCGATAATGCGTTTATTGCCTCAACCTATGGGTAAAATCGTGGGCGGAGAAATTCTGTATAAAGGTAGAAATCTTGCAGAGCTTTCCCTGCCGGAAATGGAAAAAATTCGAGGTAACGAAATTAGCATGGTGTTTCAGGAACCCATGACCGCCTTGAATCCGGTCCATACCATCGGCAAGCAAATAACCGAAGTTCTTTTGTTGCATAAAAATATCAGCGCGCAGCAAGCGATACAGGAAGGTGTTAAAATACTGGACCGGGTAGGTATTCCATCCCCTGACATACGCATGTCAGAGTATCCCCATCAATTGTCTGGCGGGATGCGTCAACGTATAGTCATTGCAATTGCATTAGCCTGCAACCCAGATCTTCTGATTGCTGACGAGCCTACAACAGCGCTGGATGTCACCATTCAGGCACAGATTCTGGAACTTATTAGGGACTTACAAAGCGATCTGGGCATGTCAGTAATACTGATAACTCATGATCTCGGCGTAATTGCAGAAGCCTGTGATCAGGTGGTGGTTATGTACGCTGGCAAGGTCGCAGAAAAAGGCTCCGTGTACGATGTGTTCGATAACCCCAGCCATCCCTACACCCAGGGTTTGTTAGCTTCCATTCCCAGAATGGACACCGTACCAAAATCAAAACTGAATGTTATAGAGGGCATGGTCCCCGGATTGCAAGATTTACCAGATGGATGCCGATTTGAGAACCGTTGTCCACATGCACAAGAGCACTGTAAAACTGCCTCGCCCCCCATAACAAAAGTTTCCGACAAACACGAAGTCAGTTGCTACAGATGGCAGGAAATATGAGCAAGGCGCTTTTAAAAGTTCGAGATCTGAAGATGCACTTCCCGGTTAAGGAAGGTATCTTGCTGCGCACGAGCAAGTACAACCGGGCTGTAGATGGCATTTCAATTGAAATAGCACCGGGTGAAACCTTGGGGCTCGTGGGTGAATCAGGTTGTGGCAAATCTACATTGGGGCGTTGTATTGCACGGCTCTACGAACCAACGTCGGGAACCATCGAATTTGATGGTGTAGATATTTCGCGGCTAAATGCCAAAGCACTTGCCCCACATCGACAACATATCCAGATGGTTTTTCAGGACCCTATGGAATCACTTAACTCCCGGCATACCGTTGGAGAAATAATTGAAGAACCTTTCATAGTACAAAATATGGGAAACACCGCCTGGAGGACCAAGCGTGTTAAAGAGTTACTGGATACCGTAGGCCTACCTGCACGCTCGGTAACACGTTATCCATTTGAGTTTTCAGGCGGTCAGCGCCAACGCATTGGTATTGCCCGATCAATCGCTCTAAACCCAAAGCTCATCATTTGCGACGAACCGGTTTCTGCACTGGATGTATCCATCCAAAGCCAGATACTGAATTTGCTAATCGACCTGCAAAAAGAGTATAACCTGTCTTACCTGTTTATCGCCCATGATCTGGCAGTGGTAAAACATATATCCGATCGAATCGCCATTATGTATCTGGGCAAGATAGTGGAAACGGGTGAAAGCCAAACTATCTACAGAGAAGCACAACACCCCTACACACAATCTCTAATTTCTGCCATACCGATGCCAGACCCACACCGTAAAGTAAAACGGCAAGTATTACAGGGTGATGTACCCTCCCCTATTGCACCACCTTCAGGATGCACCTTTCATCCCCGCTGTCCGCAAGCTATTGATCGCTGCAAGCTGGACGTTCCACAACTAAGTGCTTCAAAACTGGATTCTACAAGCCTGGTCTCGTGTCATTTAGTCGACTAGAAAAAACGCAACGATTACCAGAGTAAGGCATGCACTTTTCCTTCCGTTCAATCTTCACCATTCTTCAAACCATACTGCTTTGCTTATTTCAGTTTAGCGCAGGCGCTATAGAACACCCTGTGGAAAATTCCAGGCAGAGCGTAACGCTCCTTTTTACGAATGATTTTGAAAGCGCGTATGACCCAATAGATGCATTCTGGCGCGCTGATCTTAAACGCATAGGAGGCATTGCACATCTTGCCACCTTAATCGATCAAATCAGGCAGACAGAAGAAAACACTTTTTTGTTTGACGCGGGAGACATCTTCACAGGCACGCTCGCAAAATTGACAAAGGGAGAGTTGCCTTTTGAGCTCATGTTATCCTTAAACTACGATGCCATGTCTATTGGCAATCATGAATTCGAATATGGCTGGCGGGAGTTTGCAAAACAAAAAAATCGTGTTTCTTTTCCTGTCCTGGGAGCCAATCTATTCTACAAAGGCACGGACCACCCCTATGCACAGCCTTATACTGTTATAGAACGTGGTGGTATTCGCATCGGAGTAATCGGCATTTTGGGTCAGGATGCCGCCACCGCGCTTATTCCTTCAAACATTGCCGGTGTCGAGGTGCGAGACCCCAAACCCATCGTTAGACACTATGTGAAAATATTGCGCCCACAAGTAGATCTGGTTGTGCTTCTTACGCACCAGGGTAAAACCGCACCGATGCAAACTGATGACGAGGCACATGAAGAAATACAGCGCGATATTCAGGTAGATATCGATTTAGCCGGGGTAATCGATGGAATAGATGTTCTATTTGGGGGACACGCTGACGCAGGAACGAGATCACCCATAGTTCACGAAGAAACAGGCACTCTCATAATGCAAACCTACGGTCAGGGTTATCATCTGGGCTATCTTAAACTGGTACTGGACAAGGCTTCCGGAACAATCGAATCATACACCGGAAAATTAATCAGCGTAGACAGCGACAAATACCCGGCTCACCTCGCAGTACTCACAAAGCTGGAGAAGTACAGGGCCAGATACCCGAAAATATACGCCACCGCAGGGCACACAACACAACGATTAAACCGCAAGTACAATGTGGAATCTGATCTGGGTAATCTTTACGCAGATATCATTCGCAAAGCAGCGGGAGTAACCATAGGTTTGATGCCATCGGGCGCGCTTAGAAGGGATATTCCCAAAGGCCCGCTCAGACGAGTGGATTTGCTGGACTCTTTCCCATTTACAGATCGCATAGCAATTGTAGAGCTCAGCGGAGCGCTCTTGCTCGAAATTCTTGAACAGGGATTATCTCTGGAACGGGGAATACTTCAGGTTTCTGGGCTCAAAGTGCACTATGACCCACGAGCTGAGCCCGGAAAGCGCATTATTACTGCCAGCTCTGCTGGCTCAACAATTGTGTTAGACTGGATATACAAAGTTGCCACGCTTGAAATTCTTGCTCAAGGCGGCGACGCCTACGAGCAATTCAAAAGTTCCAACAATGTCACTTACCTTAATCAACCATTTTCGGATGTTTTATCCGAATATTTTGCCACACATCGTGAAGTGTCTGCCCCTGCACGCGGCAGACTAATCACTCAATAACAGGCAAAATTACTTTTGCATTCACTTCTCAACTGCCACGTATTCACTTTCGAGTAATCGGGCACCACGTAATATATTGCCCATGGCATAGTTACCTTCGTGGCAGGCATATTCATAGATGACATCGCTGCTTCGCTTCCATGTATATTCGCCGCTCCATGGTAGATCCCAGGCGGTTTCATCAACTACGGTAAAATTATAAATCACATCGCCATTATCTAATGCCGTGAATCGTTCGGTCAGGTGAAGGTTCTCATCAGCACCGGACAACATAGAAGTTTCACGAAAATTGATGGTGTCGACAACCAAAGTGTCCCCTTCCCAATGCCCGACAGAGTCTCCGAACCAACTTTTCAGATCAGAAGGACCATGTTCGGCATTCAGCCGTACCACGCGCGCGTCGTGCACCATTTCGATGACGAGTACCACGTGAGTCTCGGTTTGAATGATTCTCTTGAAATTATTGTACAAACTGGGAAGTGTAGGTGCTGCACCGGTAAAACCAACCAGACAGCGCTCGTTTAAACCAAGACTCTCAGGACCATCGAATGGACCAGGGCCTTTACGTTCTAGCCACGAAGCCGTTCCATCATTTTCGTATATAAAAGAACTGCTCTGATCTGCCATTTTAGACATTGCTGCCATTGTAGGTTTTGGTTTACGCCCGTTAACCGGATCATAAATAACTGAAGTACGAAATTTACCATTCAGTTCATTTACGCTGGAACCTGGATCAATCCAGAATGCGTTGTAACCACCAACGCCGCCACCACCAAAGCGATTATCGCCATCACCACCTGCTTTTGGTGCTCCTCTATCTCCACTGCTCGCTTTTTCAAGACTCGAAAAGGTCTTCTTTATAGTTGCCATTACGGCATTGGCTTCAACCTGAGTCATCCACAACTTATCGCCAAAAGCCTCAGGCCGTTCTACAGGAGTAAGCGTTGCTGCATTGTAATAGCCACTCAAATCCGGTTTACCGGCGCTTGTTCTTACCAATTCAAACTCGTCCGCCAGCGTATTTACCCCAGCTCCAATAAAAAGGATAAGTGACGGTAATATGAACTTGTAACTACGTGCAGCTATATTCATTTCGATTTCCGTTTAAATGCAAGTACATACTGTACCAACAATTTACTGGTAGAGCATGCCCGGTTTTATGTCACATATGCTTGCTATTGGAAGCATATGTGACTATCATTGTGAAATGAACACTACAGAACTTAAAGCCGTTACAAACCTTTTCAGAGCGCACGCGGCTCTGGAAGAACAATTTTCCGGAGAACTAAATAATGTTCACGGCCTGGCTTTAAAGGAAATGATACTGCTCATGTTTCTTGAAAACTCAAGCCTGCAGCGTCTTAGCCGTGTGGATTTATCTAAACGTATGCATTCCAGCGCTTCCACTGTAACCCGGCTCGCAGCACCGTTGGAAAAACGCGGGCTGGTAAAGCGCGAATCAGACAACCGGGATGCACGCCTTTCCTACGTTGTACTCACCAGGGCCGGGCAGGAACTGGTCGGCGAAGCACGCACATCACTGCAGTTTTTTTCTGTCGATGTTTTTAGTGACCGCTGGAGTAAGAAAGAGATCGAAACAATTGCCGAGTTGCTCGGTAGATTAACTTCAGGGTTACCGGGAAAACTATGATCATAATTACTTCTGAAGTAACTTTTCAACAAGAGCACTGGGAAGAGGCCCTTGAACTCGCACAAAAACATGTAAGCGCTTCAAGGCTGGAAGATGGGTGTATCAGCCATCGATGCCTAATCTCTCCCGAAAAAAAGCACTGTGTTTTTTTCTACGAAGAGTGGAAGGACAGAGCTTCAATTGACTACCATTTCAAACAAAGCTACTCGCTTAAGATCAGCAAAAAGTTCAGGCAATGGGCGACCAACGAGATTGAACTAAAATTTCACAAGGTTGAATAATTTGAGTGACGGGATCGAATGAATTTCCAAGGCTGGTTCCAACAGCAGTAAAAAACTCATAATTCCAGGAATTCTGCGCTACATTCATAGTAAGCAAGTTTGTCACATATCCGGGAAAACTACTGACTCCCCCTCCTTTGGCGGTGCTGTTATCTCCCATTGCATGGTCCCATGCTAGCGCAACCAGATTTGGCGCCAGTACTACCGTCATAGTCGGTATTTACACTCCACTCAAAACTCCATTGTGGCGTGGCGCGACAAAGAGGATATGGTGTAAAGCCAAACCCGGGTCCAACAAAATCATTGAACCCGGGTTCATGCAAGCCTTTTCTTAGCCTAAAATTCTTTAGTAAATCTCAAACCAAACTCACTGGCGTCGTTAGCAAGAATAACCAGAACGTAATCCGATGTATTCAATCGCGCCTGCTCATAACGCTCGTTGGTAATGTTGTGCCCATACAGACCGATCAGCCAGCTCTCGTCGGCAGAGCGATAGCTAATATCAAAATTGATCAAGTCGCGGCTATCGATACCGGTAAATCGACCTGGATCGGAACTTGGCTCACCAAACATATCATCTCGATACGAGTAATCTGCGCGAACAGTAACCGTACCACCTGAATCCATGGGAATAGTCAATTCAGGACTAATAGAAAATGTGAAGTCAGGAGTTAAGGGCGCCACAGCAACTGGATCATCCACATCCACATCGATATACCCCAGGGAGGTGTTCAGGTAAAAGTTGTCGGTAATTCTCCAGGAACTCTCCCACTCTATGCCAGATGAATCCTGGTCAACAATAATGTTAACCGTGTTAAAACCGGCACCGGCAGTAGTGCTTACCTGATAAGGTAGATCTTTATAGGTGGTATAAAAAACCGCTATGCCCATCTGAAGAGATTCGAACAATTCACCTTTAATACCTACTTCGTAGTTTACTGCAGAGATATTATCCAAATCCTGATCAAAACAGTTAGGTGCAGTTACGTTACCAGGCTGGGTAAAATCCAGAGAACCGAATAAACAAAATGGTCGCGGATTAAACTGGCCAGACTGATAACCGCTGGCAATGGTTCCGTAGACAGACAGATTGTCATTCAATTGATAAGTTGCCGATATGTCCCAACTCACTTCATCAAAATTTTCGGAAGCCGAGCTTTGTATCAGACCAAAGATGAGATCAGTAAATGCATCCTTTTCATCTTTTGTGTACCGCAGGCCACCAGCAATCCTTAGATCTTCAGTTACAGCAAACCCTACGTTTGCATATATTGCTTTGCTCTTCAGACTCTGTCTGAGTAACTCACTACCACCACCCGCATTAAAAGTAAAATTTGGTTGGTTGTTCTTGCCGTCTTCTTCGTAATAGTACAGACCAGACACAAAATCCCACTTTTCATAGGTACCGTTCAATTGCAATTCAAAAGAGGTTTGATCAGCGGACCCACGTTCTCCAAAAGCAAGAAAATTTGTCGCAGTACTATCATCATCCAAACCCGCGGTGTAATCAGACATCCGTCGACTGGCAATAAACTTAGTATTGAGGTTTTCGTTCATATCGTATTCAACGGTGAGCGAAAATCCATGTGAAGAATTATCTGTGTCTACCAGATCTGCCTGTCCGGTATTGTTGTCAAATCGAGATCCAACCTGTGCATTGGTTAACCCGGCTGCGGCAGCCGCTCCATTAGGTAGCTCATCAATCAGAGTTGTGTAAGGATTGAGGCCGTTATTGCCTTTGTTTCCGTCCGCGGTAATCAATACGGAGAAATCTTCGTTGGGTGTCCAGTAAAGACTCACCCTGCCAGAAACATCTTCCATTTCGCCAACTTCGGTATTGGTATCAACATTAGGAAAATCACCAAGACCGTCGCGACGATTAAATGCACCCGATGCAGACACCGCGATAGAGTCACTCAATTTAAAGTTGCCGTACAACTGTCCGTCGAGCCGACCTCGTGAACCGGCTTTAATCGAAATACGAGATAGATCCTCTTCACCAGGCTTACGGCTGATGATATTGATTGCACCACCAATGGAGTTCCGCCCGTATAAAGTTCCCTGAGGCCCACGCAGCACTTCTACTCTGTCTATATTGGACAGGCTCCAGTTCTGGCCTACCTGTCTACCAAGGTATACACCATCCATATAAACACTCACACCCGGGTCAGTAGTAATAAGGTGATCTTGTAAACCAATACCTCGAATAAAGGCATTGGCAGAGCTGGTTTGGCCAGCCGAGAAATTCGTTACATTCAAATTGGGAACATATTTACCGATATCTACCAGATTGGTAATACCGCGAGCTTCCATCCCCTCACCGGTAAAAGCACTTATAGCTACCGGTACATCATAAATACTTTGCTCTCGACGTTGCGCTGTGACAACAATTTCCTCAAAAACCGGACTGTCTTCTGCTGCAAAAGATTGCTGCACCGGCATCGCAACCATCGTTATCAGCACCCCTGCCCACGGCATACATTTTTTCATATTCCAACTCTCCAATTGGTAAAATTATTTCGGTTTGTTATGCACAATCCCCAAACCCTATACTGGCCAGAAAAAGTTGACCAAACGGACAGCATTGTCCACAATAATTCTCGTTTTCGCAAGTTGAGATCGGAGTATAAAGTGTCGTTTTCAGGCGCACCTACAGGTTCGGGAATTCACTTAAAGTGATTGGAACAAACTGAGTATCAAACTGCGGCGGCGAGCCAAAGGGTTTTGCTGACTTTGACACCCGAAGCGTCATCCTGGCATTGTGGGGGATAAGAGCACCCGTAAATCGTGTAATGCTAAGTCGAGAATAATTCAAGGTCTGCTACAAGACTGGCCCTGCTTTCACCTCTAACTACTATGTCATAAGGTAACTCTTTGCTATCAATACCCATCAATAACTCTGTGCCAGAGTCCAGGGAAAGACAGTTTTCAGCCCCCAGTTCAAAGCGCAAAAAATGCACAGCAGAAGTTTTTTCGTCATTTGAGCGATCCAGATCTTCGTTTGCAATAGCATATATTTTTTCTGCATCACCCACCTGTACCCACACCTTGTGTTCTACACCAGGCATTTTGGCCAGGGCCAGCTGCCGCTGTTCGACATCAGTATATTCAATCAGCAAAGTAGCCTTCCAGTTTTCCCCATCAGGTACAAGTGGATTGTAGGTATCAAGTTCTTCCTGAATAGCATCGCTCTCAAAAATTTTCTCTGCTCGCAGCATCTCCTGAATCTGGTACTGCATAGTCATCCTGTCTTCAAAAAGTAAAGTGGCATGTTCACCCAATGCTATACGGCGTGGTTTTTTATGCGCCATAACTTCCGTACGAATTTCGCTACGACGTTGGGCATATTCCTCCAGGGAAAAAAGGGAGTCACGTGTAATTTTCATAGTCCGTAGGCCTTTTTGAGCATGGTAACAGGATGTTGTGCCTCGCCAAGATCTTGCAGACCATGCTCTATCATCCGACCGGCCATAGGGCAATCTGAGCCAAAGGTATCCGGTTCTGCTTTGCGAACCCGGTTAACTACTGGCCTTGCAATTTTCATTGCTTTCTCATAGCTTTCGCTTTTAACCGCATACGTCCCATCGTGACCCGAGCAACGTTCAATAGATACCACTTCAGTACCGGGAATCAGTGAAAGAAACGCTTTGGTTTTAGCACCAAAGTTCTGAACACGCTGATGGCAAGCAGCATGATAGGCAACTTTCCCAAGCGGCCGTTCAAAACTGGTGTTAGCGAGCCCATCCTTATGTCTTAACATTAGATACTCAAAGGGATCGAAAAAGGCTTCTTTCACCTTTATAAGGTCCGAATCACCCGTAAACATAAGCGGTAACTCCTGTTTATACATCAACACACAGGAGGGTATGGGGGCAATAATGTCATATCCTGAATTTACTGCTTCCATAAATATAGAGATATTGGCTTCCTTCTGCTGCGCAACCCTGTCGAGATCTCCTAATTCAAGTTTTGGCATACCACAACATTTGGCATCTCCAAGTATTTTAACCTCGACCTGATTGTGCGTCAGTACAGCTATCAGATCTTCAACCAGCTGAGGCTCATTGTGATTGCCATAACAGGTGATGAATATGGCAACTTTTCCAGTTGTCTTCGTCCCTGCTACAGGTTCTCCCATACCAACAGCTACAGGTTCTCCTATACCAACAGCTACATGGCTGTTTTGCACCCGTTTGGTTAGTGTTTTTGCATGAAACGTAGGTACAGGGGCATCTTTGTGAATTCCGACAGTTTTATCGGCCACCTTGCGCAGCACCTTCGACCTGGCTGCAGCATTCGCAACACCAGACACAAGCGGAATACTCAAGGTTGTAAAAAGCGCATCGGTAGATGTAATCAGCCGGTCACGCCATTTTGGTTTTTTCTCCTTAAAACCAACAGCCTTTGCGCGCAACATTAAATGTGGAAAATCAACAGCCCACTCGTGGGGCGGTAAATATGGACACTTGGTTTCGGCGCACAAGTCGCACAGAAAACACTCGTCTACTACCCTGGAATAATCTGCTTTGTCGACACCATCAACTTCCAGGGTTTCCGACTCGTCAACCAAATCAAAAAGTGTTGGAAAAGACGCGCACAAACTTACGCAACGACGACAACCATGACAAATATCAAAAACCCGCTCCAGCTCGGTATCGAGAGATTGACGATCATAAAAATCCTCGTTTTGCCAATCCAATGGCAGCCGTTTGGGGGCCTGCAAATTACCTTCTTTCATATCGGTTCTCAATGCCTAAAAAGGGGCCTTCTGGCCCCTTTTATTTCTCATCTAAACTCACCACTGGCACAAACTACTAGACCATGGCATCCAGTGCTTTCTGAAACCGATTGGCGTGGGAACGCTCCGCTTTGGCCAGCGTTTCGAACCAGTCTGCTATTTCATCGAATCCTTCTTCGCGAGCCTTCTTAGCCATTCCAGGATACATATCGGTGTATTCATGTGTTTCACCCGCGATCGCTGCCTTGAGGTTGTCTGAAGTAGCACCTATTGGTAAACCAGTAGCAGGATCACCTACTTCCTCAATATATTCCAGATGTCCATGCGCGTGACCGGTTTCACCTTCGGCAGTTGAACGGAAAACCGCTGCTACATCATTTTCGCCTTCTATATCGGCCTTTGCTGCAAAATAAAGATAACGTCGGTTGGCCTGGGACTCACCGGCAAATGCATCCTTCAGGTTATTTAGTGTCTCACTGTCTTTCAGGTCCATGTGTTTCCCTCTTTTAGTTGGGCTAATAAGGCTCTTGTTTCGCCATACATTATTTTGCAAAAATATGGGGTCAGAGTAAAGTGCCGGAGTAAAATCACTCACCAGTTGTTTGCTAATAAGCTTACCCCGGCACTTAATCCCGACCTCATGGTCTGTTTCTAGTTAGCAAAACACTCCTATCAACCTTGGAATATTTACCTTACTTTATGTAAGGTTGGCTTGACACAATTTTGTGTAAGGTATATATTACATTTTATCAGGTACATGTTACATATTGCAGTTCTATTTCAAGAGACTGCAATATGAAAATGAAATTCAATCGGGCTTGAACTAACTGACAACAGAGGAGATTTACGTGAATACACAAACTGATAAAGAAACCTGGTTTACAAAACGTTTTATGCTTTCGATGGTACTATTTTTGGTTCTAATAGCTTTTCAAACTTTTACTATTGAGCTTTTGGAGCTTCCAACATGGATAGTGATTTTTGTAACTCTGTTGCCATTACTACCTTTGATATGGGGATTTTTTATATACAAAGCCCGATTTAATGCATTGGATGAATATATGCAAAGGCTCACCGGTGAAGCATTTTTGTGGGTCATTGGCATTGTTTGTTTCGTTACATTCGCATATGGCATGTTAACCATGAAGTTACCCATGCCTGAAGTAAGTTTTGCCTATATTCTTCCTACCGTCTTTGCAGGACATGGAATTGTTCTTCAGCTTTTACTAATTGAGAACAAAAATGAAGAATAGAATTAAGGTGTTGAGAGCTGAAAAAGACTGGTCACAAGAAGAATTGGCTAATCGCCTAAACGTATCTCGGCAAGCAATTAATGCAATAGAACGAAGTAAACATGATCCATCATTAGGTCTGGCTTTCTCTATAGCAGAGATATTTGAAAAGACAATTGAAGAAGTTTTTCAAAAACAAAAATGAGATGGGGTCGGGGTAAAGTGCCGGAGTAAAACAATTGTCCAGTGATTTTACTCCGGCACTTTACTCCGACCCCAAAGCTCTAAAGACTCATGTATACCCGTATTCCGGCAATTGCTGGCTTACCCCTAACAAAGGTGGGAATGCCCAGACCACCACCGGTATTACCAGCGTCAATCAGATATTTTTCATCGAATAAATTATCTGCATAAAGCTCAACTTGCCAGAGTTTACCACGTCGCTTAAATTTCACAGACGCGTCTGCAATCCAGTATCCATCCTGGGACAAACCGGGATAATTGCTACTTTCAAAAAATACCTTGGATTGGTAGGATGCCAGAAAGTCAAGATCAATTTCCCAGTCGGATGTTTCTATCGACTTGTTAATCCGGAATGCACCACTTGCCTTAGGTGCCAATCGAAACCGGTTGCCACCAAAATCAAAGGCTGCACCCGAGTCCGTACTGTCATCAAACTTCGCATCCAACAATCCAAGACTAACAGAAGTTATCAGCGTATCGCTAAATGCATAATCAAGCGTGGCTTCCAGGCCAGACATTCTAGAATTGCCAACCGTTACCGTATTAGACTGGAACGTTTCTGCATCCACAAAACTCTGTTGAAAATCTTTATATGTATAAACAAATACAGCACCCGACAAAGCCAATCTATCACCAGAGAACTTAAACCCTATATCGTAACTATTAACGGTCTCGGCTTTGGTTATTTGCGTTGCTCCAAAGTTCGGGTCAACAACCGGAGAGCGACGCCCCTCTGCATAGTTGAAATAGAAGGATAATGTATCGCTATAATTATAATTGATGGCAAATCTGGGCAAGGTGGCATCAAAGTCCTCTTCAGCCTCAAAAAATCCAAAATTGCGTGTGTACCTGGTTTCGTCCAGATATCTAACTCCTGCAGTTACGCTCAAGCTATCTGTTAAATGATAAGTGCCCTCAACCACGGCGGACTTGATTTCCAGATCTGCTTCGAAGACGAAGGGACCTAGAATTGCTGTATCTGGAAATGCAGGATTGGATACCGGTGTACCATCCGGATTAAACAGAGCTTCCACCAACAGACTTCTCACAGCCGCGATTTCTTCTTCACTGGCGCTGGTTTTTACATTTTGATCAAGAGGTATGTCGGGGAATTGTACTGCTAGTGCAGCCGCCTGAGCATTAAATACACCGCGAAGAAATGGGTCAACGATAATACTAAATGGCAAAATCGATTTATCTTTGGTGTACGACGCACCTATAAATCCCTGAAATTTTTCACTACCCGTAAATACAAAACGCGCAGATACACCCTCCAGTTCTGCATCATTTTCAAAATATGCATCCTGAATACGCAAAGCAGATCCATCGGCATCAAAAAATTCTGCCAGTTCCACGTCTTTTTTATATGCTATGAGGTTAAAATCAAGTCCATCCGTCACTTGAAAATCAAAGGTCACGTCATAACTTTCCAATTCGCGATCAATGCCAATAACTGAACCAAGGCTGAGTTCCGCATCCGAAAACGGGTTGGTATTTCCACCTCGGGGCGCTATCGAACCGCTTTTGAAGGAAATACCAGGCTGATCATTGTCTTCATTAGATGCTCTGAACAATATGGAGAATCGATCAAAATCGGCCAACAAACTTGCGCGAAAAGCTTTTACAGAATCTCCATTGAGTCTCCCACCTGCACAATCCCGTACTACCTCTTCATGATCTGATACCTGACCTGAGGGGTTAAACGAATTTGGACCGCAGGCCTGGTTTTTCACTGTACCGTCCTGGTCACGAACAATACCAGCCAGGCGAAAACTAAAAGTATCATTCAACGGTAAATTGACCATACCCTGAAAATCTACTCCTTCCTCCGTATTAAATGCAATCCTGGCGCTAGCATCAAATTCGGATTGGGGGATGTTCGAAAATATACTAATTGCACCGTTAGCTGCTGCAACCCCAAAAAGAGTTGGTTGCGCGCCTTTTAACACCTCAATTCTATTAACATCATAAAGCGCTGCACTGGAAACGGTTTTCTTACTAATATCGATACCGTCCTGGAATACTGATATTCTGGGCGTAGCTGCAACAGCAGCAGTATCGTCTGTAATACCTCTGATATTAAACGAAGGTAAACTCACACCCTGCTCCTGAATTACCACGTTAGGTAAAAATCTGGCCACATCATTAAGCTCAGTGGTGTTTGTACTATCCAGAAAATCGCCACTAATAACGTTAATAGTTATCGGCACATCCAGTACTGATTGCTCCCGCTTTTGCGCTGTTACTATAATTTCCTCTATCAAACGGTTTGTATTGGGTACATTGTCGTCTTCTGGTGCAGCTAGCGAAGTTGATCCAATCAAGATTGAGCTTATGAAAGCCGCAAATGTCTTTAAACCAGGCATTTTGGGTGTCGTCATTGATCCTTCCTCATCAGTGCGCTGTTCTTCCTCATCCAGTGAGATTCGAATAACGCGTTTTTCGGAAAAGCCGCCAGAAAGCCCGGAGCCCTGAAGTAAGTTATCCAGCGCATCGACCATTGTGTAGCGCCCAACAAGCGCGTTCGCCTGTCGGATTTTGGCAACTTCATAGGGAAACAGCAGTATCGTGCTGGTTTGCTCAGCTAATCTGTTTAAAGCCTCTGCAGCGTTTAGTGCGGGTATATCAATATCGTGTAGTGCCTGCTCAAAATCAGGATTAAGTTGTGCATGGCTTTGCAAGGCGCTCAAATCGAGCACAGTGCAAAGGACCAGTAAACCAACCGCACGATACCAGCTACAGAGTATTCCCCCTCTCAGATGCCAGCCATTCAGGTTCGATTTTTGTTCCTTCATAGCGGCCTTGTCATCCAGATAACAAGTAAAGTCCCAAAATCCACAACAAAAATCGGATATTTTTGTTTGTAATTTTCATTTCTATTTTCCTGCCACAGAAAGCATGACATGGCCGGGTCCTACACGGGTCACTTTAAGACCAAAATTGGCCTCAAGGGCATCCAGCATAGCCTTTGTTTCGCCGATGGGAAAACGGCCACCAATCCTGATATTTTTCACCTCAGGATCCGATATCTCTATATATACCGTTGTATAACGACTAATTTCGTTCACCACCTGCTCCAGGGGATCGCCGGTAAACGTAAGTAGCCCTTTTTGCCAGGATTGTCGTCCCGCCAGCTCGTGCGCCTTAAGGGTTTGAACAGTTTCAACAACACTTTTCGTTTTACTATGTGCAGCTATCGCGCCAGAAATTGTCGCACTTTGTCCAGCCGTTAATGAATGCACAATTTCAACATAGCCTGCCTCGCTACCAACACGGGCACCAGTAACGCCGGAGGTATCTAACATCTCGTTGCGCGTTCCAATAGTCTTTTCCACCGGGTTAACAAATGCAGCGAATGCAACTCGGCCTTCGCTCACCGTTACGTCAACGCTCTCATCTTTCAAATAAACCGAAAAAGCGGTCCCTATTGCCTGTACACGACCATTGCCAACGTAAACCCTAAATGGATAGTCTGGCTGGCTCTCAACGGTAAAGAAAACTTCACCCTTCAACAGATGAATGTCCCGGTAATCAGCACCATAAGCAACCTGAATTTGGCTGTTTGTATTTAGCAGTACAGTAGAACCATCTGCTAGCGTTGTGGCTTTCTGCTCTCCAACAGTCGTTGCATACAAGCCGTTGCTGCTGGTCAGAGGATCTGCCTGTTTAACTACAACCAGTGTTATCGCTATTGCCAAGCCTGCAATTATAAATGCCAGCCTGCCATAATTAGCATAGTCCACCAATACGGAACGCAGGTATTCGAACAAACTCCGTCGCCCAAGGGGCACTTCTGTTACACCCAATGGCACAGCCAATTCGGTAAGAATGTTCATCTTGCCCCAGAGCTTGACGGTTTTACCCAGTTCCTCCTCATGTAGAGGACTTTGCTCTAGCCATTGCTTAAGAGCCTGTCGCTCCTCATTGCTTGGTTGTTCATCGCGATCCAGTTTGATCATCCAGTCAGCTGCTTCTTCTGCAATAAGGTGACGAATGCGCAAATTGACTATTTTGTCACCCATTACTTGTCTTCCCGTCGAACACGTCGAACAGAGCGCGCCAAATTGACGTTTGATGGACTCAAAATTTTATTTTCCCGTTCATCTATGAAATCTCTGCAAGCCAGCACACCTTTAAATAAATATTTTTCAATCGAACTGACAGACAAAGACATGCGCTGTGCTATTTCCTTGTGTGTTAGTCCATGAACCTTACGAAGTAGAAATACTTGCCTACACTTGTCCGGTAACGTTGCGACAGCCTCGCAATAGAGACCGAGCGCTTGTTCAGCCTCCAGTTCATCAACAACATTTGACGTGCCCTGTATAACCTCCGAGCCGCCCAAATCCTCAATATAATCTGTAATTTGTTGCGACTTTTTTCCAAGTTTATTAAGGGCAATATTTTTAGCCACTCGAAACAGAAAGGCTTTGGGCCGTTCTATATGCTTGCTTTGCTCTGCAACGTAAGCCCTGAGATATGCCTCTTGTGCAACATCTTCGATATCCTGCGGCTGGTAAAAAAAGCGTGCCAAAAATTTTTTGATGAAAGACTCATTTTCAATAAACGCTGCAGAGATTGAAAGTGCATTGTCACCATTGGTATCTTTCTCTGTTTTTGTCTTGGCCGCGTTTATCATGGTGTCTACCCTCTTTCTGCTGGACAGTCAGGCTGGGATTTCCAGTATAGGGCAGCAATCCTTATGTTTCACCCATCGAAGGATAGCCAGTTACAAGGAAATTTCCTGCAAACTTGAGCGAAAACCTCAATACCCCCTATCACTTGACAAAGTAGAATCGGGTCGGGGTAAAGTGCCAGAGTAAGCTTATTGAGGAAACCAACTAGCAAATGATTTCACTCTGGCACTTTACTCCGACCCCGAAGCTTTATTTTACTCTGGCACTTTACCCCGACCCCTCCTTCTTTCTTCTAGCGCGACGAGTGGCGGTGTCCATTACCGAACGTGGCCCTTCACTACGTGTGACCTTTAATTGCATTTCGCTAATTTTCCACCCCTGCTTCGTTCGGATTAACTTGTTATCGTAGTAACCGAACATCGTGTAGCGATCATTGATGGGGTCTTCCGAAGTACTAATGTTGTTATTCAGAGGTAGAGCCTTTAACCAGTGTTCAGCGCGCATGTGCATTCTGCACCGGGCTGAATCACTCTCTATAGTAATGCGATGGTTGGTGAAAAAATGCTGTGTAACCGATAGCTCAGCAAAAATCCCGGCCTGAGTACTAACAACTCTGTCAACTTGCAACAATCGCGCCTTCTGCCCGGACCAGGCACTTAAATCAAAGACCACCTCGTCAATAAATACACTTCGCCATAACACCCAATCACGCGCATCCAGTCCGGTTGCATAGTTGGACATCACATCCACGATGGCTGCGTGATCCAGCAGCTTTTGAATATCACTGGCCATGTTCCCCTAACCTCTTGTTAAGCTTTGATCTTCACGCATCGCATCCAACTCTTTCTGGATGCCTTTCGTCCACCAGGGGTGAGTGAGTATCCAGAATTTGTCGTGTTCTATTGCATCTGCAACGAGTGTTCCCACTTCATCCGGATCCATGCCCTGCTCAAGAATCGCCTGAATTTTATCCCCCTTGCTACCAGATTTTGGCTTGGCTAAATCAGAATTGGTTGCTACCTGCTCAAGCGGAGGGCGAAATTCAACAGAATGTCTGCTGATATTGGTATTTATGGGCCCCGGGCACAAAACGGATGCGGTAATCGGACTTTTGCGTGATCTCAACTCACGCTCCAATGATGCCATAAGCGCTACTACACCGTGTTTGGCTACGTTATATGCACCCATCGTTCGGCCTGCCATTAATCCCGCCATTGAAGAGGTGGAATTTATGTGGCCTTCGCCTTGGGCTTCAATAAGCGGCATGAACACCTGAACCCCATAAATCGGCCCCCACAGGTCAACGTCAATAATCCACTTCCAGTCCTGCAACTTCATCTTCATGGAAGAAGTTGGAATACCGATTCCTGCGTTGTTACAAAGAACATGCACTGCCCCAAAAGTATCCATAGCAGAATCTGCAAGCGCCTGAATTTCTTCCAGTTTTGAAACATCACAATGCTTACCAATAACCTCAACACCGCTGGCGCTAAACTCTTCAACTGCGGTGTCCAAAGCTTTTTGATCCAGGTCAGCAAGTACCAGTTTCATGCCACGCTGAGCAAAGGCACGTGCCATACCCAGACCAATTCCACTGCCACCGCCTGTGATGACCGCCACTCTACCTTTAAATTCTTTCATTGTTTCTCCTCTCTCTGGCTTATATGGTAACTCAAAACAAAGGGAGCAGTATTAGTGAAGCGCGATCAAGCCTACTACGATGAAATTAAGCAAAAATTCGCCGATGAGCGAGATCTGAGGCTAAACTACAGGCCCGAAGGAACCGCACAATTCACCTCCGATTTCACTGGGGAACTAAAAAAATATAGCGTCGATGCCTACGCACAAACGTATGTTGAGCGCGCACCCATTACCGATTCTGTTGAAGTATTGTTTATCGGAGGTGGGTTTTCAGCTTTGCTTACCTCTGCTCGCTTGCGTGAGCGTGGAGTAGAGAGTATTCGAATAGTAGAACGTGGAGCAGATGTGGGCGGTACCTGGTACTGGAACAGGTATCCAGGTATAGCCTGTGATGTGGTTGCTTACGACTACCTGCCGCTACTTGACGAACTCGACTATGTTCCAAAGAACCACTACGCCAAGGGAGAAGAAATATTTGCACACTGCAAAGCAATCGCGAAGAAATATGATTTGTACGACCTTGCGGTTTTTCAAACCACGGTAATCTCGACTCGATGGCTTGAAGGTGAGCAAAGCTGGCAAATTATCACCGATCGGGGTGATTGTATGAAGGCACGTTTTGTCATCTGTGCGAATGGTACTTTGTCAAAACCGAAACTGGCCAAAATTGAGGGCATTGAGTCTTTTCAAGGGCAATCCTTCCACACTTCACAATGGGACTATGACTTTACCGGTGATGATCTGTCCAAACTGGCAGATAAAACCGTAGGAATTATTGGCACTGGAGCTACTGCCGTGCAAGCAGTACCGGGACTGGCTGAAGCCTCGAAGGAACTGTTTGTGTTTCAACGCACTCCCTCTTCAATAGACATTCGTGAGGACTGGCCTACAGACCCAAATTGGGCACGTAAACTTCAACCAGGCTGGCAAGCCAAACGACGCAAACGAGCAATTCTGGGACCTGAACTTACCGACGAACAGATAGCAAAACGGGCCGCCATGCCACAGGAAGAGAAAATACGCAGGCAGGAAAATGGCAATATAGACTACATGATGCGCATTCACAGACGTATAGACAGCATTGTAAAAAATAATGAAACAGCAGAGGCACTTAAACCCTGGTATATGTTTATGTGCAAACGCCCCTGTTTTCATAACGACTACTTACCATCATTTAACCGGCCTAACGTACATTTGATTAATACGCACGGTAAAGGGATATGCGAAATCAACGCGAAAGGACCAACCTTCGACGGAAGGCAGTTCGAGCTGGATCTGTTAATTTTTGCAACTGGATTTGAGGTTCAGAAAACAGGCATTTACAACACGATTGAAGGTGTTGATGGCCTCGATTTGAATGAGAAATACAGCACAGGCATGCGAACATTGCTAGGCATTCACAGCGCTGGATACCCCAACCTTTTCATAATGGGGGGGCATCAAGCCTCATTTCAGTTTAATCTTACCTATATGCTACAAACCCAGGGCGACCACATTGCAGAGTGCATTGCCTATGCCATAAAAAACAACCACCGTACAATTGAACCGACGGAAGACGCTGAAGAATGGTGGGTACAGCAGGTAATCGCCAATCGGGGAAAAACCTCTCGCAGCGAAGACTGTACTCCCGGCTACTATAATTCGGAAGGCGAGAACAAGAGAAGACAGGATGGAAACTACAACGGTGGTTTCGACAGGTACTTTCACCATATGGCAGACATTCGTAGTGCAATGGAAAAGAATTTCGTACTGAGCTAAAAGCAATTATGACAACTGAAAATTATCCCCTGACCGGCCTCAAAGTGCTGGATTTATCCCGTGTTTTGGCCGGCCCTTTTGCCGGAAGAATGTTATCTGATCTTGGCGCCGATGTGGTGAAGATTGAACCCCCTGATGGGGACATCACTCGTTTATGGGGGCATGTCATTGCAGGTATTGCTGGCTACTACCATCAACAAAATGCAGGTAAGAGAAATGTCTGTATCGATCTTCGGGCCAAAGGCGCACGCGAGTTAATGTTTGAACTGGCAGCAGAGGCAGATATTCTTATTGAAAACTATCGGCCTGACGTTATGGGTCGTCTGGGCTTATCCTACGCCGAATTACAGGAAGTTAACCCCCGTTTAATCATGTTATCAATATCCGGGTTTGGTCACAGCGGCCCTGAGTCACATCGAGCTGCGTATGCGCCGATTGTGCACGCTGAAGCTGGACTGACCTTCCGTCAGGCCCAGCGCAGCAATCTCCCCTACAGCGAGTTACCTTTGTCTGTTGCAGATACCAATGCATCCCTGCACGGACTTGTTGGCTTGCTGTCTGCAGTTATACATCGTTACAAAACCGGTGTCGGCCAACACATAGACATTGCCATGCTTGATGCCACGGTCGCTACAGATGACCAGATACATTTTGATCTGGAAGATGCAAACGCAAGCAATCAGCCTAGAATTGCTGCATGGGAAACCGGCGCCGGCCCTATTCTGGTATCGGCCGATGCACGATATTTCTGGCATTGCCTCAGCCGCAAAGGTCTGGTGGTCGATCCAGCCACAAAGAATATGACGGTAGAAGAAAAAATCCCTCTTCGACATAGTTGCATCACTCAGTTTATGGCGACTCTAACGGACCTTGACGAAGTGGAATCAACCATGTCAAGCATGAACCTGGCATGGGGTCGGGTGGGCGATCCCCGTCAAATACAGAACCAGAAAACCATACGCAGTCGAGGTTCAATTATAGAAATAGACGACCGTGCCGGGGGTACACGACCTATCACGCAATCACCCTATCGATTTTCGGGTGCCACAAGTGGTGTCCGTGGGCCGGCACCGCATCGTGGTGAACACAACGATGAAATTCTTATCGAGTGGTTAGACAAACAAAAATCCGATATTGAAGCACTCAAAGAAGCAGCAGTGTTACACGCGGAGTAAGGTGATTGTAACGCGGCGATAAATCTCTCGGCTTACTCCAGACGTTCTTTCAGTCTGCGCATGCCTCCCAGCCAGCGATCATAATCACTTGCCTTGCGTTGAAAATAAGTCTCGACCTCAGGATGAGGAAGCACCAAAAACCGCCCTTCATAAATGGCCTCGATACATGCGTCGGCAACAAACTCTGGTTCCAGTACCCCATCGCCGCTGGCCTGGGATGTATTATTTCTTCGTACTTTGTTGGTCGCCGCTCCGCCAATGTTGGTTCTCACGGCCTGGGGGCACAATACAGAAACCCCGATACCCTGCTCTCCATAATTGATTGATACCCACTCGGCAAACGCCACGGCAGCATGTTTGGAAACGGCATAAGGTCCAGAGTTTATTTGCGTTAGCAAACCTGCCGCAGAAGCGGTATTTAACAGATAGCCACCTCCCCGCTTTAGCATGCCGGGTATCACTGCTCTAGCAGCCGCCAAATGGGACCAAGTGTGAACGTTCATCATACGCTGCCAGGACTCGGTTGAAAGATCGAGCCCTCCGGCCTGACCATAACCAGCGTTGGAAACAAATATATCTATACCACCAATCTTGTTTTCCGTATTCTCTACCAACTGCTCTATAGCATTTTCGTCTGCTACATCCAGTGCACAGGAGCTTGCACAACCGCCTATCATTGCAGCCGTTTCCGCCGCTGATTCCGCACTGAGGTCGGTACACACCACCGCACGTGCACCTTTCTCTACGAATCGTTTTGCAAGCGCTCTGCCAATACCGGAACCGGCACCCGTAACAACTATAATTTTATCTATGAGATCCATTTTAGTTTTCCAATTTTTCAGATTAGGTCCATACACCACCATTCTAGCCGGACTATCACCAGGCGGATACCAGTACCCCGGCAGTGCATGTTTCCGTTCTGTGGTACATTGCCTTAATCGTTTAATTTAGGGTCACAATTGAACCGCTTCGAAAATGTTCTGGGAAAACTTTCAACCGGGCGCTCAATATTGATTTTTTTCACACTGTATCTGGTGTTTGTTTTAGGCCTGCTCCCAATACTTGCAGAGCATAGCTCAGGTGCTCAAGTTATCGATCTGGCATTTCACTATTCCATTGAAGAAGTATATGCATGGATGGAACTATATGGTGCGCAGGGAAGACACCGTTACATGTTGGGCGAAATGACAATTGACGTACTCTATCCCATTATTTATACCTGCCTGTTCTGCGGAGTACTCGGATTTCTACTGAATTTTAAGCAGGGTGGTCAATATCGATGGCTTGCGACCGCACCTTTTTCGATTTGGTTCTTTGACCTGCTGGAAAATACTGGAATCGTCGCCATGTTATATAATTACCCGGAGAAACTGGAGCAGGTTGCGCTGCTGACTTCCTGGGCAACAAGCATAAAATGGTCGTTAGCTGCAACAATACTTACTCTTACGATTATACTGGGTGTTCGATTTCTAGCGCAAAAATTCAGCTCTAACTAAATCATTTTAATGTGCAGCCTCCTAGCCTTACTTAACGCGAACCCCCTGTAACAGAACTCGCAGAGTTAATTTACTTTCCTCCAGTGCAAGCTCTCGCTGGGAGTGTTGTGCAATCCAGAACGTTGCCTCGTTCATCGCTCCGGTAAGTTGATAGACAAATGCCGTTACAGAGGGAACGTTAATTACATTGGTCACTGACAAATGCTCCAAAAATGGCAAAAGTCGATCAAATCCAAATTGCTGATCGATTTTTCGCCAATAAACCAAACCCAGAACTGAAGGGCCATCAATTCTTAATATTTGTTGTAAATCAGGATCGGAACAGGCCTCCAGATATGCATAACACCCACTCATTAGCTGCTCCCAGGGTTCGTTGGCATTACTCGACGCAGTGTCTATTTTAGCGGCTAACGTTTGCTCTGCTTCAACATAGACCGCTTCGAATAACAGACGTTTGGTTGAAAAGTGGTGGTATAGAGCGCCTTTAGTAACACCTGCTATGTGGATAATCTCTTCTGTTGTAGTGGCTGCATAGCCTTGTTTTGCAAAGAGATTCCCAGCGATAGTTAACAAATCACCATAAGTACGTTGCCCCTGTTCAATTTTCAGATTGGTTGATTGCTTTACCACAACACTAATATCCTATATACATACCTTTGGACGGTATGTTAGCTTAACCTGACCAACTAGCAATTGATACCGACGAGAACGACCAGCCTGAAGAGAAAATACTATGGAAATAAGTAAAGTTTACCAGCTGCCATTTCCTATCGAACAAGTCTATCAGGCATGGGTATCATCCAATACCGTGATAGCACCGGCAACCGCAATGGAGATCGACCCCGTGGTGGGAGGTCACTATAGACTGATAATGCAAACCCCCGAGTTTTCAGGCCGCAATGAGGGGGAATTTCTTTTGGTCGAAGTTGGCAAACATGTACGTTATACATGGGAGTGGAACAATGATGGGGAAGTTACCGAAATCGATGTAAGCTTTTCCGGCACCGACAAGAGCACACGAGTGACAATCTTGCATACCGGCTTTCAAAAACAGGAAAGCCTCGACAACCACGCAAGCGGCTGGGACAGCTACATTGCAGGATTCAGAGAGTTTCTACGCTAGCGGGCCAGGCTTTCATTGGAATAAGGTGCATTACGTCCCACAAAATGTTTGCCTGACCAATTGCTCTGGTTTAGCAGGTAACGCGAACGCTTGTGCATGCATATCAAAATCAAAAGGATTGGCGAGTATATCCACTAGTGCATGAAAAGTATCGAAGTTTTGAGATGTGCTTGCGTTTTCAATAGCTTCCTGAACAAGGTGGTTACGTGGGATATAGACCGGGTTGACCTGCAGCATATTTTCAACAGAGTTACCGCTACGCTCCTCACGCAGTCGTAACATCCAGCGTTCCGTCCAGCTTGCGAATGCTCCCGGAATCTCAAAAAACGAACTGACACTTTGCCTGTTTGTCTGTTCAGGATTGGCTATCTCTGACAGTCGCCGAAACATAAGCGTGTAATCAACACCGTGCTCCTGAAGCAATTCCAACAAATTCTTAATCAGATTTCTATCCTCTGACTGCTCGTTGGAGAGGCCCAGCTTTGCTTGCATATTTTTCTGATTTTCCGCCATATAGAGCCCTGGGAAAGAGTCAATTACCTCCTGCCCCATCAATAGCGCTTTTTCTTCATTTTTATCCAGTAAAGGTAACAATGCCTGAGTGAGCTGCGCCAGGTTCCAGTGAGTCATTGTCGGTTGGTTGGAATACGCATAGCGTCCATCTCTATCAATGGAACTGTAAACCGCATTAACATCAAAACCCTCCATAAAAGCACAGGGCCCATAGTCGATAGTCTCGCCAGATAACAACATGTTATCTGTGTTCATTACTCCATGAATAAACCCCAATGACTGCCACATGGCAACCAACCGGGCCTGAGCGGCAACAATACAATCCAGCAGAGCAAGTACAGGATTTTTGGCAGACGCGGCATCCGGGTAATGACGATGGATAACATGCTCTACCAACAATTGAAGCGCTTCTTCATCTTTTCGTGCAGCAAAGTACTGTACCGTACCAATGCGAATGTGGCTTTTTGCTACACGTACCAGAACCGCACCAGGCAACCGCTCTTCTCTCTCAACCATTTCTCCGGTGCCCGTCGCGCAAAGCGCACGCGTAGTTGGAACTCCCAATGCAGCCATAGCTTCACTGAGAATATATTCACGTAAAACCGGACCCAGCGGTGAACGACCGTCACCACCCCGAGAATAAGGCGTTTGTCCGGAGCCCTTTAGCTGTACGTCGTATCGCGCTCCCTTACTGTCAATTACTTCTCCCAACAACAATACTCGTCCATCGCCCAGACGTGAGCTCCATCCACCAAATTGATGGCCTGCATAAACACTGGCAAGAGGATCTGCACCGTTAGGCAAAAAGTTTCCTGCGCCAAAAGCCAACCCTTGCTCTGATGCAAGCCAAGAGGGATCAAAGCCCAGATCTACGGCAAGCGAGTGGTTAACCCGAATTGCTGTGGGGGCTCGCACAGACCTGGGCTCCTGTCGAGTATAAAACCTGGCTGGCAGGCGCGCGTAACTATTGTCAAATTCAGGAGTGTCTGCAGATCGCATTAGTAAGCTCACTTCACTATAGGTCTACTGCGGGTGCCCACGTGGCATGCGTTCCACTACAAATTCGTTCTGGAAGGCGGATTCGCGCAATAGGGCCATCCTCAGGAGAAACTGCATCAAATATCAGGCACTCAGATAAATCGTTGAACACATCTGAAGTAAAGGTAAGTAAATAACCATCGTCCTCTCCACATGAGTTATCTCTCGGGGCCATAACCGTTTCGCTAACGAAAACTCCTTCTCCAAATTTTATTACAGTTTCCGCTCCTGTATCCAGGTCGTGTTTTACCAAAGCATTAAAGGCAAACAATTCGGGCGCACAGATACATTCGTAGGCGTAACGATGTTTTTGGCCAGCGTACCGACCATTAATCATGGGAAACTCTGCACAACGCTCACTCAACTGTTCCTCAGTGGTTTCGCCCGTAACCAGATTAAATCGCCAACGATGCGCCCGGGCTTCAAGCACATTCATATCCAGCGTTTCAAAACCTTTATAGATACCCTTGCTTCGCTGTACTCCACGTGCGGTAGGGTTATGTTGAAAAAAACCATCCAGAACCACTTCGTCTCCATCTTCGAATGCATTAATCCAGTGCAGTACAAAAGTGGGCGCAGCCTCAAACCATCGTATATCTTCAGTGCCACCATGCCTGGGAATTAAACCAAAACGACTGGGCAGGTCTCTATAAAACCGATTTGAAAACTGCCCGGCCGCAAGTGCTTCAGGATCCCAGCCCAATGGTAAATCATTAATAATTGTCCAATGTTCAGTAAAAGCCATATCATGCGGTAAACGCGGACCAGGTAGAGGAATATCAACATAAGAAGAAAGTGTCCCGTCTGCGCCCAACACTCCATAGTGCATAAAAGGCGCTTCTGTACCGTAATTGAAGAAAAGCAACTCTCCTGTGTTTTCGTCCAGCTTTGGATGCGCTGATACACCGTCACGGGGAAATTTTCCATTCCAGTCAGACTTACCCAGGTTTTCCAGCGTACGTGGGTCAAGCCGATACAGCTCGCCACACTGATAAAAACATGCTAAAGCTACGCCGTTGTGCACAACCACATCTGTACTGGCGTTATCCTTAAGCATGGTGCGAGCTCCCCATCCTGTATCTGCCAGCGCAATCGATGGGTGCTCAGTTATTCCGGCATACAGGCCTTGCTTAGCACGCTGTTCTGCAAAAAATGCATCAGTGTGTACAAAACGATTTCTATATCGCGCTTCACCTCCTTCAAAACTGATGGCGTGTAACATCCCGTCCCCATCAAAGGGGTGGTACCTGCGTATAGGTTCAAATAGGGCAGTTTCGGTATTTCGCAGGTAAACGCCCTTCAAATCTTCAGGAATTTTGCCAACCACCTCCAGATCCCATGCGTCGTATTCACGCACCTGCGGTCGCCAGACGCCGGAACGGTATGGATGCGCATCAGGCTGCGGTAAGTTGTGATAAACCGGTTTATGAAGTTCGTATTTCATAACAAACCAGCTTACATGAGCTGGTATCGGACGTCACTCGAGACTATGCTCTGTTAAAATAGCAAAAAGACCTTCAACTTCAGGATTAAAAATATGAACTATCTAGACCGCTTTATGGAATACGCAGCAGCTTTTGAAGAGACTTTTAAAGATGATAACTGGGAGCGTCTGGAACAGTACTTTACATCGGATGCCACATATGCACCCGGAGACGGAACAACGGCAAAGGGCCGCACTGCGGTTTTTAAAGCTTTAAACGATAGTATCAGCGCACTGGATCGCCGGTTCGATTCGCGATCGTTTGGTGACACCCCTCCGCCAACGGTAGAAGGCAATGTCGTAACAATGCTGTGGAGTCTTGTACTGGAAAAACAAGGTTGCCCAAACCTGACAATATCCGGCTGCGAATATGCTACTTTTTCAGGCGACGCCATTCAGAAACTGGAAGATGTCTTTGATGAAAGCGCAGTTGAAACGCTGACGGCCTGGATGCAGGAGCATGGGGAGTCGCTGAACAAATAGCACATCACACAGCTTAAAAAAGGCATGTATAGTTCCCAGTACGCTACAACAAAAGCAGACACTCCGGCCATCATCATGGCCGAGACAGGTGACACGCTAAGCTTCCTGGAATTTGACCAACGAAGTAGCAATGCCGGATTGTCCCGGCATATCAAAATGTTATGTAGTGGACGGTGACTACCCTGGTGATTTGTTTGAAAGTTATTCAACAGCAACAGAAGGTTTTCCTGGCACTCCTATCGATGATGAGTCACTGGGCACCAGCATGCTCTACTCCTCTGGCACTACAGACAGACCGAAAGGAATTATAAGACCTTTACCAGAAAACAAACCCAGTGAGCAACTGCCTATATTTAGCTTTCTAAGTCACCTGTGGCACTACCGGGAGAACATGGTGTATTTGTCACCTGCACCGCTTTACCATTCCGCCCCGCAAGCTGCTGTCGGCTTAACCCTTCGTGTGGGCGGTACGGTTGTTATTATGGAGCATTTCGATGCAGAAAATTATCTTGAGTACATTGCACTTTACAAAGTGATCCACAGCCAGCTTGTACCCACAATGTTCAGTCGCTTGCTTAAGCTTCCCGAAATAATGCGCATAGAAGCGAACCTTGCATCTCTTGAAGTTGCCATCCTTGCCGCGGCACCCTGCCCAGTCAAGGTAAAAGAGCAGATGATCGCGTGGTGGGGGCCCATTATTCATGAATATTACGGGGCTACTGAAGGCCTTGGATTTACCGCGTGCAACAGCGAGGAATCGTTGGCACACAAAGGTACCGTCGGAAAAGTGCTTCTTGGAGAAATGTCAATTCTGGATGCAGATGGCAGCCCATCAGCCGCAGGCGAACCAGGAGAGATCTGGTTTAAAACCGCGACCGAGTTTTCCTATTTCAACAATACGGAAAAAACCAGTGAAGCTACCTCGGCTGATGGTTCCATGACAACGGTTGGAGATATCGGCTACCTGGATGATGATGGCTATTTGTATCCAACCGACCGTTCAACGTTTATGATTATTTCGGGTGGCGTTAACATCTATCCACAGGAGACAAAAGATCTGTTAATTACCCATCCAAAGATTGCAGATGCAGCCGTATTTGGTGTTCCCAATGAGGATTTTGGTGAAGAAGTAAAAGCCGTGATCCAACTTATGGAAGGCATAGAAAAATCTGAATCACTGGTAATGGAACTAATGGCATATTGCGCAGAAAACCTCTCGCCCCAGAAATGCCCCCGCTCCATCGACTTTGACGATGCGCTCCCCCGCTTACCTACAGGCAAACTCTACAAGAGAATATTAAAGGATCGTTATTGGCCCGACAGCAAGAACAAGATTTTATAGAGAGTTTCCCTGTTTACACATCGAGCGAATCCAGAAAAGACAGTACGGCTGAATTGAAACCCTCGGGCTGGTCAATGTTCGCAGCATGACCTGCCCCTTCCAGCACTACTTTACTTGACTGCGGAATTTTCCTGACCATATATTCACTGGGGACAAGAAAAGGTTTGTCTAGCTCGCCCACTAAAACCAGCGTGTTTATCCCGATACTCGGTAGGGACTGAATAACACGATCATTGTTTTGTGCCAACATTCCGCGCGCTGCCAGACAAAGCCCCTGTGCCGAAGAGTGTTTGCTGATACTGACTTCCCGTCCTCTGCCAAGGGCATCCAGCCCTTTTTTCTCGAATTCTTCAGCGCGTTTATGTGCCATCTCATTCCAGGCAACACGAGCAGTATCACTTTTGTACCCTGGGCCGGTATCAAAAAGCATAAGCGCTTTACATCGCCGGGGATAACTCGCATGAAAAGCCAGAGTCATGTAACCACCCAAAGACAAACCGGCGATTATCGCGTGATCAACGTTACAAATGTCAAGAATTGCCAGCATGTCATCAACTGTTAGTGACTCTGAGTACAGATTGAAATCTGCAGGGCTATCCGAACGCCCGTGGCCTCTCATGTCCCAGGTAATAACATTGAACGCACGACACAATGCTGTGATCTGACCTGCCCACATGGCAGAGGTCGCACTATAACCATGGCTCAACAATATAGTGGACGCATCGCTACCCCCTGCGCTCTCATGAAACTCGTAATAAATATTTACGCCACCGCGGCGAATTTTTGACATGGTGAATTAGTCCAGTTGGTTTTCATAAATCTAGCACAACGATGGTAAGGCACTCAATTGAAAACTACAGACTATTAGTCAGCTTCCAAATCCTGTGTATACTAAATGTACCTTCAGAAGAGTGGGAATTAGTGAACACATTTGATTACATCATTATAGGCGCGGGCAGTGCAGGTTGTGTACTGGCCAACAGATTATCAGAAGATCCTGAAACTTCAGTCCTGTTACTGGAAGCTGGTGGTAAAGACAGCAGCATGCTAATTCACATGCCCGCAGGTGTCGGTGAGTTGATTAGCACCGACAAGGTTAACTGGTACTACAACACCGAACCACAGAAACAACTAGATAATCGACCGCTGTTCTGGCCCAGAGGAAAGGTGCTGGGGGGATCTTCTTCAATCAACGGCATGATCTATATTCGCGGCCATGCTCAGGACTACGATCTGTGGCGACAGATGGGACTTAAAGGTTGGGGGTTCGATGAAGTACTGCCTTATTTTAAAAAATCTGAAGACAATGAAGCCGGTACAGATGAGTTTCATGGGGTAGATGGTCCACTTGGTGTCTCCAATGTAAGTAACAACAATGAATTATTCGATGCTTTTATCGATGCCGGTCTACAGGCCGGTCACTCACGTACCAGTGATTTCAATGGCAATCAACAAGAGGGTATGGGGCACTACCAGACAACCATAAAAAACAACAAGCGTTGTAGTACAGCGACCGCTTATCTGGTTCCTGCATTAAAAAGACCAAACCTGAAGACAGAAGTTAAAGCCATGACTTCGCGCATTATCTTTGAAGGGAAGAAAGCGATTGGTGTCGAATACATTCAGGGCAACGAAACAAAAACTGTGCTTGCCAGACGCGAAATTATTTTGTGCGGCGGAGCAATAAACACCCCGCAAACACTTATGTTATCGGGCATCGGTAATGGCGAAACGCTGCAGAAGTTTAACATTCCTGTCATAAAGGATTTACCCGGGGTTGGGCAAAATTTACAGGACCATCTTGATTGCATAATAATGACCAGATGCATCCAGCCTATAACCCTGGCCAGCCAGGCAAACCCGTTACGTGCATTACTAACCGGTATGCAATATGTGTTCTTTAAAACCGGGGTCGGTACTACCCAGGGCCTTGAAGCTGGCGCCTTTCTTAAAACAAAACCAGGGCTGGATGCGCCGGATATCCAGCTTCATTTTATTGCAGCAATGATGAAAGATCATGCACGGGAGAAAGTTAAAGAGCACGGCTATAGCGTTCACGTCTGCCAATTACGACCAGAGAGCCGTGGCCATATAGGTCTTCATTCGACCGACCCATTTGATCACGCACTTATCCAGCCAAACTATCTAACAGCTGCAAAAGATCTTGAGGTACTGCGTGATGGCGTGAAGATGGTACGCAAGATCCTTGGGCAAACAGCTATGGCTCCATATCGCGGCGAAGAAATTGCTCCTGGTGCTTCGGTTCAAAGCGATGAAGACCTGGAAACGTGGATACGCGCTTCAGCCGAAACTATTTATCATCCTGTTGGAACGGCAAAAATGGGAACAGATGGCATGGCGGTGGTTGATGAACGTTGCCGGGTGCATGGAATTGAGGGGCTTCGTGTGGTGGATGCTTCGGTAATGCCAACACTTGTAGGCGGAAATACCAACGCACCTACCATAATGATTGCGGAGAAAATTTCCGACGACATTTTGGGCAGGCAAGCACTGAAACCACATATGCTTGCTACTACTACTGCCTGAGGACTGCCCTCGCGCCGTAGGTGGAATTAGCACTGGTGAAATCACTTAACATCAACGCAAAATACTGTGCTCTAACCTCGGATCGCCTTGCTTACCCCGAACGAGCTTGCCCGGTAGCGCACCGGTTGCCTTACCATTTTTGTAGATTACCTGACCAGAGACAATAGTCGCCCTGATGCCATCAGCATTCTGTAGCAATCGCTTACCGCCTGCAGGAAGATCATGAACAATATGTGGCGTGTGCAATGCAAGCGCATCAAAATCAATTATATTGATATCTGCCTTCATTCCCTCAGCTATCAATCCTCTATCAAAAAGAGAATAGAACTCTGCAGGTTGGCGGGTAAGCAGGTGAATACCCTGCTCCAGTTTTAACATATCTCGCTCTTTTATCCATTTTGTCAGAACATAAAGATTTGCGCTGGCATCGCAAATGGACCCAACATGTGCGCCTCCATCTCCCAGAGCAACTATGGTATGCGGATGCTGTAAAAGTTCAGGAATATTATCCGAGAAGTTTGCCGCTGGAATGTAGATCAAACTGTTACCATTATTGGTCAGAAGATAGTCATACAACCATTCTTCTACATCCCTACCCTCAGCATTTGCAAGGTGCGCTACAGAGCGCTCAATTTTTGGCAGATAGTCTATTGGTTCATCCATAACGTACATGTTTTCGTATTGATTCATTACTATCTTCACAAAAATATGTGGTTGCTCATTGGCCTCAGCAAGTATTTTTGCTTTGGTATCTTTCTGCCCCAAAGCAGCAATTTTCTCATCCCAGGGCAATTCACCTAGCGCCTTGAATGCAGGGCGATCATAAAATGGACTCATGGATGCCTGATGCCCCATCAGTATGCCTACCGGGCGCGAGATTACCTGCCCTCGAATATCCAGGCCTTCTGACTGTGCAGCTTCGATACGGTTTAGATGCTCACGCCAAAGGGATGGTGTGGCATCTATATCCAGCAGTGTGAAGGTTCCCTTTGCACCCGTTTTTCGAGATGTTTCGCGCAAAATACTAAACTCGTCTTCTGGATCTTTCCAGTCTGCGATAAACTGAAAAACATGGCCGGCATCTCCGGAAAGCGCTTCGCCGAGTTGTTTTAGTTCGCTGCTCGCCGCCTCGTACGTGGGCACAAAGGCACCAGTTGCACTTCGATGAACCAGTGTACGCGAAGTTGAAAAGCCTACACCGCCAGCTGCAAGGCTCTCCGCTAACAGCGTCCTCATGTTTTTGATATCTTCTGCTGTAGCTGTTTCACGATTTACTCCCCGCTCACCCATCACATAAACACGTAATGGGCCATGGGGTACCAGGGCAGCAAAATCTATGTCGTGGGCTTTACTCTCCACACAATCAAGATATTGCGCAAAACTTTCCCAAGTCCAGGGTAAACCTTCGTTCATAGCGGTTTCGGGGATTTCTTCCACCCCTTCCATCAACTTGATCAACACATTTCGGTCTTCTGCCCTGCAAGGTGCAAAGCCCACTCCACAGTTACCCATCACTACGGTTGTTGTACCCAGGCTGGAGGAGGGATTCAAGTGAGTGTCCCACGTTGCCTGGCCATCATAATGTGTATGCACATCAACAAAACCAGGCGTAACAAGCATGTTGGATGCGTCAATTTCTTTGTCAGCGGTCGCACTCAGCTTTTGACCAACTTTAACAATTACCCCATTGGAAACCGCCACATCGCAGATTCGTGCAGCTGTGCCACTGCCATCAATTACCTGACCGTTTCGAATTACAAGATCGTAGTGGCTCATGTGCAGCCCTCCTGGTTTTTAGTGGCCTTACCAACCTCATCACACAGATCAGCTATTCTCATTTCACCTTCCCTTGTTTGAGCCCCTCGCTCCATAGCCAGTATCATGTTCCGTTGCGCTTCAGGAAGTCGAAGCGTTTTTTGGAACAGGTAAGCTTCTTCTTTTAGCCCATCCTTTATTGGAAGTTCTGCATTCATAACCGATTGCTTGGCGAGCGCCAATGCTTGCGGTGGCCACAGCGCCATCCTTTGTGCCAACGCATCCACATAGGCGTCCATCTTCTGGGATGTTGGAAATGCCCTGTTCAAATAACCCCACCGTTCAGCGGTTTCTGCATCAAGATCTATCGCCCCAAGTATGGTTTCCATTGCCCGTCCACGACCCAGTAGCCGAGGAAGATATTGAGTACCACCTCCACCGGGCAAGATACCTAGTGGTACTTCCATTTGATTGACGATAGTTTTGCCAAGCACACCAAAACGCATATCACACGCGGCGCTAAATTCACTACCGCCACCTCCGACACGCCCTGCAATTTTTGCGATGGTTGCCTTGGGCATGGTTCGTACTCTTTCACACATCAGATTAAAGTCGGACAGCTCATCCGAGCGCACCGCTGGTTTATCGATTGGAAAGGATAAAATCAACTCGACATCAAAATGGGCAATAAAAAAGTCAGGGTCAGCGCTTTGTAGCACCAGCACTCGAACTTCATCGTCCTGTTCAACTTCTAGCGTAAATGCCACCAATTCCGCGTAGAACTTGCCTGTCATAATATTAATGGGCGGATTGCAGAGCGTGGCGGTTAGAACGCCTGCGCTCAGTTTTGTAGTTATTGTCTGGTATGAATACGACATAATATATTTCTCTGAAGCTTGGGTCAGTCGAGCAACACTACGCTGTCTCCCAACGTGCCAATTTTACAAACCAGTCTATATTGGGCCGACAGTTTTGCCTACCGAGTTTTGCAGCTATAGTGCGGGTTGGAAAACTACACTTAACTATCTGGAGATGTATAACATGAGCGAATTCCCAAGCCCCAATTTTTCACTTGATCTAGGCAACCAGGTAGCTCTTGTTACGGGATCAACTTCGGGACTCGGGCGCCGGTTTGCAAAAACCTTGGCTGCTTGTGGTGCAAAGGTGATTGTAACCGGACGTCGATTGGAGAAACTGGATGAAGTCGCTGCGGAAATACGAGAAGATGGAGGCGTTTGTGAGCCAATTCAGCTGGATATGACAGACAGAAAAAGCATCCGGGCCATGCTCGCTGAAGCAGAAAAAAAGCTGGGTACCGTAACCATCCTGGTCAACAATGCGGGTATTCCAGATGCCCAGCGCGCAACCAAAATGTCGGACACATTGATCGACAATGTGTTTGATACCAATCTAGTTGGGCCTTATGTTCTGTCGTGTGATGTGGCCCGTCGGTTAATAGAAAAAAAGCTGCCCGGACGAATGGTTAATATATCTTCTGTTGCGGCTTTTGACACACGTCCCGGATCTGCTGCTGCACTCTACTCCATAACCAAAGCAGGTATCGTCAGAATGACCGAAGCACTGGCTGTCGAGTGGGCGGCATTCCATATAAACGTGAATTGTATCGCGCCAGGTGCTTTTTCCTCAGAAATGATGGACGGCATGCTTGAGCGTATGGGCGATATTACCAAAGGTTTTCCCCGCCAACGATTATGCCAACCCGCACAAATGGACAGCACATTACTATACCTGGTTTCTCCATCGTCTGAGTGTGTTACGGGTACAGTTATAAAAATTGATGACGGTCAGGGAGCACGCTAGTACGACCTTGACACACTCAAGCTACGATTTTTGCTATTTGAGTTATATTCTCTTAACTGGTGTCCAATAACATTGTCATTGTTATACTAGGGAGGATCTCTCAACAGGGTACACAAAATGAAGACTTGTATTTACATTCAAGCTCAGTCCATGTTCGCCTTGTTGGTTTTGTGTTTATTGCCAGCTTCTACGACTGCGGAGGAAACCTGCCAGCCATTTGAAGACTACAATTATGTCTGCGGCCCCCAGAGTGCTGAAGATCTTGTATTGGTACCCGGAACCAAATTTATCATTGCCAGTGGGTTCGCAAACGATGCACCCTTTTATCTGATTAACTCTCAAACGAAAACCTGGTCTGAGCTTCTGCCAGGGCTTAGAGAAAGTAAACACAAAGCAGAGCCATCAAAAACCTGCCCCGGTGCACCGGATATCAAAAAACTGGTCACACATGGCCTGCATATTCGAGTGGGGGAGAATGGGCATTCAACTCTGTACGTTGTAGGTCATGGCGGGCGAGAGGCCATCGAATTATTTGACGTGGACGCCAATGGAAGTAAACCAGTACTAACCTGGACTGACTGCGTAATGACGCCAGAAAGATTGGAAGCAAACAGTGTAACTTCTCTAAAAAATGGGTCGATACTGGTAACCATTCCACTTGAACACGGCAAGACTCTTGGCGATGCAATGGCTGGCACATTAACCGGTTCGGTTTATACCTGGTCACCGGGAGATGAACACATGACTATAGTCCAGGGTACAGAGCTACCTTACGGTAATGGCATAGAAATATCAGCGGACGAACAGGAGTTTTATGTAGCGTCGACTGGCTTGCTAAACGTGATAGCTTATTCCAATACCAACCCTGCAAAGGTGTTACGTACCACCAGAACAATGGCATTTGTACCCGACAATCTACATATAGGGCAAGATGGGAAGTTAGTAACCGCCGGCCTGGTCGCGGATTATGCTGCGTGCGGCACCATAGGGGGTGATGAGGTATTTAGTCTGGAAGAGTTTGCAGCCTGCCCACGACCATTTATCGTTAAGACAATTGATCCACAGACTATGGAAACCGCAGATATCGCAACAAGTGCTGCACAGGAAAAATTCAGCAATATCACTATGGGATTGCAAATTGGGAAAGAACTCTGGATTGGTACGTTTTCTGGTGATCGGGTGGCATATCGTTCTCTGCAATAAAGAGAATTTAGCTTCCCAAACGGTATCTCAGTTTCAATACCAATTGTTCTCCAATGGGCTCTGATAAAGCATCAGAAAACAAGCCCCTAAAACCCCTGTTAGGCGCGGTATCTGGATCAGCTGTCCTTGTATACACCAAAAACAGATCCGACAGCGGTGCCAGTTCCCATCGGTATCGAACCTGAATATTTAAGTTCGAAATGCTGAAACTATCAGTTTCTGCCTCGGCAGCACGCGTAACTTCTACTAATCTGCCCGCCTTTACTGGAGTCACAAAAAAATTGTTTTCAACAGCAGTTACACCAACCCATTGCAGTGAAATTCTGAACTGTTGCTTGGCAGTAAAGAAATAATCCAGATTAAACGAAGGTCGCCAGAATTTGGCATCAAAAGTAGTGAATTCCCGATCATCCTGATGTAAAAGCCAGTTTTTACGCTTGGTGTAATCCAGCTGCGCAGACATTGTTAACTGATTAGTCGCTCTCCAGGTAACTGCCACAGCACCGCCGATGTTATAACCACCTATGTCTTCACCACCCCGACGCAGGTCAATGCCAACGGACAGGGGTTTGGAGCCATCACTATTCAGGTTTAGTCCAAAAAATTTCTGGTCAACAAACTTAAAGGTGCCGTTTCCGTCACTGCTTCTGTCATCATAGATACTGGGAAAGAAGCCAAAATTCAGGCTCAGGTTAGCCAAATTTCTGAAGGTGAAACGTTGATGTACAAATAGTCCAGAGTCTACTGACTGATTTTTGTGGTTCCACTTTTGCTCCAGCGAAACGAACAAATTGTAATCGCGTACGCGTTTTAGATTCGATTTGGTAAGCCCAAACCCATACCTGAAACCCCGAACATCGTTTCGAACCTGAAAGCCCAGATCATTAACATCCAGATGTGAATCAAAATAGTCCAGTGAAAGCGTGTGATTTACACCCTGTCGCGGTTGGTACCGTATGTCTACAAACCCACCAGCTCCATTTTGTTGACCATCCACATCGCTATAAACCATCTGACTGTCCAGTTTCCAGGCACCCGTTTTGCTTAGGTAGTGCAAATCAGTTGAGTGCACCACTGCATCACCTTCGGCATGATGGGCTAACGTACTCATCCACCCTATGCCTTTAAACTGGCCACCCTGAGTGTCCTCATACAAAAAACGAGCCACACCATAGTCGCTTCCAGATTGAGCCAACACTATGTCCTGCCCATTTAGTTCAGCCCCAAACTTAATATCGTCTTCAACTGCGGCCAGCAATCCAAAACGAAACTTGTTAAACTGTCCGTTAAATTTAACTGCACCCAACAAATTAATGGGCTTGGCCTTTTCAACGTCGGCTAGATCCGCATCCAGTAAATTCTCAGGGGTTTTCGCGCGCCCCCCTATTCTTCGGGTGTGTAGTAAAATAAACGGTCGCCTGTTATTACTGGGGTCCGCTCTGGGTGAGGTAACAAAAATCTCCTGGCCTTCCTGAAAAAAGAGACGTTTTTCTGGAAAGAAGGTTTCAAAAGCAGATAAGTTAACTACCACATCATCTGATTCAACCGCGCCAAAATCAGGAGTGATAGTTGCCATTACCTGATAATTGCTGGTTGGTCGCCAGAACAAACCTGCTCCCATTTTGTTTCGGATCTTATTATCAATTCCATCAGCCGTTACAGAAGCATAGGGAACTATACTGAAGGACTGTCGAGGGCTAACTCCCTGAAGCTCCAGCCTGGGTAGCGCTGACATAAACTTGCTTTGCGTTCTGGCCAGATGTGGCCACTGCCAGGCTTCAGAAAGATGGGCTACATCACGCCTGAGAGAAATGCCCATTTTACGTATAGATCCGCTTTTAGGCATGGAAATAATGGACCAAGGGATAAACATCTCCGCATACCAGCCCTCATCGGTTGAAGAGCTGGCACCGTCCCAGGCACCATCCCACTTGCGACTGAACTGGCGTTCTGGCAGCACTGTACCATCACTTAAACTGCCACCCAGCGCCAGGTTAAACCAGTACCCGTAACGCCCCTCTCCAGAAGAGTCTAGAGTAAGGCCAATCGCGTCACGATTAGTAGTACCTCCTCCTCCATCCCGGGAAGTCAGCCACAAAACCTGTGTATCCTTTGGCTGCTGAAGAAAAACGCCCACGTACAGACCCTTATCAGTATAAATAAGTTTGTACTCGGTGAGATATTTGGGTTGGGCCAAAGTGTCCGGGGAAATCACTTTAAAGTCTGTAAATGAAGGTGCTAGTTTCCATTCCGGCTCATCCAGTTTTCCATCGACTGTAATGTTCAGACTTTGCTGATCAACCCGGTAGAATGAACCAACTTCTGCGGCAGTGTGCGAAGCGATAAATCCATTCGTTAAACACAGGAGCACCAGCAGGCTTTTACCCTTGCGGAACCTGGAATAGTAATGAAGACTAACGAGAAACATTATGGGTATTGTTAAATCCGGTACCAATTGGTCAGAAGTAGCTCTCGCAGCGGATATCCACACTACGACAACAAAACTAGCATTTTGTTGCAAATACGCTAGTTACATATTTACAAACGCGCTTATTCTAAGCCACCTTTCTAAGCCACCTTGCTGGTGTTAGCCGGTTCCGGGTTGCTGAATACCAAACAAGCATCATCAAAGGACGCTTCGGGCATACTGTCTTTCTCAACATCATAATCCTGTGAGTTAACCCAGGGGGCATGATCACTTTGCTTAGGCAGGCGCCCCGTACCACGCCGCATATACCCAGGCGCAAAATCGTCTGCGTCAATAAAAGCTTTGCCATTCATTCCCTGATCTTCAGGGCGAAGCCGCGGAGTACACTGACGCATACCAGTCTCTTGCATATGATTCAACAAGCGGCAGATATAGTGTGCAATCATGTCAGATCGCATTGTCCACGAAGTACGGATGTATCCAAAAATCCAGGCAAGATTGGGCATATCAGAGATCATCACCCCTCTGTGTGTCCAGGTATCAGATACCGAAATAGACTGACCATCCACATCAAAATCAATATTTCCAAGCCCACAAAGTTCTATTCCGGTGGCACTAACAATGATATCTGCCTCTAACAATTTTCCAGATTTTAGCTGTATGCCATTCTCAACGAATTTTTCTATCGTATCCGTTACCACCGAGGCTTTACCGGAAGTAATCGCCTTAAACATGTCACCATCGGGTAGCAAACAGAGCCGCTCCTCCCAGGGCCCATAACTGGGCGTGAAATGTGTTTCAACGTCATACCCTTCAGGAAGTTCTGCAGCTGCAAGGGCGATAAGCTCTTGTTTGAGCACTTCAGGTTCGCTGTATGAACGTGCGGTAACTTCCCGTCCGAATTCAAGAGCTTTACGTCGCTTTATGCCATGTATCCAGTCTTTTGGTACATCCAGATCAATCAGCTCCTGAATCATTTCGTCTTCGTGGCTGTTATCTATAGACAGATAATAACTGGGCGAACGCTGCAACTGGGTAACATGGGCGGCTTTCTCGGCAGCCGCGGGTAAAATCGTAGCTGCTGTGGCACCCGAACCGATAACGACCATGTGTTTATTAGTGTAGTCCAGATCTTCCGGCCATTTCTGAGGGTGAATTATAGGCCCCTTAAAGTTCTTCTCTCCTGGAAACTCCGGCTGATACCCACCGCTGTAGTCGTAATATCCCTGACACATAAACAGGAAATTACCTGTAATTTTACGTGTTTCACCATCACCTGTACTTGCTTCTACACTCCACAAGGCATCATCCGTTGACCACGACGCCTTACTCACCCAATGGTTGAAACGTATATTGGAGACCAGGGAATTCTCATCCACAACCTCGTGTAAATAACCCATAATCTCTGCTGCACTTGCAATAGGCTGACCATGCCAGGGCTTAAAATCATAGCCAAATGTATACAAATCGCTGTCTGAACGAATACCGGGGTAACGAAATAAATCCCATGTACCACCAATGCTATCGCGGCCTTCCAGAATCACATAATTCCTGTCAGGGGTTTCCCGCTGTAGATGACATGCAGCCCCAAGGCCGGAAATGCCCGCACCAATTATAATTACGTCAACGTGCTCGATATTCGTATTAACCTGTGTATTCATATGTATTTTTCTCCCCTGCATAGAGAGTACAGCCCCCTTGATCGTTTGAAAAGCACGTAATTGTATGCGTTTCTATCATGATCTTACTGGATGCAGCATAAGGTTGGTGGCCTGCTGGCCCATATTGACCTACTCTTTAGACAACCAGTCATGCTGGCTATCACTACCACCCAGCAGCTAAAGGCTTATTAATAACAAGAGTAACTATGGCCTCTTAAACACTTATACTCACAGGTGTAGGGATCTATTTGGCGCTCATGGTAGCCCTTGGTTTTTTTGTCTCCCGCAGCAACCAATCGTTAACAGACTTCGTCGTAGCGGGTCGCAAACTCCCTCTCTGGCTCTACTCAACCTCAATCTTCGCTACCTGGTTTGGCAGCGGTATTATGATGGGTGCCGCGACGGCCGCCTATGACGGCGATTTGATACAGATGGTTGGTGAACCCTTCGGTTCAGGCCTGGCGTTGTTACTGTCCGGGCTGGCTTTTGCAAGGTTATATAGACGCTCCAGACGGCTCACCTGGCCAGAGTTTTTTTAAGCACGATACCGAAAAGTAGCTAGTAGCTTCGGATCCATAGCCGACCTTCTTGGAAATATTATCTGGTTGGGAGGTCTGTTGTTTACTTTTGGTGTACTCCTGGAGTCGCTTGCGGGCACACCCATGGCAGTAAGTATTATTAGCGGACTGTTCGTCATGGTTGTCTACACCATGATTGGCGGCATGTGGGCGGTTGCTCTGACCGACTTTATACAGATGCTGGTAATCGTTCTCGGCATGTTTATCTTGCTCTATTACGTTTTGGATGACGTCGGAGGCTGGAACGTCATAGCCGTACAATTGCCCGAGCATGCCCTTCGTCTAATCCCGTTGGAACACACCCTGCATAGCTGGCTTGAATATATTCACGTCTGGCTTGCTCTTGGAGTCTCCGGAATTGCTGCCTCATCCGTTATCCATCGCGCCCTCTCGGCGCGATCCGAAGCGGTCGCGCAAAACTCTTTTTACATTGCCTCATTTGCTTATGTGGCCCTTGGCGTTGTACCACTCACTCTTGGTTTTGTAGCATCGGTTACTATGCCGGGGCTAGAAAACCCCAATGCCGTTCTTACTGACCTTGCAATCCTGCATCTGCCACCAATACTCGTCATTCTATTCGTCGGGGCTATTGTGTCTGCATGTTTAAGCGGCGCTGACAGTATATTGCTTAGCGCGTCGACAATAATATGTACTAATCTGTTACCGCTGGTGAAAAAAAGCCGAGTGAAAATTTGCGATTAAAGGTTGCGCGTTTTGCCATTCCTGTTATTGGATCACTCGCTACTTACATAGCTTTTAACGCTGAGCGCGTTGTACAGGTTATTATCGACTCGGCTGCACCGGCTCTGGTCTCAGTAATAGTACCGTTTATTTTCTGTTTTTGGTGGAAAAAGGCTAATCGCTCCGGTGCGCTCGCTGGTATGTTAGGTGGGTTCATCACCTGGTTAATCGCCAGCACCCAGGGTACAGAGATTCCCCCCGACCTGATTAGTTTTGGGGTGTCTGCGGTTTTAATGATTGTAGTCACCCTGCTGACACAGAAAATCGATCCACCACGACCGCTAACAGATATTGATAGCAATACGATTGAGTTGACCGATCGGGTGGGCAGTTTGGGGTTTAAGGAGTAAGAAAAACTCAGCTTTTGCTGCTGTAGGTCACCGCTTTGCATATGGAGATGGCAAACATCAATGATGCTTCATGTCGTGGAGTGATAAAACGGTTGCTAATAATCGTAATTCATCAACGATGTTGTTCACAGACTGTGAATCAAGTGAGCTCAACGCTTTGCGTAATTTCGTTTGTTCGTGCGTGTTAAATTCGCACCCTATTCTCAACATTGTTTCATGGAACCTGGTACTTACGGAGCTAGGCAAATCTACTTTTGGATCAATTTGAGCGAATGATTCAATACAGGCGCTGTATAACCCTTCATTAATGTTTTTTGCAGATAGAATGACCAATAAAGCATCCGCAAATTTTTGCTTCGCAAACGTGTAGTTTGAGTTAGATGCTGCTGTTAACTGACTAAAAGTAGTTTGACACATTGGATACTTCTCTTGGAGACAGGTATTATTTCTTTAAGATGCCGTCCAATTCAGGATAGAGGTGAGGCAGACAGTCATTACATATCGTATGAGAAAACTCAATTTTAGATTTGCCAACCAAATATGTTTCTACCGTTCTAAAAAAACCGTCATCATCGCGGATAGATTTGCAAGACGCGCAAATCGGTAAAAGTCCTTTTAGCTCCTTAACTTCGGCTAGACTATTTTCCAGATCCATGAGGTGTGTCTGGACCGCACGGGCCATCTGGTTTTGGCTTTCTGCAAGCACGGAGAATTCATCTTTTGATATTACATTGACTCTTGCGCTGTAGTTCCCCTGAATAATCTCGTCAGCCGAAATCAACAGCTGTTTGAGCGGCCGAATTACGTAGGTCTGTAGAGTAATGAAAGAAACAAAAGCAATTATTCCTAGAGTTAAAGCAAACACAGCTAGTGTATTTCTTACCAGAATGAGTGTAGGTGCACTTATCTCTGACTGATCAACCTCGGCAATTATACCCCAGTTAAGACCCTCTATTTGTAAGGGACGATAATGGGAAAAAACAGCGACCCCTCTGTAGTCCTTTATCAACGCAGAGCCACTACGGCCCAGAAACATTTCTCTAGAGGCAATAGTCTCTACTTTTTGCCTCAAAATTGTGGATGTTTCCGAAAAGCGGCTATCCGTGCGCATAAATAAATCGTCGCCAACAATATATGTTTCAGTAGAATTTCCCAGACCGTGAAGATCTGAGATAACAGCATTCAGTTTTTTTGAGCTAATTTGAAAGACAACTGCCCCAATGAGTTGTTCCCCATCAAAAACAGGTGATGAAATAAAAGCCGCTGGCTCCAATGAACTCGGAATATAAGTTTCAAAATCTGCGGTAACCACGTCGCGTTTATTAGAGGCCATGGCTCCCCGATAGGCTATGCCTAAACCGCTGGATGCATACGGGCCCGTTAGTAAGTTAGTGGCAAAATCTATTTCCTTATGAGTTGAATAAACCAAATTTCCTACCATATCGAGAAGAAAAATATCTCGAAAGTTGAACGTTTTTAGAAAATTGTTAAGCTTGGGATGGAAGCGGTTGTGAGCCGTTTCATAAGCAGAAACATGTGGACTGGTGAACAACTCGTTTCTTAAACCTTTGGTATTCGGGTTTTTGACCAGGTAAATCCATTGCGCCAATCGACCTGATTCTGAACGCGGTAAGTATGTTTGTTCCAGTTGTTTGCTCTCATCGTCGCCCAGAGCAAGAAATTTCAGCTCGTTTTTGTAAAATTGTTTTAGTTCAGCATCTAAATTACCCCTTGAATATTCAATAGGGTCAAAATCCTGATTAAGCTTTGCGTAGCCCCGAGTAAGTGTTTTGGTCGCCTGTATTAACATGTCATTCCGCGACAGAAAACTGACTTGATCTTGACTTACCTGTAAGTAGTCTTCCACTAATGTTGCACGCGATTTTAGGATGGCCTCCAGATTCTGTGAGTTTTGTTCCAGCATTGAATCTCTTATCACCAGATAGGCGAGATAGCTGCTAACAATACCGCCCAATATATAAATGAGTGCCGTAAAAACTGATAGCCTGAATAGAACATAGTCATTTTGTTTCATTTCTTTAACTCCAACGTTTCAACTCACAAAACTCTTCAACCCCATTATGATTTTGTTAATTGCCTTCTTTAGGTATTGTCAATCCGTTGAAAATAACATCCACTAACCAATCACTATGGCGCTCTGCTTGATCTGAATCTGTTACATCGAGAGCGTAAACCGCATTCACTACAGCTCCGGCGGTAAAAAAATGTGTTGCAGCCCCCAAAAACAAGGAGCTTAAAAACTGGGGGGGTATAGGTTTGATTTCCCCAGCAGTTACAGACGTCTCGATAACCAAATTTATGTGCCGGTACATTGGTTCAAGGTATTTCTCAACCAGATATTTGGTTTGAGGAGAGCCTGACCCCATTTCCTGCCTCAAGATATCGACATGCAAAGGATGTCTTACTGCAAATCTGTTCAGCGTTCGCAGCATTAGTTTTAAGGTATCTATTGGCGATATGTCACGGGTGGTTTCAGCAATTGTGTCGAATGCAACTGTCAGTTCCACGAAGGCAAAATCCACTGCAAACTGCCAGAGCCGCTGTTTTGAGCCATAATGATAATTTAACAAGGGTTGCTTGGTTTCAGCCGCTTTTGCTATTTCAAGTGTCGATGCCCCACCGAAACCAGCACGCGCAAACTCTCGAATCGCCGCGACGAGAATATCTTTTCGGGTGGTGGACATGGATGGAAGTCCACTCCTCGTTTGTTAAGATTAAATTATTTGATAAGACTATAAATTATTTTTATAGCCTTATCTAGTCTGGATCGAGCAGGTAACACTATCAAAGCGCGCACAACCCAAAGTTAGTCGGGCAATTCGTATGCAACTAGCCAGTAAATTTCACCAGTCAGCAGGCTGGTAGAGTCTATGTAGACTCATTTCCAAGTCTGGCTACCTGGTCTTTGATTCGCGCTACGGCGGACAGTACGGCTGGAACAGAAATAATTGCCGCGCTGGGCGAGGTCGCCAGCTGCTCACAAAATCGACTGTATTCTGCTGAACACAGCTAACATTTGTAAGAAGGGTACCGCTGGCTCAAAACAACTTGGTGTAGTATTGTTATTTTGAGCTAACCGACCCGCTATCTCGGAACTTTAGAATTATGGAAACCAAGCCATGAAATATTTACTCCCTGTTCTAATCATTTTGTTCACCTTGCTGCTGATGGCATGTGAACCCAAAGATCGTAGACCCGGCACCTGGTTGTCTGGCGACCTGGTCGAGGAAAAAATTGAAGACTGGTCTTTTAGCGACGAATTTCAAGAAGTGTTTATACAAACGCACCCCTGGTACGGGGTGCCACATTCTGTGACCACTGTGCTTGCGACAGAAAATGGCAAGCTTTACGTGCCGTCAATTTATTATGAGGAACCCAAGCTCTTTCCTGAAGGAAAATACTGGAATAGCATTGTTGCTAAAAACCCCAACGTGGAGATTAAAATTGGCGACAAACTGTATCCCCGGGCGATTAGTCTCATCATCGATGAAGCAGAATTTGAAAACGGCCTGAACGCACTCGCGGCAAAATACCCTTTCTGGCAAAAAGTCAAAGCTTCACCTGAAGAAGCCCCGACGTTTGTAATTATGCAGCTTAACCAACAGAAGCCGTGAGCGCGGTAAAATCCGAATTTTAGGAAGCTATCCCGATTTGGCCGCTTTGACCGCTTTGCGCTGAACCTTCACTGGCAGGTGGGTATAGCCTTTCACAAATGACGAAAAAGTTCGGCTGGGCTCTTCCTGCACTTCTATTTTCTCAAATCGAACCAGGATCTCTTCCCAGAGAACTCGCAGCTGCATTTCTGCAAGGCGATTACCCATACAACGGTGAATACCAAAGCCAAAAGAAAGATGTTGTCGAGCGTTTGGTCGATCAATAATCAATTCATTGGCATTCTCAAAAATGTCTTCATCGCGATTACCTGAGACGTACCACATCAACACCTGGTCACCTTGCTTGATCTGCTTACCCCCCACTTCTATGTCCTTCTTTGCAGTTCGCCGCATGTATGCCAACGGTGTTTGCCAACGAATCATTTCGGCCACCATTTTTGGAATCAGCTTGGGATCAGCTATCAGTTTGTCGTACTGTTCAGGAAACTTGTTTAGTGCATAAACACTGCCAGTCATGGAATTGCGCGTTGTGTCATTACCACCCACGATCAACAGTAACAGGTTACCCAGATGCTCCATGGGAGCCATGTCCTTTGTCGCTTCGCCGTGAACCAGCATGGATACCAGGTCATCTCCTGGTTTTTCCTTTCGCTCTTCCCATAGATTCGAGAAATAGGTAACGCAATCGATAAATTCCTGGCGTTTCTCTGCCTGGGTTTCTACAACACCTCCTGGCTCGGGAATGGCAAATACCACATCCGACCACCGGGTCAATTTATTCCGGTCTTCCAGCGGAAAATCAAACAATGTTGCCAGCATCAGCGTTGTGAGTTCGATGGAAACTGTCTCAACCCAATCAAAGGTTTCATTCTCGGGCAAAGAATCCAGAACATTGCAGGTCCGTTCGCGGATCAGAGACTCAAGTTTTACGAGATTTTTCGGAGCAACGACACCCGTCACTGTCTTGCGTTGGTCGGCGTGACTGGGCGGATCCTGTGAAATAAATGCCGGTTTTGTACCAACAAAAACGCCCTGCGGCATTTCTGCATCAAGACGGAATCCAATCGTGATGCCATCGGCTGAAGAAAAGTTCTCCCAGTCTGAATCAACCGCCTTGATATCCTTATACTTTGTCAGTGACCAGTACCGCCCCGCTGTCTCAATCTCGTTAAAGTGAACCGGATCTTCGGCACGCAATCGCTTAAAAACAGCCTGCCATCGATTATCAGCAAAAAGGTGGGCATTAACAGGATTAATCTCCTCCAGCGGCATCTCATAAGGATCAGGTGTATTAGCACCCTGCTCTGCCTGTTCCTGTTCTGGTGTCTTGAAAGCTGGTTTTTGCGTGGCAGTTGCTTCACTCATTTTTAATCCTCATTTACGAAAAAGTGCAACACCCAAATACCATAACATGTGTTATGGTTCGCACCAAACACCGTGACAAGAACACGCATGGGACGAAAAGGGAAAACAAGGCAAGACTGGGTACAGGCGGGTCAGGGCCTGCTTGTCGAGCGCGGTATTAAAGCCGTAAAATTACACTCCCTAACAGCAAAACTCTCGGTCTCTACCGGGAGTTTTTATCATCACTTCAAAAATTTTGATGACTATCTTTCAGCACTTGCGGAGTTCTATGGGTCTGAGCAGGCACAACGGCCGTTCGATGCAGCTCGCGCCCGTGTCGGTGACGACCCGAAGTCGCTGCTTCGTGAAGCCACAACAATTTTTGGTGCCGAGTCTGGTCGTCAGCTAAATATCGCCATGCGTTCATGGGCGCAAACGGATGAGCGTGCCTGCGCTGCGGTAAGGCGCTATGACGCCGTGCTCATCAAAAACCTGGACGAAATTTTCCTGGCACTGGGCTTCAAGGAAATTGCTGCCAAATCACGTACATTAATTATGATGGGTCTTGCCTCGCTTGACCTCGATCAAAATCTGATGAAACCAAGTTTCGCTGATCGCTGGCACTACATTCGAGATCACCTGATGTTGCCAGAACACCCCGAATAGCACTTAGGATCTTGGTTATGCGAAAGCGGCGCACCTAGTTCTTTCTTTCCGGCGCGCCGCTATTTTTATACACTGTAGTTCGTCTAACTCACTAGAAAGAACGGAGGCCGTCATGCCTAAGCTCCCATCTGTTTTCAAATCCTTGATTGCTGTCATGCTGAGCACCGCGTTGTTTTTTCCTGCAACCGTGGGTGCTACCGGGTTTGAAGGCACCGTAACCACCGCAGGAGGTGGACCGGTTACCGGCGCCATGGTGACCTTTCGCTTCGGCGCACCTTTCCAGGAACGCACGGTGTTCAGCGCGGCCGATGGTAGCTACAAGGTAGAGGGACTACCCGCTGCCACAGAGCATTTGATCAGGGTACGACGGATCGGTTGGCAGGATGTGCGCACATCAGGGCAGTCGGCTTCCGAGGATTATACCAGCACGCTCGATTTCGCCATGCAAAAACACACCGATCCTGCAAAGGTTGCCGAGCAGTTACCCGCCAACCATTGGTATGCCTTACTGTTGGACGAGATTGAGGATGAACGCCTGCACGAACAAATGGTGCGTCAGTGTACCTATTGCCACCAGCAGGGCAGCGTGCACACGCGCGTACAACGCGATAAGGAGGAGTGGGAAAAGGTGTTTTCATTGATGGGCCGCATGGGTGCGGGGATCGACTCAGAGCTGCGCGAAATGCTGCCGGAACTCTTCGACCGGGCATACGATCCGGACAACGCTGTCCCGCGTCTTACCAGGGGCTGGCAATCGCCCGACTTTATGCCACCACCCAGGGCAGAAGTGCGCCGGGCAGTGATAGATGAATATGAATTGGGCAGTCGCTCATCCATGCAGCACGACATGATGATGCATCCCAACGGTTCCGCCTACTCGGTGGATATGGCCAACGACATGCTCTATCGGCTGGACCCTGGTGTGATTGGCGGCGGTCGCACCGCCTATTCCATGCCCAAAGGTAGTATTCCCATGGGCGGGGAGAAGGCCTCAGGCGCACAAATGTCCAACTCGACAGCGGCCCTGGGACCGCATTCCCTGCAGACCACTGCTAATGGTGATATCTGGATCACCCAGGCCCTGGGCAACAAGCTCTCCAGGTTTGATATCGAGACCGAGGAATTCACCAATTTCGATTTACCCGGTGGCATTTATCCACATACGCTGCGCATCGATGACGAACAACGGGTCTGGTATACCATAGTCGCGACCAATCAAGTCGGTATGTATGACACCCGTAGCGGTGAGAACGTAGAAATTCGGGTGCCATCACGTGGTCTTATGGAGGCCATTGTTTCGCGCCTGATCCCCTATCTTATCAAGTGGGGTCCCACGCCGGACGGTTCCGAGGGCGACAGTGGAGCGCTTTTACCCGTGCCCTATGGCATTGACATAGCACCAGACGGCGGCGTGTGGTTCAGCCAGCTCAACGCTGACAGGATTGGTCATATTGATCCTGAAACTTTGGAAGTTACCATGTACGACACACCCTTTTCGGCGCCTCGACGCATGCGCTTTGACAGTGAGGGCATCCTCTGGATTCCGGGCTTCTCTTCCAACCTGATCGCAAGCTTTAACCCCAGGACCAAGCGTTTTGAGCAGATCCAGTTACCGGCAGAGCTCAAGGGAGCGGATACCCCCTACACTCTGAGTATTGATCCGGCCACCGATGATGTATGGATATGCGGCGCCAACAGCGATTCGCTGATCCGCTACACTCCTGACAATGGTGAGTTTACGATCTTCCCATTGCCGACCCGCGTCACCTACACCCGCGATATTGACTTCGATAAGAGCGGCAATGTCTGGACCTCCAATTCCAACGCTCCAACCTGGCAGATCGAAACCGGCGTCCCGCGGCTTATCCGCCTGGATGTGAAGGGCGGCGCCGGATAGACGATGTGAACTGGAAACGGCTTAGCCCACTTGTACTGCTGATAATGCTGGCTGCCTGTAGTGACAATCAAACTGTGCAGAGTGATCACATGGCCGCACTCTTTGCGCGTGGTGTGACACTCAACAAGCAACTGCGTGACTTCAACGAGGAACAGCAGGACAAGCGTTCAGGTTTGCTTATCCAGTTAGCTTTTGGCGCAGAAGCCGATCTGGACCTGTACGTCACGGACCCACAGCTAGAGACCGTTTACTTCGCCAACAAAGAAGGTAAGTCAGGCGGAATAATAGGCCAGGATCAGCGCTGCGAAAGTTCTGCGCTGAGGGTTGAAGAAGTGTATTTTGCCGCGCCCCTGGCCGGACGTTACCGGGTCGGTGTTGACTATCCCCGCTACTGTGAGGCCAGCGGCCATTCGAGTTTTGAACAGCGCAGCGCTTACACTCTGTCAATTTTTCATGGAGGCAAACGACAGGAATACGAAGGAACAGTGGGCCTGCATTTCTTCGAAGTGGCTGCCTTTGATTTTGATATTGCTCTTGATCTTGAAATGGAGACTAACAACAAGGAACCCGTCCATGCGTCGACAACACCCTAGCTACCAGCGCACCATTCTAGCTATCCTGATGTTGGCGGCGCTCAGTTTCGCGCCCCTGGCGGTACACGCTGGTGACACCACAGCTGGCAAGTTACTGTATGAAAAGCACTGCCTTCGCTGTCACGGAGTTAATGGCGACGGTAAAGGTCCGGCGACCCAGAACATGGACCGCAATCCGCGCAGTTTTATCGACGACGAGTTGAAGTTTGATACCAACGCTGACTGGCAACGGGGTACGGATCGGGATATTGCCGATGTGATTAATCTTGGTGCGGCCGCATTTGGTGGCTCGCCTCTCATGCCTCCCTGGGGTGCGCTACTTAGGGACGACGACACCACAAACCTCGTCAGCTATATTCAATCTTTAAAAGGCAAGCCTCGGTAGAGGGTGCCTAATCGAATTCAGGTCAACCTGTTTCACCTGTCCTCAGGCAGCCTTTCTGCTTCGATCAACCGCTCTTGCCGACTTTTCTCTTCTTCAATAGCTGATTCTATTTCCTGCATCACACCAATCACATCGGCGTCCTGCGTATTCTCCGCAAAGAGGCCGGTAAGCTCCGTATCTGCCCGTAAGTCACCATCCTCGAACAGCTTCCAGATTTCCTTGGCGTATCGGGTCTGCAGCAATTCCGGAGCGTATTGGCCGTAGTAACTGCTTATCTTGTTCACGTCACGCTCCAGCATGGCCTCGGCATTATTATTTGCTGCTGCATCCACCGCCTGCGGCAGGTCGATTATCACAGGCCCCTGCTCATCCACCAATATATTAAATTCGGACAGATCACCATGTACCACACCGGCACAAAGCATTTGCACAACAAAACGCATGACGGTTGAATGGCCTCGCATGGCCTCTTCGGCTGACATAGTCACATCGCTGAGGCGCGGTGCTACAGCACCGTCACTGTCGGTAACCAGCTCCATTAACAAGACACCGTCAATGCAAGCGTAGGGGTGAGGAACTCGTACGCCTGCATCGGCTAGTTTGCGTAGCGCATCTACTTCGGCATTATGCCAGGTTTGCTCCTGCTGCTCACGACCAAACCTGGAACCTTTTTCCATTGCACGGTTACGGCGGCTATTACGTGACTTTCGACCTTCTCGGTAGAGCACGGCCTGCTTGAAGCCGCGTTTAACTGCTTCCTTGTAGACTTTGGCACAGCGGATTTCGGAATGGCAGCGGACCACATAGACATCAGCCTCTTTACCGCTCATCAGTCTACTGATCACCTCATCAATTAGACCTTCATCTATAAGCGGCTGGATTCTTTTCGGAATTTTCATGGCATCTTTTTACAGCACTTGGATGAGGGAAGCTAGTAATCAAAGAACTATGACGCCTTTGATTAGAGTCGTCTTGACTTTCTGAGATAGGATTGCACCATTGTTGATTAACATGTGTATTATTTAGGGGCTCAACAAGTTAACAAGAGGGATACCAAATATGAAAATTATTGGATGTGGATTCGGACGCACTGGTAGCATGTCGATGAAAATTGCATTGGAGCAACTAGGCTTTGGCCCCTGTCATCATATGGACGAGGTCATTGCCAACCCCACTAAGCATCTACCCTATTGGCTTGCCGCGTCAAAAGGGGAGAATGTCAATTGGGATGATGCGCTAAAAGGGTATGAAAGCTGCGTTGACTGGCCAACGGCAGCCTACTGGCCTGTGCTTGCTGAGCATTTTCCGAACGCAAAGATATTATTAACCACAAGAACAGCGGAGAGTTGGTACAACAGCATCTCTAAAACCATTTTCAAGATTATGGGTGATGTCATGAGTGCTTCTCCAGGTGACAAACCAAATCCTTTTGGTGAAATGCTCATGCATATGATTTTGGAAAATACTTTTAAAGACAACATAGCTGACCGCAATCACTGCATCGATGTATTCAACAACAATGTGCAGGCGGTGAAAGACGCGTTCAGCGATGAGAGATTATTTGTCTATAATATTGGTGACGGCTGGGACGGATTATGTAAATGGTTAGATGTACCCGTACCAGATACGCCCTTCCCGCGTACTAATAATCAACAAGAGTTTTTTGAATTGACGGAAAAGCTACCTGAAAATTAAAACTGTCTGGAAGGAACAATAAATGAAGTATGACGAAGTTGTTTTAGGAAGACGAAGCATTCGCGGATACTTGTCTAAGCCTGTACCACGGGCCCTCATAGAAAAGGTAATAGAGATCGCAATACGAGCACCATCGTCTCTTAATACTCAGCCCTGGAATTTCTATGTGGTTGCAGGAGAAGCTCTCGACAAAATTCGCGCTGGAAATACCGAACGTACTCTTGCAGGCGTTCCCGATTCCAGAGAATTCAGAAATCATGGTGCCTACGAAGGTGTGCATCGTGAACGTCAGATTGGTATCGCCAAACAGCTATTTAAAGAGATGAAAATAGAACGACATGATAAAGAGGGAAGGCAATCCTGGGTATTGCGAGGGTTTCGGCAGTTCGATGCACCCGTGTCAGTAGTAGTGACTTACGATCGTTCCATTCACGGGGGTGATATTGCGCCGTTCGATTGCGGTGGTGTGTCTAACGCTCTTGTTAATGCGGCCTGGTCTCGAGGTCTGGGTTGTGTCATTAACAGTCAGGGGATTATGCAATCGCCTGTAGTAAGAGAGCATGCAGGGATACCCGATGACCAGGTCATCATGATCTGTGTTGCCATGGGATACCCTGATGACAGTTTCCCGGCAAATGCGGTTGTATCTGAACGAAAGTCAGTGGATGATGCGGCGGTGTTTATCGGATTTGAAGATTAGAAACAATCAAAATGCACGCAAGAATGAAAACTTTTAGACCAATCGTCATATGGTCAATCTTATTGCTGCTTTTTGCTCAATGTACCGTCGCATCTCCAGCAGTTAAGATTAACATTGATGCGGATGGTCATCCCATGTCACTTTGGCAAAAGACTGTTAACAATCCAAAAGGATTCATTCTTCTTCACCATGGAAGAACCTGGAGTTCACTACCCGATTTTGATTTACAGGTTGAGGGTGAAGAACTTTCTCTGATGGATGGATTCAATCAAATGGGCTATAGCGTCTGGGCCTTGGATGCACGAGGCTACGGAGAGACTCCACGAGATTCGACAGGGTGGAATACACCGGATCGCGCAGCTAAAGACATTTCAATTGTGCTTGAATGGCTCGCTAAAAAAAATAATGCAAAGATTCATCTTTGGGGTTGGTCAATGGGTTCTATGCTAAGTCAACTTGCTGCTCAACAATATCCTGAAAACATTAAGAGCCTCACGTTGTTTGGCTATCCATTAGAAATAGACTTTCAGTACCCGGAAGATATAAATACAGCTCGGCCCTTGAGGGAATTTAACACTGCAGAAAATGCAGCCAGTGATTTTATAGTGTCCGGCTCTATCAGTAGAAAAGCCGTTACTGAGTATGTTCGCCACTCACTTCAAGCCGATCCGATACGTGCCGACTGGAATTATGCGCACCAGTACAATCAGTTAAACGCCACAAAAATCACGATGCCTGTGTTGTTACTACAGGGAGAGTTTGACCCAATTGCCCACAGCGATTTCCATGCAAAAGCGTTCATTGAATTCCCTAATGCCAATAAACAATGGGTGGTTCTAAAAGGTGGCGATCACGCAGCGATAATTGAAACACCAAGGATGCGAACTATTTTGGCGACCGTTAACTTTTATGAGTGGTTGGGTAAGTAAACCTTGTCCCTCGTAAATATTTATCCCAGGATAATCAAACAGTCTCTTGCCACTCATATCGATGGAACTGGTACCGGGATGCGTATTACATCATCCAAGATAATTTTGATACAGACAGCGATATTCGCCATGAGCATACAATCTTCTTCTGCACTATCTGCCTCAACGATTGATCAGGCTTGGGATTACAGCGACCCGGTAAAAAGTGAGTCCAATTTCCGTGCAATGTTAAAGGAACAAAAACCGGAAGCCTGGCGAGCGGAAGTAATGACGCAGCTGGCCCGTTCACTTGGCCTGCAGCGGAAATTCGACGAGGCGC
>Ga0256847_1000049_pt1 | contig 78786 bp, 57 predicted proteins | sample TeddybearmetaG_FD_189099 | JGI IMG/M metagenome (GOLD analysis project Ga0256847, IMG submission 189099) | Hydrothermal vent microbial communities from East Pacific Rise, Pacific Ocean - Teddybear | ecosystem: Environmental > Aquatic > Marine > Hydrothermal vents | place: Pacific Ocean: East... | reverse complement strand
GGGGAGGTTTGGCACCTCGATGTCGGCTCGTCACATCCTGGGGCTGGAGAAGGTCCCAAGGGTTGGGCTGTTCGCCCATTAAAGTGGCACGCGAGCTGGGTTCAGAACGTCGCAAGACAGTTCGGTCTCTATCTATTGTGGGCGCAGGAATATTGAGAAGATCTGACACTAGTACGAGAGGACCGTGTTGGACAAACCTCTAGTGCATCTGTTGTGGCGCCAGCTGCATTGCAGAGTAGCTATGTTTGGAATGGATAAGTGCTGAAAGCATCTAAGCACGAAGCCAACTTCAAGATGAGTATTCCAGTAATTTATTACGAAGGGTCGTAGAAGATGACTACGTTGATAGGCTATAGATGGAAGTATGGTGACATATGGAGTCGAGTAGTACTAATTACCCGAAAACTTCCTTTTTTTATTATAACTCAAAACAGATATTAGGCAACTAATGGAAGTAAGAGGAATAATAAAAGAATTTAAAAAATGTAAAAAAGCTCGATGAATTTAGATTCTTAGAGATTACTACTGAAAACAGAAGCTTAACTAGAAGCTACTATCTCCAATTTTTTGTCATGATATGATAAAATAGTATGTCGAAGGATATATTAAAATAGATACGATTATCACCAATAAGAAAAAGACGACTCTTAGGGTTGTCATCCTGACCGTAGTGGAAGGATCAAGATTAAATGGTGGCTATAGCACGGGTGTTCCACCTCTTCCCATTCCGAACAGAGAAGTTAAGCCCCGTAGCGCCGATGGTACTGCATTTGTGGGAGAGTAGGTCGTTGCCAACTAATTTAATAAAGAGTCATGTATTGTAAAATACATGGCTCTTTTTTGTTTAGTAGCCATTAAACAATAGAAAGACTCCATCGCTCTAGGCGATGGAGTCTTTGATATATCTACCAAATTAAATTAGTAGATATCCAAACATACTTTATAGGAAGAACCTATTAGGCTATTAATTCTATTTTACGTAAAACCGAACTTCCGAACAGAGAAGTTAAGCCCTGTAGCGCCGATGAAGACTGACCATTGCACAGCAATCACGCCAGAGGTGTGATAGGGAAGGAACAGCAAGCAAACCTTGCGGGAGGGTTAGCTTGTGGGAGAGTAGGTCGTTGCCAACTAATTTAATGAAAGAGTCATGTATTGTAAAATGGATGTCTTTGATTTTATCTACTAATCAAATTTAGATGTAACTATCAGTCACCATGTAAGTAAAATGCATGGCTTATTTTATTTAGTTGATATGACAAGGACTACCAGTCTAAAAAACAGTCATCATTTAACATTGTGAACTTTGAGCATCCTTAGCGAACCTCTTTGTGGTTAAAACGTCAACGTCTAATTTATTCTTAAATAAAAGAATTGAATAGCCTATCAGAAATATTAATTCAGCACGTCATTAATAAAATTTATATTTTAGTAATTTTATATTTGTTTTGCAATTGACTAAATTGAAATAATTTTATCACGATTTGAACAATTTTCCTTAACCATTAGATATTGGGGCTGAATGTGATTTTAAAGAATAGAGAAGCATGAAACGAATTGAGTATTTGGATGCAATCAGAGGATTAGCTGCGTTTAGTGTTGTGATCTATCACTTTATAGGTTGGCGATGGGCTGATCAGTTAGGAATAAAAATAACTTCTGTTTTTATAAATGGGGCTGATGCAGTTTCATTTTTCTTTGTATTAAGTGGATTTGTTTTGTCTTTTAAGTTTTTTCAAACTAAATCTGAACCACATATACCAAGATTTGTATACAAAAGGATATTAAGATTATATCCAGCTTTTTTGGTGACCGTTTTGATGAATTATTTTTATTGGAATAGACACGGCTTTGATCTTTCTCTTTTGGCAGACATGTTCTATAAAAACGATCAAAATTTGTGGCAAGAACTTGTTATGGTAAGGAATAATCACAAGTTCTATATTCCGGGTTGGACTATGGGAGTGGAAATGGTGTTTTCTTTATTTATGCCTTTTTTGGTGATCCTAGCTCAAAAGAATATAAAGTATATTAAATATCTTATGCCGATCAGTATTTTTATTGGGCAGCAATATATGTCAATGTACCTGTTTCACTTTCTTCTTGGGATTCTTTTAGCTTATTACTACCCTCAGATCAAAGCATATAAATTCAAAGAAAGTAGATGGTTCAAATTCAGATATATAATTCCTGTAATTGTATTATTTCTATTTTCTGCAAGACATTTTAATAAAATTAAGTCCTTTGGCTCTATTTATAATGATGTGGTTAATTTTTTAGCATTAGACTTTTTTCATTTTTCTGCTATTGCCTCATTTGTCATTTTGCTTTATGTTATCAATAATGAGAAAGCACAAGGTTATTTGGAAAACAAGTTCTTTTTGTTCTTGGGTAAAATTTCATATTCAATTTATTTGACCCATTGGTTGGTTGTGGTGATAGTAATGGAAAAATGGGATATGTGGAATTTCATAACAGATGATGGTAGAATTAAATTTGCAGTAATGCTAGGAGTTACTATTGTAGTAACACTTGTGTTAGCAACACTAATGTATTATACAGTCGAAAAGGTCTTTATGCAATTATCTTATCGGACAGCAAAGAAGTTTTTTCCAGATAGGCAGAAACAATAGAGAATTAAAGTTTAGCAAACAAAGGAATATTTGCATTTCTGGAATTTGATAGCGAGTTATCCCATCATCAGCAGTTCCTGATAATAAATAAGATGCCATTCTTCGCTGAGTTTTGCATATCTTTTTTCTATCGTAAACATGCCTTCATTTGCAGATATTTTTTCTGTGATAATTCCGCCGATATTAGTGAACGTGCGTTCGAAAGTACCATTTTGATCATTAAACGGTTTGTGAAGAACCCAATCCTCTTTTTGCCACATAACTTCTTCTGCGATTTTTGTCGAATCATCTGATACTGTTAATCCAATGAGCGGAAATAAGGTTCTTTTAAGTTGAAATACACTGTCGCTATGGTATTGATCATAAAAAGTATGAAAGTCATCTGGTAGAGATGCTTCATATACATTTTCTATTGATGTGGTGTCTAAGTTTTTATTGTTAGGATTTTGCATCTTATTATAGAAATAAAATACACACATCAATCCTAAGAATAACGCAAGAAAATTAAATATGTTCTTTTGCATATACTACTGTGAAATTTTCAAATAAGTTAAATGTCAATATGAAATCCTTTTGATAGTCACCCTTTTTAATACTACCATAAAATTCTCCACTATCATTTGTCAAGTCAATATCTTTAATTAGAATGTTTTTCTTGAAATCCAAACTTCTCTTGCCATATGCCTTATATAACGATTCTTTGGCACCCCAAATTATGTGAAGGGCTTGTATTGATTTATCTTCAGGAATGTATTTCATTTCATTTTCATTGACAAACTTATGTTGTATACGATGGATTTTTGATACAAAATATTGAATGTCTATTCCTACTAGAAGCTTAGATGCAATAACAGTCACTAAGTCTTGACTATGGCTAATAGAAATATGAAAATCGGAATCTTCTAAATGCGGTTTACCATGTATGTCTTTTGTGAACTCGCCTCTATTAGTTCTACCTGACATTAGATGTAAAAGATATCTAGAACTCAACCATTCTTTTAATTTGCGGTTGCTTAATGTATTCAAAATTGATTTTTCAGATTCATGAATCTCAAGTTTGCTAGAGAAATAGCGGGATGCTTCAGCAGTTTTCCATATTGCTAATTCAATATCTTTGTCAGAATCAATTTTTAATGATAGTGGCATATTGTCAAAAGTATTAAATCTTTATACAAAGGAGATCTGATACCTGAAATATCTTACTACTTTTGTGCTTTTTAATGAACATCTGGTCACTTAGGAATGATTCAATAATAGAGTAACATTTTCTACTTGTTATTTTATCTTTCTACAGCGTTAAAAAGACTCGCCAATGCCCTTGCATTGTCTACGCCTGCCTGCCGGCAGGCAGGTTTTTGGCCTTGTTGAAAAATAAAATACCTGCGTATTAAATCGAACTATATTAATGTATCATTCCTTAGTTTGAAGAGATAGAATTTCCAATAAATAAATATGATACTTACGGATAAAAGGATTTTAGAAGAAATTGAAAAAGGGACAATTGTTATTGAGCCTTTTGACAAGTCATGTTTAGGAACGAATAGTTATGATGTGCATTTAGGCAAATATTTGGCTGTCTATTCTGACAAAATTCTTGATGCAAAAAAGCATAATAAAGTAGAACATCTAGTGATTGGAGAGAAGGGATTTGTGATACAACCAGGTGTTTTATATTTAGGTGTTACACAAGAATATACGGAGACACATTCTACAGTTCCTTTTTTAGAGGGCAAATCTAGTATTGGGAGGCTGGGTATAGATATTCATGCAACTGCTGGAAAAGGAGATGTCGGATTTTGTAATACTTGGACATTAGAAATTTCATGTGTTCACCCTGTTCGTGTCTATGCAGGTATGCCAATTGGTCAATTAATATACTTTAAAGTAGAAGGTGATATTGCGAATTATTATAATAAAAAGGCGAACGCTAAATACAATACACGCACAATAATGCCAGTAGAAAGTATGATGTGGAAGAATAAATTCTAATAAAATCTAATTTAGTGCCTAGATTTTTTGTTTCGTTTTTTAGCAAGAATTAAAAAATGAAAGCCAGTCTGGCGAAGACAATAAATAATAGAAGAACTTACCTCAATTTTACGTAAGATATTGAATAAATGAGGTCTTTCTTCATAAATAAAAATGTATAGTATTTTGAAAACCAATAAATAGGTATAACCGAATATGCCTATTTATCTTCGTATAGATCTATCCACCTCAAAACACCACCAAGTAGATTCTTTACATTTTTAAATCCCATTTGAGCAAGATAGTTTTTTGCATTTGCACTCCTCGCTCCAGATCTGCAATGAACTACAATTTCTTTTTCTTTAAATTCTTCAAGGTCATTCAAAGCATCGGGAAGAGTGCCAAGAGGTATTAATTTTGCTCCAATATTGAATTCATCAAATTCATGCTTTTCTCTTACATCAATGAAAACAAAATCTTCTTTATTGTCGAGTTTTTCTTTTAATTCTTCGGTTGTGATATCTACCATCGTTGTTTCTAAATTTATTTATTGACAGTTTTTCGGTCTCTCTTGAATTATTGTAACTGAAATTTCTGAGTTGAAGGATAGTTCTGATGATCCATCTGCTAAAGGCGATTGAGCTATGACAAATGCTGTGTTTCTGTCGTTGATTTCTCCTTCTTCTATCACCCTTCCTATTTGAAATTTGGAAAGCAAAGCCATGGTCTCTGCGGCAGAAAACTCTTGGCATACCAAATCAGGAATTATCCCTTCTCCTCCTTCCCTCTTACTAATTACAAATTCTAAAGTACCACCTTTGTCGATTTCTACGCTATTCTCTTTTGTTTTATAATTGATGATTAGGCTATTATTATACCATACTTCAAGAATATGATTAGGCTCACCAGGATCATATTTCTCAGTTTTGATCTTCGAGGTAATGTCAAGATATTTTAATTCAGTTCTTTTTTGATCAAAGTCATTTCCATATAACATAGGCAGGTCAACAACTTTGATTTTATCAGGAGAATATTTAGTGATATTGACATATATCTTTCTCTGTTCTTTGACCATGGAGCCTGGAGTAGGGTTCTGATCGATTATCAGTCCTCCTTCCTTTCCAACTTTATGGATTGAATCAGTAACAATAATTTCAAATGTTTTTGTTTCCGCATCCTTTTGGGCCTCTTCAATATTTTGATTGATATAATCAGGAAGCTCAAGTTTTTGTCCATGATTCGTATAGAACCTTAGCCACATTAATACAAGAAATAATACGAAAACCAAAAAGATAATTATATAAGCCAACTGCTTTAAGAAAGCTTTGCTGATTAAAAATTTAAAAAAGTCCTTCATTCTTTAACCTTATAGTTTCAATGTCATCAAATTAACTGGCTTCAAAATGCGAAAGTAACACATTTTGAATAGATGTCATACGTAAATTAAATACGGTGTGTAAAACAATTTCACAAAATATGATTTTGCATTTAGAATTGAATAATAGATATTCGATCTTTCAATTTTATTTTTAAAATCTTTTAGCGATTTGTATTTCAATTTATTATGCGCTTATCAGCAGGACTTTAGCCTCCCATAGCTAACGCGTTCCTTCGCTTGAAAATTTCATTTTCACTTTTACTTCATAATAGAGCACTCAGTCTTATTAGCAAAAAAGTAAATCAAAAAGTCTAGGCGGCTTTAATGCAACACACAAAGCAGCTCCTTCAGCCCACAATAGCTGTCTTGCCTTGTCTTCCTAAACATTAAAAGCGTTATTGCTTTTATTCGTAGGAAATACCCCGATGCTCTGCGTCGGAAATCATTCAAAAGCATAGCATTGAGGGAAGTGATACCCCTAGGCTCTGCCTCGGGGTAGTTCATTCGATTCTTTTAGTTATCCCACATTTTAGTTTTATAAAGTGTATTATATTTTATACACTTCAATGCTTCAAATATAGGTTGATTCCTATTAGAGTGGATAGGCAATCTATTTTTTGCTCATATTCCATTATTAACTGTCGAATTATATTTAATATTTGCAGTAATGATTAAAAAAATAAATTCTGAAATATTACGGTTATCCATTCCTAATATCATAAGTAATATTTCTGTCCCGCTTTTATCCACTGTAGATACCATTTTGATGGGAGGACGTTCAAATTTACATCTAGCAGCAGTAGGCTTAGGATCAATGATCTTTAATATTATTTACTGGAATTTTGGGTTTTTAAGAATGGGAACCACGGGCATTACTGCACAATTTTTTGGTTCGAAAGAAAATGATAATATATGGCTGTCATTTTTAAGGGCTGGGATTTTGGCAATTTTGATAGCATTGCTATTAATAGTTTTACAAGGTGTTTTATATCAAGGCTGTTCATGGGCACTGAATGTTGACAGCTCTATAAATCTTTTGGTTTATGAATATTACAGCATTCGAATCTGGGCTGCTCCGGCCTCGCTTCTATTAATGGTGGTTATGGGTTGGTTCTTTGGAGTACAAAATGCGATCTATCCTTTGATTCTTACAATTATAATCAATGGTGTTAATATTGTGTTGAGCTATTATCTGGTGATTTACGAAGGACTGGATGTGAAAGGTGTAGCTTATGGAACTGTTATCGCACAATATCTGGGGCTGATAGTTGGATTAATTTTAATTTGGACAAAATATTCGCATTTAGTAAAGCTTTCTTTGATTAGCCAACTGAAAAAATGGGAAGCATTTGCTCGATTTATGAGGGTGAATGTTGATTTGTTTCTGCGTACAGTTGGGCTTACTTTTGTCTTTGGGTTTTTCTATAGCCAATCTTCCAAGCTGGGGAACACAGTGCTCGCAGTAAATGTGGTCTTGATGCAGTTTGTGAATTGGATGAGTTATGGAATAGACGGGTTTGCTTATGCGAGTGAAAGTTTAGTAGGTAAGTATAAGGGAGCTCAAAATATTGGTGCTTTAAAGATTGTAATCAGACAGTCCTTTATATGGGGCGGAGCAGTAAGTTTAATATATGCTTTAGTTTATTTTCTTTGGGATACTCAACTATTTCAGTTGTTTAGTACAGATGAATCATTATTAACTTCTGCCGATGATCTTCTTTTTTATATGGTCATCTTTCCTATCGTGTCGTTTGCAAGTTATATATGGGATGGGGTGTTTGTGGGACTTACAGCTACTAAAAGTATGAGAGACGCAATGCTTTTGGCTTTATTAGTATTTATTGGATTTTATTATTTATTGCCGGTATCTAGCAATGGCAGTCATATTTGGCAGGCAATGTGTGTATTTATGATATTTAGGGCCTTGTTTCAATATTATTATTACAGGAAATATGGGGTGGAAATGAGATAGGTAATAATTGATAATTGAAAGTTGATATGGTTGAGTATTTGATGCCTTGCATCTTTTAGAGATATAATGGAGAATATATGGAATGGGGGAGAAGGAGGTTTGAGCTTTAGAGTTTAAGGTTGCATGGTTAGATGTTGACATTTTAGTTGAAAATTAAAAGGTATAGCGTTGTAAGGTTTAAGGTTGCATGATTAGATGTTGACATTTAGTGTTTTGGGTTTAGATTTTATGGTTAGATGTTGTCTTTTAGATTCTTGAAAATGGAAATAATTACAAAACAAAAATGCTCAGAAGTAACTTGTACTCTGAGCATTTTTATTTTATTAATTGTTGTTATAACTACAATTAAATTTAGTTATTGAACATTAATTAACGATGATTTTTTTCGAAACAATATTCTTGTCTGATCTTAAATTCACAATGTAGAAACCTGATGAAAGTAGACTTACATCAACATCTACTTTGTCATTTCTAGTCAAATTATTTTTTAAAACGCTTTGTCCTTGTAGATTTAAGATTTCGTAGGATTGATATTCTTGACTTGATCTTGTAAAGTCAATGGTGATGAAATTACTTGTAGGGATAGGATATATTGATATTTTTCCCTGTAGTTGTTGTTCATCTACAGACACAGTTTCACTAACTTTAATATCAAAGTCAGTAATTCCAATGAATCCTCCTTCTCCATCTATAATAGTAAAGGAGAAATAAGTATCATAATTTTCTGAGATCGCATTATAGATAAGTTTGTTGTCATCAACATCATTCTGTGAAAATTGATCTCCTACATTTACAGTATTGCCATCATAGGTAAGTGTTCCTTTCTTAGGCAATTCAACAATAGTATATATTAATTCTTCACTTGAATTATTATCATCTTTTGCTTCAAGTAAATCAGAGGAAATTGTTTCCGTTTCATCCCAAAGAAGTGAAATTTTCTCGTTTCTAAATATATATGGATTGTCTAAAACCTGACTACTACAAAATTCAACAATTACACCTTCCAGCTTACCACCGTTTCCTGCTTTAGTATCTTCAATCTGGAATATCCAAGTTCCTTCTAATTCATCACCGTTATACGAAGTTAAACTTCCTACAGGGTTGTATACGTTTCCATTATTGAGCGGACATTTCACGTCTATGTCAGAATCATCATCAAATCCACAATTGAAATCTGATTGTTCACATTTTTTACTTACAAGTATAACTTTCTTACCTTCTGGTGAAATTAACGTTACAACCATATCCTTATTATTCTCATGCTCACCAAAGAATCGTTTCACATTGACATCGGCAACATTACCCATTAGGCTTACTTCTAAAGGAGCTTGAATTGTAGGTAAACCAGAGCCAGAAATATTTATAGGTAATACATCAACCTCAGGAGAAACTTCTAAACAGAAAAGTGATTCTGTTGTGAAAGCGAAAATCTTAACTTCTGGATCGTCACCACAATAATTTGTGGCAAGTACTCTCCAATAGTAAGCTGTATTTTTTTCTAGAAAAACTTCAGGTTTGTATGAAGACACTGTAAGTTCCGTAATCTCAGCAATATTTGAAGAGCCAAAAGTAGGACTAGTAGATAATTCAAAAGTATAAGAGACAGCATTTACTGATTCTTCCCAACTGAAAGTAGGAGAGATACCTATTCCAGCTTCATTTTTTTCAGGACTGATTGCATCTATTGTTCGATGGTCATCAGATCTTAAATTCATATAGATAAGTCTGGAGAAAGTTTCCATTGATTCTGTTGTAGCTCCAATACGAATTTGATAGTCTCCACCGACAAAATTATTTGGAGGACTTATGGTCATAATACTTGATGCACCAACTTCAGCTACTTCTGGTTCGAAAGAAACTGTTGCTCCATCAGGTAAGCCTTCTAATACTGTATATGTGATATCTCCTTCAATATTCATATGTTCTTCACTACTGATTTCGTATATAAAACTATAGGGCAAACATTCTATTTGCGCCAGTGGATTAGAATTTACAAATAGGCTAGGTTCATTCAATTCTTCAATTTTTACATTTGTAGTATTTAAAGAAAAGAAGATGCTTTCAGATGCCTTTATAATAATTCGACCTTTATTGGTAATATTATTAGGTATAATAACTTTACAAGATCCAGAATTGAAAACGCTCTTAGCAAGAACAGTCACATTAGTTTCATCTGTTAAACTGAAAGTTGCAGCATTACCAGTAAATAGAAGGATATCTACTCTTTCAGCACTTACTGGAGGTAAATCTGTTCCTGCAACATTCCAGGTGATGTCTATTTCATCTCCAACAGTATAAGTTTCACTAGCATCTTGACTTGTTACACCAAATTTGACAGGCGTATCTACAACGTCAAATTGAATCTCTTCCCATACAGCTGTACCTGCTTCTGCATTATTATCTCTGACTGTAAGTATGAAATTAACTGTTCTATTTCCTTCGAAAAGAACCTCGGTTTTATCAAAACTGCCATTCATAATATTATCAGTAGAAGGAAAAAATCTCAAAGGGGATAAACCTGGAAGGAGAGATCTAAAGTGTGGTGCGTCACCTATCGGGGAACCCAAATTACTAGTGGGGCCTCTATTCATTTGCTCCCAAGTATAAGTTAGTAGATCATCTTCATTTTCATCTTCGGCTTCACCTTCTAAATAAAAATACGTGTTTTCGGGAATAGTGAAACCACTTTCTTGAAGTATATTCAATGTCGGTTCAAGATTGGAGGTTTCTAGTATTTCTGCACAACCATCTCCTGGTATTCCATCTCCTCGTGTATGATTATAAATTTGGATCAGAGAGCTCACATGATAGTATGTATCTCCTCCATTTGCCACAACATTTTGTTGACCACAAGCACCAGCATAAGACATAATTGTAGTTCCACTTCCAGGTTCAAATGCATTTCCTGGAGATTCATTTCCACCGCAATTATTGAATGTATGCTGTGCACTCATCTGATGTCCTAATTCATGGCTCGTCGTATTAGCTGCTATATAATTAATATTATTGTTAAAATGACAAGTTAGTCCATTAGCCTTGTTAAAATTGTTGCAAAAAGTACCTAGATTAGCTATACCTCCCACATTACAACCTGTATGATATAAATGTCCTATATCATAACTGGAAAGACCAATTCTTGAATTGATTATTGCGGTATTAACACCTAATGCATTGCCTTCATCTGCAGTATTGTTCGGAGCATTTGGTGATTGGGTTATAATTGAATAAGGATCTGTTGCTCCACTAAAATTTAAGAGGAGATCATTATTATTTATCAAGACCAGACGAATAGCCAACTCATTTTCGAAAATTTGATTTATTCTATTTACACCTGTGTTCATGTCGGCCAAAGCATTTTCAACAGTACCTCTAACTGCTCCCCATTCACCAGTACAGGCCAATGCGAATCTGTAAATATGCAAATCAACAGGAACAGAGTTTCTTGGTTTTGATCGAACCTCAATGTTTGATTCTTTTAGTTCATCTTGTAATCCACAAAGAGGTACTGGAATTTCTATCTGACTTATATGGTCTTTCACATCATAAGTCAAATATTCTCCCGTATTTTCTCGGGCATATGGATCAATATAAAACACATTTGTGACACTGTGTATTGCTGCGTGTAAGCCATATGGACCTGTATCAAACCTTACATTCATGCCAGGAGTCTTTAAACTCTTGCCTTTATATGATTTGATAGATGGATATTTTGCTGCTAATTTTGGAGCAAAGACTGGAGAGTCAAATATTTCAAATGACTCAAATGAACCATCAGGTAATGGTAACTTAATTATAGTTCCAGCGATTCCATTCTTCTTATCTTTTTCATTAGGAGCATTCTCTAATTTAATTTTTAAATCCTCATATGAAAGAGCATATGCAATGAAATTTTCAGGAAGTACCATTTTGTCTTCCTCATTTGCATCTCTAAATGTAGAAACACTTGATTCTGTCCATAAAGATTGTGCATTGACTGATACAGAAATCAAGCAGAAAAATGCAATTGCGAGATATGAAATTTGTTTTATCATCTTAAATTTTTTGCTTTGTGAAAACCTTATAATTGGCTTACTTGTTAATCGGTTATAAATATACGAAGGTAATTTTCTAGATCAAACCTTAACTTGTATTTGTTACGACTTACAAATATAAAAAGAAAGATTGAAAGCGTATTGTTGTCAGATAATAGACATTTTTCTTAAAATGTCGCCTTTATTTGAGCTCGAGCTATATGAACTGTAGGGGCATCTCCTGTTTTTCTACCTTCATAACTCAAATTTAAGTCTATCGAATTGGATAATCTTTTTGTAAATAAAGTATTCCATATATAGTTTTTGCCATCTTTCAAACCTTCTAACAAGTCAAATTCAATTGTGCTGTTTTGTTCTCCATCAAATCGAACATTGACAAAACTTAATGAGAAATTTAAATTTGAAGAGGAAGCTTGTCTAAATGTGGTCGTAAGTGTAAAATCATGACTTCTAGCAAATTCCATTTGTTCTATTCTTTGTACTCTTCTATCAAATGTATACAACAAATTAAACCTAAGATTTGAGGTGGGCCTATAGCTGATTTCAGGGTTAATGGAGTAATAAAAGATATCTAAATTTCTGAATGGATTCAAAGTGGAGGTATATCCTTTAGTACCGTTTTTTAATTTGAGTAGAAGGTCAGTAGATTTGAGAATTTTTATCCTGGTTCTTCCGAAATATTCATTTATATTCCTCTGTTCAAGACCTGAAATCTGGGTAAAAAGTATCTCTGATACCTTGTTGCCCAATTGAATATCATAAGCAGGGTTTCCTCTATTGAAAAATAACGTATTGCTTATTAAAGAATTATAACTTACTAGGTTGTCTCCTTTTGAACTGAAATTCAGGAAACTTGAACCAGTACTTGATTCATTTTCTTCAATTTTTTTTATAATTCTGAAGGTGCTTATTGTTGAAAATCTTGAGATGAACTTTGCTGTTTTACCTTCTTTTTTTGCGAGAAGTCTTTTAGGTTCCAAACGCAAAGATTGAGAAAGACTTTGATTATTTGTTGTAATGAATTCATTATTTATCAATGAAAGACGGATATAATTTCCAGTCCCCAAGTTGGGTGCATAACGAAAGTTGGCATTTATTAATATTGAATCTTGATTTCCAACATAAATATAGTCCCCTTGACCTTCTTCTACTTTTTCAAAGAAGTATTCGATTTTAGGTTCTTGACCTGAGTTCGTTATATAGCTGGTGTTTGATATCAATAGACCTTGAATAGCTGATAGGTTGTGTTCGAGTTTGCCAATGATTGTTTTTTTGCTGCTTTGTTGGTTTGGAAGCAAATCTGGTTTTAATACCTCAAAATTCCTCCACCCGAAATTAAAACTTAAGTTATGATTGGGCGAAATTGTCCATTTAGCAGATGTAGTTATCTCTTTCGTAGTAATGCTTTTTGATAGTAATTCTAAGCTGGGATCGACAAATAAATCACTTCGATCGCTAAATTGCAACTTGTAGTGAAGTGGACTACTAACATCATTCTGGATATAAATTGAAAAGAGATTAAAGGCAAAACTATTCAGTAAAAGAGAATTTGTGTTGTTGGAATTTGATCTCTTGTTTTCTTCTCCTTCATATTTTGCACCTATTCTTATAGACTTTGATGGAAAAATCAATTGGGATATATCTATATAGGGTCTTATAAATGATGTTTTTTCTCCATAGCCTTCACTATTTAAGAAATCTATTTTAGAATCTAGTTTCATACCTTTATAGAGATAATTAACTGACCCATTGTGATTTACACCCTTATATGTGCTTTGAATGTCAAATAAATTGTACCCATAATTTAGCTTTAAAGAATCAGATCTGTTGAGAGAAATCGTGGATTTTAAGATGTTTTGTTTTCCCGTAACTATTTGATTTGGTAGATTCCAGTCTCTAGAAAATTCTGCAGACCTATAAGGATTTAGTGGTGTGAAATTTTCATTTACATGCTCGTAAAAATTATCTGTCTCTAGAGTCCATTTATCCTTTTTGCCAAGCTTTATTTTATGGTTGTACTTTAATACACCGGCCATACCTATATTATTGCCATTACCAAATTTAGAAAACCTGTTCAAGTCCGTATTGCTAAGAGAAACTTCAGAACCTATAGTTGCTCCTTTCCCAGGTCTGACATTAGCACCAAAGCTCATAATTTGTTTCTTCTCCGGAGGTATTAGAGAGGAAATAGGTTCGTAAATACCATTTCCTGGACCCACATATTTATATACTCTCCCATTGACAGCACTCTCTTTATCGATGATATACCTCCCTTGATTATTGTCTACTTCTGTGAATGTAGCTACATAGAGTTCTTCTGTAAAATCATTGCTATATTCTAAGAAAGCAGGGTCTGGATCACCTCCTATTACATTTGGATTTAAGCTATAGCGAATTTGACCAACGAATAAGGTGGAATCATTTGCAGGTCGGATTGAAGATATTCTAGCATCAAAGAGATTATCACCAATAGATCCCAGGAGTTGAATATCTGTGCTATCTAAAACGAGATCTCCCGAGGCAGTTTTGCTATCTTGCTCGTTATAAAAATTAAAATTGAGATTGTATTTTGGAGAGTCATAATAAGCATTTGCAGCATATACCGACCTTAAATAGTTCTGAACACGATATTCATATTCTACAATAATTCTACTTTCTCTAGCGATTAATCGAGAAGGAGTAAAAGTGATTTCTGCTCTATTGTAATCAATAATATAATCATATTCTAATCCTCGTTTTAATAATCTACCGTCTAGATAGACTTTTTCTGAACCAGATAAAACAATAAGAAATCGTTCGCCATTATTGCCTGTCAATTTATATGGACCTTGATTTCCTTCTTTAGTATTTAGGGTCTGCCTTGCAAATTTACCTCTCGAAACAGCAAAATTACCATTAGTAGACAGCACTCCATTTCCTATTTTGGTTTCATTACTCCCAGATAAGCCTTTTAGTTTTTTAAAGTAGTTGACAAAATAACTTTTTGGTTTCTCAAGGTTATAATCTCCAGCTATGATGCTGGTCTTGTCTTTTGATACCTTAATGAATACTTTGTCAAATTCTTGAATCAATTGGGTGTTTCCTTCGGGTTGTATCGGAATGTTGTCATCTGAGATTGCAGCCACTACATTGATACCATTTCCTAAATCACCTGCAAGCTGTAAATTGAAATTAGAATTCAAAACCAAGCTTTGGCTATTCCCCACAGAAAATCCTCTTGAAAATGAGCCATTATAATCCAAACCTTTAGCATCTATGATTTCTTGACCTTTTGGCGCAAAATTGTAATCGCTACCAATATATATCGCCTTATTCTCTTTTTTCATCATCGTTGAATCTAGATGAAAAAACTCTTGTTCAATGTCAAATGGTAAGATTCGATAATTAATAAGAAGCGTTTCGTCTTGTAAGCCACGACATAGTTGTTCGTCGAAAATAAGTAAGTTGTTTTTTAGCGTAAATCCTTCGGAGATAGTATCTTGATTATGAATAATGAGTAGACTACTAGGAGCGATAGTAAAGGAATCTATTTTTGATTCACACTCATTTATTTTTAAAGTTATTGACCTCTCCTTATTGGATTCAAATGATTGGCTTCTTAAATCTACTGATAAAAGAAGAAAGCTTAAGACTGATATGTAAACAATAAGTTTTGTCATTTGGATATACCCATATCACAACGATTTGAATTAAATAAGAGTATGCTCTTATTGTATTTACTTTGCAGCAAAGATGACATCTTTAGATTAATACTTTTTCGAATAATAACTTTCTGTTTAGGTGGCAAGATATAAACTGAAATTCATAGTACTTAAATCTTTAAAGTGTACTAGGGTGAAAATAAGAACTGTATAAAATTGAAATATTTAATTTAAAATGATAAAATAGTGATTTATTTGGCAATACATAATCTAATTAGCTGTATACTAATAATATAAACATTATGAATTAATTTAATGTGTTTATTTCGTTTCCTTGTTACCTTATTCTAATAAATGTTAAAAAATTACATCCTAAGATCGTGAATTTTAACTTTTATCTTATATATTTGTGACTTGTAATGCGAAAGTAATCGCAAGACCATGAGCAAATACCTATATTACCTAACATATAAGCACATTCTTGTGTTGTCGATCCTATGTGTTTTTACACAAGTATCATCAGGCCAATCAGATCGGTCACTAGATGGTTATGGCAACAACCTAACTAATCCACAATGGGGAGCGGTTGGTGACATGCAACCTAGGTTTAGCCCAGCAGATTATGCTGACGGTATAGCTCAACCAAAATTAGATTTCCAATTCGGAAAAGAAAACCCTAGAATTATAAGTAACCTATTATTCGCTCAAGAAGAAATTATTGAGTCAGATTTGTTATTAAGTGATTATACATGGGTTTTTGGACAATTTGTAGATCATGACATTATACTTTCAAAAACTAGCCAAGAGCTTCTAGAAAACATTATAGTTCCTGAAGATGATCAACATTTTATACCAGGGTCTGTAATTAGAATGACAAGAACAGAAGCAGCAGAAGGTACAGGTCTTTCAATTGATAATCCAAGACAACATTCAAACAGAATAACTGCCTTTTTGGACCTTTCTCAAGTTTATGGCTCAGATGAAGTAAGAGCAAGTTGGTTGAGAACAAAAGTTGATGGAAAGCTAAAAACAAGCTCTGGGGACAAGTTACCATGGAATACATTGAATAGTGAGTTCAACTCAACTGTAGATAATGATGCACCTTTAATGGCGGACGATACTCGATCATTGGTTAAGATGTTTGTTGCTGGAGATGTAAGGGCGAATGAAAATCCATTGTTGATATCATTTCATACTTTATTTGTTAGAGAACACAATAGACTATGTGAAGTTGAGGCAGGAGAGCATCCTGGTTGGAATGATGAACGCATATATCAAGCAGCAAGAAAAAAGCTAATTGCCTATTATCAAAAAATAATCTATAATGAGTGGTTGCCTGCCTTAGGTGTAGAGTTACCGTCATATAATGGATATGAATCAGAAATAAACCCTCAAATATTCAATGAGTTTTCTACTGCGGCTTTTAGAATGGGCCACACCTTAATTAATAGTACTATCCTTAGAATGGATAATAACGGTAAGGAAACGAAAGAAGGTAACATCAGTTTGAGAGATGCTTTTTTTAATCCATTTGTTATCGAGTTTGCTGGTGGGATAGATGCTTATTTCAAAGGAATGGCTACTCAGGTACAACAAGAATTTGATTGTAAAGTGATAGATGATGTTAGGAATTTCTTATTTGGAATCCCTGGAGCAGGGGGACTTGATCTAGCTGCTATTAATATTAATAGAGGGAGAGAAAGAGGAATTGCAGATTACAATACGATCAGGACAAGTCTAGGTTTGCCAAGATTAAATTCGTTTGATGAGCTTACTGAAGATGCCGATGATGCAGAATTATTAGAAGACGTTTTTGGAAGCATCGATAATGTTGATGCTTGGGTTGGTATGCTTGCAGAACCACATATTGAAGGCAGTCTTTTTGGTAATTTAGTGACTACAATAATGGAACGTCAGTTTCAAGCTTTAAGAGAAGGAGACCGTTTTTATTTTGAAAATATGGATTTCTCAGCGGAAGAAATGGAAGATGTATTAGCCATTTCCTTGCGAGACATTCTTATGCGTAATACGTCAATTTCAATTATGCAAGATGAGGTATTCAAAGCGATTCCTCATGAAAGTATTGAAGGAGGACCAACATTGATCCCTTTCCCACTAGATGCTTCTATCTATCCGAATCCTGTTAGAGGAACACTTCAAATGAAGATATATGGATCTCGAGACGAAAGTCTTACAGTCTCAGTTATAGATTATATGGGTAGAATGGTAAGTAAGACTGAACACCATATCTATGAGGGCAACAATTCTGTGAATGTAGAATTGAACGACTGCCCAAGAGGTTATTATAATGTTGTTCTAGATACAGAGTACAGAAGAAATGTGCTTAAAATGATCAAGAAATAATTTTCCTTTTACTTCATTTCACTATTCTAATTTTTCTTATTTTACATTACTGACTTTGCGTTCTTTGCGTAAAAAAACTTCGCGACCTTTGCGGTTAAATACCGCTTCCTTCATTATCTTACTTGCCTCACTACAATTTAGGAATTTGCTTCATATTTTCTTTTCCATCTTTTATGTGACCATAGCCAAAAATGAGGAGCTTGTTTTATTTGGTTCTCAACTTGTTGGCTGTACCACTCCGTACTATCTTTTGGAACATCTAGCGGCGGGATCTCAAAATCGATATTGTAATTGAATAAATCTTGGTTTGGGGTAGTTTTCAAGTAGGCTACTGGTAGCTTATACTTGGCTTGAAATTTCACCAAACCATTAGAGTATGCTGTCAAGAGACCTAGGAATTTCACCCAAATTACGCTTTGGATAGATCTTGGATTTTGATCAGCTATTAAAATATAAATGGCAGGTGTGCCGCTGTTGTAATTAGAAGCTATTGATCGTGCTATGGAATTCATCGGGATCACATTAAGACCATATCTTGACCTTAACCTTATCAGCTCTTTGTCGAGCATCTTATTTTTTAGAGGTTTGTATACGCCATAGCAAGGGAGTGAAGTATGAAGTGGTAGATTGATACAAGCCAATTCCCAATTCCCATAATGAGATGCCATTAAGATTAAGCCATTATTTTTTTTGCATAGATTTTCTAAATTTTGAATATTGAGATATGATAATTTCGAAGATTTTGATTTGTCAAACTTCAAAGTTTCAACTATTATTCTAGAAATATTTTGAATACATTTTCTGTAAAAACTGTCAAATGTATCATTACTTAACCCAACACCAATTGTAGATTTATAGTTATTATTAATAACTTGCTTTCTATACCCGCTGAATATCAATATATGACTTATCAGTCGCACAAGTAGCTTGGACGGGAATAGCCGAATAGTGAAGTGTGCAATTTTGATGAATATAAATATTAAGTAGTTCAATATATTGTTTGGGTTAGAATGCACAGAGCTTTACTCTTAATTCCTAAAAGGGCAGAACTAAAGGTGCAAATTAATTCAATCGATTACAATGATAAATAAACTATGAGTAATACCATAAAGAGAAGGAGCCTTCTTAAATTATTTCCTGCAGTAGTAGTATTTCCTTCAGTTTTGGCTTCTAATTCAATGCTGTACGGATGCGCGCCACAAAAATCTTCAATTAATGACTCTGTATTTGTAAGTACTTGGAATAATGAGAACGCAAATAATGAAGCATCGAAATCTGCCAAGTCTGGTAAAAACGTGATTGACTCTATCGTAGATGGAATTTCATATGTCGAATCTGATATTAAAGATATGTCCGTAGGTAAAGGCGGTCGACCTGATAGGGATGGTGATGTCACATTGGATTCTTGTATTATGGATCATGATGGAGAAGCAGGAGGAGTGTGTTTTATGCAAAGTATTGAGCATCCAATCCAAGTAGCTAAAGAAGTAATGTACAATACACCTCATGTGCTACTAGCAGGAGTGGGCGCCACAAGGTTTGCTATTTCAAAAGGACACAAAAAAACAGATTTGTTGACCGATGAATCCATAGCTGAGTATAAAGAATGGCTAAAAGAAATGAAATATAAGCCTGTTCCTAATATTGAGCAACATGATACCATAGGAATGTTAGGGGTGCATGGTGGAAAACTAGGTGGAGGTTGTAGTACAAGTGGATTGGCATATAAGCTTAAAGGTAGAGTAGGCGATTCTCCGATTATTGGAGCTGGACTATTTGTGGATGGAGAAGTTGGAGGATGCACAGCCACAGGTATGGGAGAAATCATGATGAAGAATTTATCCTCGTTTCTGGTTGTAGAATTTATGAGAGTAGGCGATTCTCCGCAATTAGCATGCGAAAAAGCAATAAAAAGGATTACGGATAAAATGAAGGGAAATAAAGAAGATCAACAAGTAGGGCTTCTTGCTATTGATGCTGAAGGGAATACTGGAGGATATAGTGTGCTGCCCGGATTTACTTATGCTAAGACAGTAAATGGGAAGACTACTATTGTAGAATGCAAATCTTATTTTAGCTAGACTTAAAAAGAGAGCGATTTGATCGCTCCGAACGATCGAATCGCTGATTAATAAACAAAAAAAAGTGTATTGCCGTAAAGCAATACACTCATTGAGATTGAATATATATATATTGGGTGTTAACTATGCAAGTGAACTTACTTGTCTAGTTAATTTAGATTTTAAGTTTGAGGCTTTATTATTATGCCATGCATTTTTCTTAGCCAATCTATCTATCATAGATATTACTTTAGGTAAGAAAATCACTGCTTCTTTCGAATCTGTCATCTCTCTAAGCTTAGCAATAGCTGTTCTAGTAGATTTTTTGTAATATCTATTTCTAAGACGAATTTTAGCGTCTTGTCTGATTCTCTTTAGTGCTGATTTATGATGTGCCATAATTCTTATTTTAAATTGGAGTGCAAAAGTAATTTAATTATTTCAATAAAGAAAGAAACTGGAGATATTTATTTCATCAAATTTCAATCCTCAAAATACAACATATTTGTACATAAACCATTTAATTACGGAAGTGATTTAATTCTACTTTAAGAGATTAGATTTATTATCAGGTTTTGAGGTTTAAGGTTTAGGGTATGCATGGTTAGATGTTGACCAGAAGGAGATTTGTCAACATCTAACCTTGCAAAACCCTATACCTCATACCTTAAACCTCAATTTTATTCAACACTTTTTACAATGAAGTGGTTTAAGAACTCCGAGATAAACCGAACAGCAAGGCTTGTAGTTACTGGCAAAGCTCATTTTTCTTTTCATAGCAGTAGCTATGGGAATAAAAATAGCTGCAGTCCAGTGGCTGCAATGCTTGCTGTGTAGGTAACGAGCGAGTTTTTAAACTACTTCAATGTCTTAAAGTAGAATTAACAGTATGTTTTTAAATCACTTCAAGAAGATAAATATCCCTAAAGAAACTAGAACAAGAAAACTTTTATATTCATATTTGCGAAGCAATAAAATAAGCATAGTCTTTGTACTATAAGTTATCTAAGAATTATAATATTATGAAAGATTATTCATACGTATATAATGCTCATCCAACCTTCATAGAACAGATGTATCGTGAATATCATCAGAATCCTGAGAGTGTGGATAGTGGTTGGAGGACTTTCTTCGAAGGATTTGAATTTGCAGGATCTTCTCAACAGGATGATTCCAGTGGTGAAGAATATTTAAGTGGAAATGTAATAAAGGAGTTTGGGGTATTATCTCTTATTTATGGTTTCAGAACCAGAGGGCACTTATTATCTAATACGAATCCAATTAGAGATCGAAAGGACCGAAAAGCTCACTTAATGCTGGAGGACCATGGTTTGGATGAAAATGACATGGGGCAAGTGTTCCAAGCAGGAAAAGAAATCGGCTTGGAAAATGGTACTTTGGAGCAAATCGTAAAAAAACTTTATAAACTTTATGCTGGTTCTCTTGGTGTGGAATATGCACATATTGAAAATAGAGAAAAAAGAAGTTGGCTCAAATCAAAAATTGAGTCAAGGAATCTGACAGGAGGATACGGGCTTTCATTAAAAAAGAAAAAGAGAATTCTTGAGAAATTGAATGGGGCAGTAATGTTCGAAAAATTTCTTCATACCAAATACGTTGGACAAAAAAGATTTTCATTAGAAGGTGGTGAAACTACCATTGCTGCTTTAGATGCAGTAATTTCTGCTGCCGCTTCAGACCGAGTTGAAGAAGTCCTTATTGGAATGGCGCACAGAGGTAGATTGAATGTTTTGGCCAACATAATGGGTAAAACATATGAGAATATATTTAATGAATTTGAAGGTGCTGCTATTCCTGATATGAGTTTGGGGGATGGGGATGTGAAGTATCATTTGGGATATAGTTCACAAGTAGAAACATTGGATGGTAAGCTTGTCGATCTTAAACTAGCTCCTAATCCTTCTCACTTAGAATCAGTCGATCCAGTATTAGAAGGATTTGCCCGTGCAAAAGCAGACATCTTGTATGGTAGCGATTATGATAAGATATTGCCAATTTTGATTCATGGAGATGCAGCTGTAGCAGGTCAAGGCGTAGTCTATGAGACAGTCCAAATGAGCCAATTAGATGGTTATTATACGGGAGGAACTCTGCATTTTGTGATTAATAATCAAGTAGGATTTACGACTGATTTTGAGGATGCTAGATCTTCTACATATTGTACAGCAGCAGCAAGTCTAGTACAAGCGCCAGTATTTCATATCAATGGCGATGATCCTGAAGCAGTAGTATGGGCGGCTGAGTTGGCTATAGAATACAGGCAAAAGTTTAATAATGATGTGTTTGTTGATATGGTCTGTTATAGAAGACATGGTCATAATGAAGGTGATGATCCCAAATTCACTCAACCTGAAATGTATAAATCGATAAGCACACATAAAAATCCTCGAGAGATTTATTTGGAAAAGTTGATTTCCAGAGGAGATATTGACGAATCCTTGGCAAAAGAAATGGAGGAGACTTTTTGGAATGATCTTCAGCTTAGACTAGATAGTGTCAAACAGGAACCTTTGCCTTACGTATATCAAACCCCAGAAAAGGCTTGGAAAAAACTACAAAAGAATGCAAAGTCGAAAGACATGAAGCCCGTAAAGACTTCAATAACCAAAAAAACGGTTGATCTAGTAGTCGACAAACTGATAAACTTACCTGAAGGCTTTAATCCGCTATCCAAAGTAGGGAGGTTGCAAAAAGGATCTAGTAAACTTATTAATGACAATAAAATTGATTGGGCATTTGCAGAATTAATCGCATATGGTTCTATTTTATTGGAGGGGAAGAATGTAAGAATGAGTGGTCAAGATGTGAAAAGAGGTACATTCTCACATAGACATGCCGTACTGAGAGACTCTAAAACATATGAAGAATATAATAGATTAAGTGCTTTGAGTGATTCTCAAGGGGAGTTTATGATTTATAACTCTCTCTTGTCAGAATTTGCGGTTTTGGGATTTGAGTATGGATATACACTTGCTTCTCCAGATTCTTTGGTAATATGGGAAGCACAATTTGGTGATTTTTACAATGGTGCACAGACCATAGTTGACCAATACATCAGTGCTGCAGAAAGTAAGTGGCAAAGGATGAGCGGTTTGGTTATGCTTCTACCTCATGGATATGCTGGTCAAGGACCTGAACATAGTAGCGCTCGAGTAGAACGATTTTTACAATCTTGTGCAGATTTCAATATGATCGTTGCTAATGTGACTACTCCTGCTAATTTTTTCCACTTGTTGAGAAGACAGCTTGCATTGCCTTTTAGGAAACCCCTGGTTGTGATGTCCCCGAAATCATTATTAAGGCATTCAAAGTGTGTTTCTGATATTAGTGAATTGACAGGTAAAAATACATTCATAGAAATCATAGATGATCCGAGTGCAGTAGCATCTAAAGTGAAACGTTTAATATTGTGTTCAGGAAAGATCTACTATGATCTACTTGCGAAACAGGAAGAAGACAAAAGAACAGATGTCGCTATTGTGCGAATCGAACAATTGCATCCTTTCCCAGAAGATAAAGTCAAGAAATTGATCTCGAAGTACAAAAAGGGCGATATGAGATGGGTTCAAGAAGAATCTACAAATATGGGATATTGGGATTATGTAATGCGATATTTGAGGAAAGAGCCAATAGAATTGATCTCAAGACCTGCAAGTGCTTCTCCTGCTACAGGATTCAAGAAAGTACATGATGCACAGCAAGCAGCAATTATAGAAGAAGCATTTAAAATCTAAGAATTATGAATTTTGTTTGAGGTATATACAAAACTTGGCTTTGAGCATATTCTAGATCCAAAAGGGTACGATCACATTCTTTTTGTGGTAGCTCTATGTGCTGTTTTTGTACTTAAGGATTGGAAAAAAGTGCTGATTTTAGTCACGGCATTTACCATTGGTCATTCTTTGACATTGGCATTGTCATCCTTGAATATTCTCAATATATCTGCTTCGTTAGTGGAGACCTTAATCCCAATAACGATAATCTTGACCTGTCTTTACAATATTGTGAAAGGAAGAATAGAGAGTGAAAAGAATAGTATCAATTATGGTCTAGCTCTAGGTTTTGGATTTATACATGGCCTTGGTTTTTCCAATTTTTTTAAGGCTATGATGGGAAAAGGAGAGAGTATTGTAGGTCCCTTATTTTACTTCAATATTGGAGTAGAGTTAGGACAGATAATTGTTGTTATCCTTACTTTAATCTTAAGTTATATTGTAGTTGATCTTATTAAGGTTAAGCAGAAATATTATAATTATACTTTGTCTGGTATAATATTAATTTGGGCTATGATAATGATTTTGACCTAATAAGTAAGCGTATTTTATGGTTCAATTCAGATTGAGGTTTTGCCCGCCTACCGGCCGGAAGGCATTGTCATCCCGACCGAAGTGGCATTGTCATCCCGACCGAAGTGGAGGGAGAGAATGTCTATATGTCTTTAATTTCGACCTTGTGGAGAAATCTACCACTTCAAAATATCAACAATAACATTTATTACAAGCGACAATGAAAATGCCTCGTATTTTATTTGCAGATTGGGCATTTTTCTATTGGAGAAACCGACAAGAGGTCAGAGACCTTTGCCTCGACTTTATTGCGATATATGAGAGGAAGGTCTCTGACGTCTCCTTGGATTAATTAGTATTTGATATACACAATTAAATCTCACTGCAATCAAAAAGGATCTACCGTTGCAGGTTTATTCTTCTTCCCTACAAACCCAAAAATACTACCACAAACTCCTCCAATGATATGAGCGAATTGAGATACTTGATCTGCCTGAAGGCTATGGAGTACTTCTTTGCCAACAAACAATAGTGCTACCAATATAAAAGTAAGTGGTATTTGTCCTCCTTTCACATTGGTAAATGAAACTAAAAGGATAAGCATAAATACGATGCCTGATGCACCTAGTAGTCCAGTACTAAAAAAGGTGATATTCAAAAGTCCTGTGATGAAAGCTGTTACAACAATCATCAAAAGTGTAAACCTTGACCCATATTTCTCTTCTACAATTGGACCCAAAAGCAGGATGAAAGTCATATTGCCAAGTAAGTGCTCAATACTTCCATGCCCAATAACATGCGAGAATAGACTGAATACAGAAAGTGGATTGGTCCAATTGACGCTAGTTCCTACTGAGAAATAATTCATCAAAGTACCTGCTAGGAATTTGTCTCCAAAGAAAATTGCAGAACAGATTAAGGCGAATGTTAGGATGACGGGTGAATTATATTTTATACTCACAAATGGATTTTTTAATTGATATCAATTTTGATGTACTACTAAAGTAAATGAAATAATAAAAAAGAATGTGATTTATGGATAAAGTCTTATAAATAATAGAAGAATGATTATGATAAAGCTGATTTATAGAATATCTTTTTCATTAAAGTTAAAATTTATTTTCCTACATACCCAACCCTTTTCATTTTGGTTTCGATGTACTAAGTATAGACACCAATGTCAATTACATCAAAAAACAAAACGAATGAAAAATTTATACTGAATTATCTTATTAGTAATAGGAATTGGATTCTCAAGTTGCTCGAAAGAAGAAGAGGTTTCTTGGCTGACAACTCATGAATTTATGATAGAGAATATAATGGGCGAGGAAATGAACATGATTCAGGACTTTGATTCTCATGCAATTGCTACCAATGGACATTCTCAGAATGAAATTGGGAAAGTTCTAAGAGGTACACAGGTTGCAGGTTCCGCTTCTAGTTATATTGACCGACAAAGTGTGGGATTTGGCTTCCATCTTATATATACATTTAAAGATGAAGAATATGCGGATGATTTTTCAGAGGCGATGTTTCAATCACTTTGGAAAGTGGGTAAAATCTATGAGTTGGGTAAAGACGGAGAAGGATTATATGATAACCCATTTATCTATATTGGAATTGAAAATGAAGAAGGTGTATTGCGAAAGTATGTCACTGAAGTGAATGCTTCTGATGATATCAGTCATTTGGAAATACTTTCTAGAGATTTTTCAGGAAAAACTGACAAAGGAAGAGATGTATATGAGGTGAAGGTGAAATATGAATCCAGATTGGTGAATATGGAAGATGAGACTGATGTCCTTTATCTTAAAGATGGAATAGCAACTTTGAAAGTTCCGAATTTTTCTCAAGAGAATGCTAATTAGTCAATGCAGTCGAATAATTAGAAATTAGTAGATTTGAATTCTGCAAGTATACTATAAATTAAACTATGTCACTTCTGAAAGAATACCCCTTTTTTCTAATATTTTAAGTAAAATGAGGTAATCTGTTTTCAAACCATTATTGTCATTCGCCATGACAGGCATTCATTTTTGGCTTAGCCCAATAACGAATCAAAAAACCCAAGGCTGTACCCAGTTCTTAACAAGACTAACTGATCATCGAAGATGTGGAAGCGATAGCTTACAAAGGAAGGAACGCGAAGGCGATGGGTGGCTGAATCCCTATTATTCTAACCTCAAAAAACTCGGACGGAGGATCTGTTTTTCAAAGATAACTATCAGGTATTCAAATATTTTGTATTTCAAACAATCCTTCCATTTCCCCAAACAGTTTTGAGCTCTTAACGAATAATAGCAATCCAAAACCAAAAAACTGGCTAATGCCGATTTTGGTCTAGTTCCAGCATAACATAACTTCTCAATATTAAAACTCCCTTAATTCTGAATAGCCCTAAAAAGACTAGACCCATTTTGAATTAATTCAAAATGGGTCTAGTCTTTTTAATCGTAATTATATTTATCTATCAGTTACCTTTCTTCTTTTTGACTTTTTTTGTCTTAGTCACCTTTCTCTTTTTCCCATTCTTACCTTTCTTCACCTTAGTCGTCTTCTTTGTTTTCTTGCCTTTTACAGTCCCATTTTTATTTTTCTTGACTTTAGTTGTCTTAGTCTTTTGTTTTACAACGGTACTTCCACCTTTGGTTTTTCGGACCTTAGTTACTGTTTTTGATCTTTTCACAACTCTGGTCGAACTCTTTCTTTTTGGAGTGTAAATCTTTCTGGCTTTAACTATTCTGTGCGTAGTTACATGTCGGTAATGATTGTGATAATGATGTCTTTTACTATGAAATATAGTTCTCCCAAATGGTTTCCAAGGTCTCCAGACTCTTGGATATACGGACCATCTGTACGGCGACCTATAGACTACATAGGTTGGTCTATAAACATATCTTACTGAAGGCCATAACCATACATTTACGATTACTCGGCTTATTGTATATTCATCAGAAGGTCCTCTGCCAGTAGAAGTTCCTTCTTCTTCAAAAGCTTCAACATAGATTTCTTCCCCATACATATAATCATCCCCTACGATCTGTAGTGTAGCAGTCTCATTGCCAGTTTTTTCGATCTCTATTACAGCAATATCTTGTACTTCATCTTCAGAGAGTAAAGCCTGTAATACGATAGCATGGACATCTCCTTCCCTATGATCTTCTACTCTGATGTAGTCAATTTTACAATCTTCATTCAGATCTAAATTGTTAACAGATTTATCTTCGCTATTTAACTGCTCTTCGAAATCTTCCATCGATGACGCATTTTTGAATGCATCAAGGGCTCCTTCAAGGCTAAAATGGTCACCTAGTAATTCTGAGTTGTCTTCTTCTGATTGTGCAATTAGCTGACTTGTTCCAACGATGAAAAAAAGAGCAAGGCTAAAAAGTTTTAAATGTTTCATGTTGTTATTATTTTTTGATTACTTCTATGACAACTCAAATGGCTGCAGGTTTAATTTAGCTCAAAAAAAATGTATTTGTCTGACTAAGATAAGAAGGATTTAGGAGGTAAGGAATGATTCAATAATAAAGTAACATTTTCTACTTGTTAATTTATCTTACTACAGCGTTAAAAAGCCTCGCCAATGCCTTGCATTGTCTACGCCTGCCTGCCGGAAGGCAGGTTTTTTGCCTTGTTGAAAAATAAAATACCTGCGTATAAAAGCGTACTTTATTAATGTATCATTCCTAAGATGAAAAACTGGTGGGATTATTAAAGAAGGTGAAAATACATTTGATCTTTGTGATATAACAAATCAACATCTAGTTTTGTGAGCTTTGCGCCTTCTTAGCTACTTAGTGGTAAAAAAGTCAACATCTAATTCTTTACTATTTGTTAAGAATTACTAATCCAATTCTTTGAAAATTACATTTTCTCCCCTCTTATTATTTGTCTTGATCCAGGTTTTGTAATTCTTTATTAATTCGTAAAAAAAAAGAGAGGCTAGAAACGGGCGTCTCTAACCTCTGCTATCACGATAAACCAATTACATCGTTGTAGGCTACTAATATTTGAGCGCTACATTTATTTTTTAGAAGTATAAATCTAATACTTCTTATTAATAGAAAAATTTTTTCAGCAAAAAAGTTCCGTTACTGTATCAATTTTTTTTTAATCTTGCTTTTCTTCTTTTAGATAATTTACTTATTCCACAGTTGTAAATTACTAATTTTATTTAGAATGACTGAGTTTCCAATTAAGAAAGTGACTCCCTACTATTAGAATTCCTCCTAAAACATTCAAATAAAAATGCTCACCATGAGTTTGGATTCCAGTAAAAAGAGTAATGAAGCCAATACCTGCAATAGTAAGAGGTAATATATTTTTATGGACTAAAGCAAAATCTTTAACTAGAATAAATCCTGCAATTACAACCCCTATGGACATCAATACCCAATCAAATGTATGATTATGATGGGTATTGGATATTATTCCAAAAGACAACAATACTGGAAAGATGGCACAATGAATAGCACAAAGAGTAGCTGTAGTAGCACCAGCGAAATCAGGATTAAAACCGAAAAACTTGCTTATCATAAGTATCTAAATGAAACGATGTTGCAAATATAATGTAAATGAAACAGAGTTGCAAGTAGATTGTTTAATATTTTTCGCTTTTTAATTAAAATGACTCTAATATCGCCTTAGGATCATTTTATCAATGCTTTTAATAAAGAAGCCTAATTGAAGATTAGTTGTCATAAATAATTATGTGCGCTGCGACATGTGAATGAACATAGAATTGCGCAGTGAAACCTAAAAAAGCCCTACCATTACTTGGAGAGTCATAATTCCGTAAATATATCCAATCCCAAGGATGTGGGATAAGATCATATTTTCCAGATGTTAGTAAAATAAATGAGGATTCTCCACCTCCTTCTTGCCTCGTGTAGCCATGAAGCCCTGCGACTTTATTTCGTGACATTAATCCTTGTTCAATGTACATATGCTCGGAAATTGTCAAGGTTTGATCTGTCAATTTGTGCTGCATAAATATTTTTATAGTGCAGCCATCAGCGTCGCCACATAATTTTTGGAGATCAATATTTTTTACTCCCCAACTTGTGGATTGTGAATTATTACCAACATAAAAATCCATGGGTTGATCTTGGCCATTCATCTTTCCTTTATACGTTATATCACCAGTTTCCCCATCAATAATGAGTTCATGTTGATAACGACCAATATAGATATCATTATCTTTTGGGCTATCTCTATTAATATGAAGATTTTTACCAATTGTTTTAGTATTTATATTCCATCCGCTTGTCCAACCAATAATTTCCAATTCCCCGCTGTTTGAACCAGAAAATTTAAAATTGGCAAAATCGGTAGCGGAATTGGAAATTTTGAATTTAGTACCTGGACTGGATGCTGCTCCTATTGAAAGCGTCTTAAAAAAACCAGAACCATCGACATTGAGTTTATATGTGCTGAGAGAAGTGGTCCCAATTCCTACATTTCCATTGCTTCCAATGCGCATCCTTTCACTGTTATTATTTGTAGTGAAAGACATAAATCCTCCTGTTTCACCACCACCTCTATGAAATTTAATCATCGCATTTTTTGTGCCTGCTTTATAATCTAATCCAAAACCTCCAATTATTGCACCACTAAGATTCGAACTTCGATCCTGATAGGAAATAATTTTAAAATTTGCGTCATTCCCTTTACCTAATATGGATGTTGCAAATGGACTCGAATCTGTGTTTATTTGAAAGAGGGTAGTTGGAGTGGTAGTCCCAATACCTACATTTCCACTAAAAATTGAATTCCCGTTTGGATCAATCACCAAAGGGTCTGTTTGTGCGAATGTATCAAGACTATAGAATGATAGAATTACTAATGTGAAGAAAGAAAAGAGGGTTGTTTTAAAGTTATATTTTATCCTGTTCATAATTTATGTTTTTAGTGTATAATTTAGACATAGGGTTGTTCTATATAAGACTCTAAAACTGGAGATCATGTAATTTGAGGTTTCTTCAAATTAACAATACAAGTGATAGTCTACTCCACATTTTCTATTTTGGGTTTCGAAGCACCCTTAGCAATCCTTATTGTTCCAGACTGGCTTCGATTCTACTTAGGCGGTCATTAAGTTTGTTATATTTACTTTTTAGTTCTGTTTTCTCCTCTTCCAATTGTTCAATCCTTTTCAGAAGTTCTTGTGTAGCAGATACATTGAGCATCGCTATTGCATCATAATCCACAGTATGGAAGTCATCTACTTGGCGACCATATACAAAGACTTCACCTGCTCGATTTGAGTCAACTCTAAAACCTTGTGCATTTAATTCTAAAACCTCAGTAAGTAGCTGCTCACTTCCGAATATCAATCTCACTTTATCTCCTACTTCCAAATCAGTAGGTAGGGGAATCCAACCATTTTCCAATTGTGCCAATTGGTAGATGTCAGGTATCACATCTTCCATAATGGATACGGCTTGAGGAAACACTTCATGAACTTGTTGAGCGATTACCTTTTTATGTTGTGATTGTCCACATGCGATATGGTCTTTCATCAGGTAATCTGTGATTTCAATCTTTTTGATGGTATTCAGATCAGAGAGGCCATCTGAGTGTCCTAATATGTTTTTTGTCCGTTCATCAGAGGATGTTACAAATTTTGCTGCGCGAACATTATTTGAAGCATAGATTGATAGGTTGTGTGAATCAATACACTGCAATTTGTTTATTTTAGCCAATGCAGCAGTGGGATTTCCACCCATAGCCACAGCAATAGTATATTCTTGCACAGCTTTAGAGATTTGTGCTCCACTTCCTACAGTACATGCGGGATAATAAATGGAACCATTTACTTCAAGCTTTGCCTTAGTAGGAGTAGTGGTACCTATGCCAACGTTTCCATTGCCCTTGGGCAGAATATTGAGATTTTGATCCCCATTAGATCCAGTAGCATAGATGGTATTATACCCAAATCCAATACCTTGAGAACCATTGGAATGTCGAAATTCTATACCATCAGAAGAAGGAGAAAAATTTCCAGTAACATATAGACCTTTAATAGTGGATGGATGTGTGCCCGTTCTAGCAACATCCTTGATGTCAAGTTTTGCAATTGGGTTTGTATTTCCAATTCCAACTTTTCCATCGCTTGTAATTCTCAACCGTTCACTATTATTTTTTGTAGTAAAAGACATGAAGCCTCCAGTTGGACTGCCACCTCTATGAAAATTAATCATAGCATTTTTCGTTCCTGCATTATAATCTAATCCAAAACCTCCAATTGTTGCACCAGTAGAATTGGAACTTCGATCCTGATAAGAAATAATTTTAAAATTTGAGTCATTCCCTTTTCCTAAGATTGAAGTAGCAAATGGGCTAGAATCTATATCCAATTGAAATAATGCTAATGGCTTTGTTATTCCTACTCCCAATTTTCCTGAGAAAATTGCATTTCCATTTGGATCAATTACAAGCGGATCTTGAGCCATTAGTTCCAAATTAATACTGGAGATAAAAACGAAAATCAGACTAAACAATAAGATTGTTTTGTACATGTATTTAGAAGTATTGTTTTTCATGTTTTTCATGTTTTTCATAGTTTTCATAGTTTTCATTTTTATATTATTTTTCATCACGGTCCTCGAAAGAGTTTCGAAAAAGACTTTGTTTAAAAAGTACAGCTTGAATTAATTCCGCTCCACTGCTACCACATCTGATGTCTGCAAACTCGCTTCTATCCTTTGCAGTCGATCATCCATTTTATTCAGACTGCTTTGTAAGTTTTTATTCTGCGCTTGCAATTCAGCTTTCTCTTTTTGCAATTGTCTCACTTGTTTAGTCAATTCCTGAGTTGCGGATACATTGAGCATGGCAATAGCATCGTAATCAACAGCATGGAAATCATCGACTTCTCTGCCATACACGAATACCGTTTGTGCCTCAAGATTTTGAGTTTCTAGTTGAACTTTGAATCGAGTTGATTCTGTTTCTAGAATTTCATAGACCATTGTTTCGTCTTCTGTTATCAGTTTTACTCGCTCTCCTTTTTGTAGATCAGTAGTCAAATCAACCCATCCATTTTTGATTTCAGCACGTGTATAGATATCAGGTACCACCTCAGTAATAGAAGTAACTACTGCTTGAGGATATACCTCAGCAAGCTGTTGAGCAATTACTTTTTTATTGACCTTGTTGCCTTTTTCAATAATATCCTTGTGTTTATAATCGGTTACCTTAATTTTCATTAAGGTATTGAGGTCATCGACGCCATTTGAAATGCCCAATATATTTTTTATTCGACGATCTGAGAAAGAATTAAATTCCGAACAAGCAATTCTTCCGTTTGCGTATATCGAATATCTAGCATATGGTCCCGAAGTACCTGTCTTATCATCATTGCTTTTGTAGACCAAATATGCATATCTAAAATTATTATTTCCATGTGTTCCATTTACTTGAAGTTTTGCTCGAGTTGGAGAATTTGTACCTATACCAACATTGCCATTATACAGCATGACCATTTTATCCACATTGTCTACCCTAAATCCAATGTATCCTCCTCCTGATGTTATATTGAGTAAGGTATGCCTTCCGTTGTTGCGTTGTAACAAGGCATAGCCTGTTTTAGAAATAGAGCTTTTATGAGAAAATCCAGCCCAATTGGTTCCAAGTCCAACATCACCTAAAAAGACATTATTGAATCTACCGTTTTTTGCAGCAGTTATATTGCCTTTCATTTGTATATCTCCAGTTTCACCATCTACAAATAATTCTTTCCCGTTTCTTCCAATATAGACATCGTTTTCCTTTGGACTATCACGGTTTAGGTATAAATTTTTACCAATATTTTTGGTGTTTATATTCCATCCATTGCGCCATCCAATAAATTGCAATTGTCCCATTCCTGAGCCTGAGAAATAATAATCTATATAGTCAGAATTAGAATTTGAGATCATAAATTTAGAAGTGCCTGGTAATTTGAGACCTATCCCTACATTACCACTAATCGATGAATTTCCGTTAACAGTTGTATTACCATAAAAAATTGAATTTCCATTTTGATCAATAGTTAGCGGATCTTGGGCAATTAAGGAGATGCTCGAGCTGGCAATGAAAACCATTACCAAACTGAAAAGTAAAATTGTCTTATATGTGTTTTTTGGTGTGTTATTTTCCATGGCTTTAATTTTATTGAGATTAGATGTTTTGAATAAAAGAAATAGCTTCAGTTTTTTAATACCCTGTTTTGCAAATTAGGCTTGCACCTTTTTTTATTTTAAATCCTTTTTTGAATGAAATGGTCTTTCCAGAATGAAAAACCGTATTGATACTTGATTGCATTGCTATTCCAGATACAGTTATAGTGTTTGATGCTCTCAATAGTGTGTTTGGCTTCAAGTTGTTCGTACCAATGGTTAAGTTATTACTGGATACGCCTGTCGCTGTTACTGCAAGAAGATTAGTCAAGGTGACCGTATAGAGCGTTCCATCAGGAGCAAGAACTATGTTTTTCAAAGTAGTGGGCATATTGACCGAAAAAGTATTTTGAAAACCATTATTATATTTAAAACCTAACACCTTCTTTGGGGTGCTGTAGGGATCACTTGCATATATTTCAGAAGTCTTACTGGCGATCAGTATAGAGCCCTCGTTTAATGCGGCAGAAGCAATATAGACACTTACATTATTTGATTGAGTATTGTCATATCGGGCTATTTTTTGACCATAAACAAAGAATACATTAGAAGCTGCATCCACTACAGGTTGCGAACATCTTGATCCGCTTATCGTTTCTGTATTACCAAATTTGTCATTTGTCAGATTGAATACCATTATCTTGTCACCACTGTCAAATCCATTGAGAACAAAGGTTTTGGTATTGGATTGAACCACAGGTGCAGGAATATAATAATTACTTCCATTATCACTGCTGTATCCACCCAAGACACTTCCTGATTTATCTAATTCATTGCCATCCATATTATCCAATGCCACCAGCTGACTGGTCCTTTGAGTTTTATTGACAAGTATAAAATAAGCTTTACTTTCATCGGGACTTAGCGAGACAGGACCACCAAGTTGACTGCTGCTAAGATCATATTTCCATCTTATTTTTAGTTGAGGATAAGCAGAAAGCGCAACTATGGCATTGTCATCTACAAGGTAAAGTGTTCCGTCGTATCCTATCGTTACATTATTATTGATCCTTGATATTTGGTTATTAGTTAATTTGGAAATCGTTTTCTCAGGGTATAAAACATTGCCAGAATTATTCAAATCAAGAATGGTCATTTTACCAGATCTCGTAAAATAATAAAGTCTGCCATCTTCATCGATCACAGGCCAGCTTTTGGCTATATCGCTTACTCCTTTAGACCAAAGAACATTTCCTTTGCTATCTAATTGTTTGACAGCGAATACATTAGAAGTCCCAGTTGCAGCTTGCGTAAAGATGACTGGTTGATTATTATAGATGCAAAGAGCACTGGTAGGACCTATCTGCGGAATTTGATACCGATCGTCACTCGGTTGAGGCAGTGATGTATATTTAGCAGATGTCACTGTGGCGTTAGTGCTCCAATTTAAGTAGCTATTGTGTTGAGAACTTGCATATGCTTGAGCCCAATCAGATTGAAATGGATAAGGATCGATTTCATATTTTACGACTAATTTTGGTTTGTTGGGATAGTTTCCTGTTGTTTCAGCAGTCTTTGTGGAATAAAATTTATTGTCTTGCTCTGCTTGAGGTGACCGCGCTGCTAGAGAAAGTATTCCATCACTAGAAATAAAAGTGCTAACATATTCAAGAGTTTTTGGAAGGTTAAGCTTTATAGTTAGTTTTTCAGTACTCTTTTTTATCTCAAAGCGTCCAATGGGTTTATTAGAAGGGCTAGGTATAGACCAACTTAATTTTGGATCATTTAGGCTAGTTTCATTCCCTGTCCAATTGTTTGACCCCTTCATAACAGTAACTAACTGAGAAGAAAAAGCATCCGCATTTGGATTGGGTAGTTTATACAATCTCAAGCTTGTAGAAGATACTTTGGCATTCTTGGGCATCGAATTAAAACCAAATTTGAAAAATGACTTGGATAGTTCAGTAGAATTATTGTCCGCTGCTATTCGAAGATTACCATTTGGATCCTTAGCAATGGCAACATCAGTATCTGGAATTAGAGCAGTATACTTTATCTGTGCTAATAAGCTAATAGGAAGAAAGGCCAATAATAGAATTGAAATTATACATACGAAATTCTTTACTTGAGTATACATAAGATGTGATTTTTGTATTTATAAATTTTTACCATTTGTTATATGAATATACAATGGACATATTTTTAAAATTTAAGTGATTTTAACCTACGTTTTTAAACCACTTTATTATGAAAGTATCAGCGTAGATTCAGTGACGATAGGAATCCAATAGTTTAGTTTTGAATAAGTGATTCCTAAATCCCCCGTATTGTTGATTACCATAAACCAAAGGCATCCTTTAAAATATGCTGTTATAACTTTTGCCTTGGACGATGTGGTGAAGTTTGAATTTGGAGGATTGGCATTTGGGCTTGCTGCGTTATATTTTCCACTCTTTTTGTCAATCCTCAGAAAATAGCCTTCAGTTCTATTTACATCAGTCTTGAATGTGCCACCAAGTATATACATTCCTGTAGAAAGATTAGTATCCTTTCCTACAAAGACTAAACCAGAAGAAATATACGAATCGTTTGAAATCGTTAAAGGAGCAATCTTGGTCCATGAATTATTTTCCCATTTCCATAGATCGGGTGATTCTTTTCCTCCATATTCGGAGAAACCACCTCCAAACCATAATGCACTTTTCTCACCTGTATTATCCAGTTCAACAGCTATACCTGCCATGTTTCTAGGACTCCAGTCCATAGGTGGATTAGTGGTGTTAGGCTTGACTATTCCTTTATTATCAATGACTTTCCAAGTTTTTCCGTCGCTAGATACCCAGACATCATTAAGTGATGCACCCCATTCATCTACACCGCCTAATAGATATATATTATCTGTTCCCGCATGAGGAAAGATCACGCATGAATGTCCCATCCTTGATGACCATGGAAGATTCTGTTGAATGCTCAGTTTTGATTCAGCTCCTGTTCCAGGAGTAAAATCTAGGTTTATTATGGCTACACTATTGAAGGTGTCCATTGGCTTTACTTGACTCCCACCAACAAAGAATAATCGCCCGTATACTTCACCAGGTCCTCTAAGGTGGACCATCGGCGAGGTGGCATAAGGCAACAATCTTTCTTTTTCCGAATCAGAAAGAGAGATTTTAGACCAGTTACCAGAAAGACCCTCATGTGTATAGCCAATGCTATCAATGCTGGCACCAGTTTGATTATTCGATGAATACATCAGGCTGAATAGATAGTCATCTTGTTGTCCAGCACAAAAATTACCAATAATTAGTGGCAATGGAGGATTGCCCTTAAAAGAAAAATTCGATTGATCTAGGGCTCGCACAGGAATTGATTTGGTAACCGTTGCACTGCCCTGAGTTACCTCTAACGTATACGAATGGTTTCCAATTGGAACAGGATTAATCTCAAACTTTCCACTATCATTTGCTTCATTTCCAGTTTTCAATTCCTTCAATCCATCCAGAATTCGATACGTATAATTTTCACCTTTTATCTCCCAATTAAGGTTGGTAGGAGCATTATTACCTTGTAGTACGGAAGGGTTGGCAGAATAAGATAAAATTTCTGGTTTAACTTGAAGACTTACAACTTCAAAAGGAAGGTCAATGGCATCCCCAGACCCGTTTTCATCTTTAAAACCGATATTCAGATCAGCAGTAAGAGTAGCTATCGTACATTTAGCAGAATTAATCTTAAATAAAAGATAGACGTATTCGTCTTCGAAATCTCTGGGCAGTAGAAATTTGCGATTGCCTGGGCTATTTGCATCAAAAGGGAATGAACAAATTTTTACGGGTGTGGTAGGTTGAATGCCAGCATCACTAGATTGACCAAATAGTTCACAGCTTAGATTTTCTAAATTAGTGCCAGTAGCTATTTTATCAAGGTGGTCTATCGTTATTTTACCTTTTAAGAGAATATCACTAACAGGATCATTTGATATTTTTATTTCAATATTTAATGCACTCCCATTGGTTACAGTATTACTACTACCATCAGTTACGTAAGCCATATTTTGTCTTATTTATTTGTTTTTAAATTGCTTAGTTTAAGCCATCCTTCATAGATCTGTTGCTTGTCAAAATTTCCAAGCTTTTTATCTTTGCCTTCAGGTATATCAGATTCTTTATCCCAAGTTTGCACATCAGATTTATGGGTGAATTTCCAATCAGCATTCATACTTGATGGAATAGGAATTCCTGGTTCTACCTTTTCTGCTAAAAAAGGAGCTACCAAAAAACTAATGTTTAAGGTAGAAAGTATATCGTTTGAATGATGTGAAAATAATTCTACAAATTTTGTAGGTAGAATAGAGGATGATAAGTGAACACCAGCAGATGGGTCAAGTAATAAAGTCAATGTCGTTTTAGTGCTATTGGGAGACAGTTTTATGGGACTTCCATCTTGGAAAAAAGCTTCACTTTCACTAAAATTAAATTCAGGTGCATTTATTGTTTTATACATCTTACTATAGTCGTCGTTTATAAAGTATCCAAGTAAGCCATCTTTCTCATGATTAAAATCACCAATAAAGAGAGGAACTTTTATAGTTTCGATATCTCCAGTATTTTGCTTACCCGATTGATCCCAACGCTGATTATAAGGAGGAAGTCCCAATAACTCTATTCCCACAGAGCATCGTGCCAGTGCGATAGGTTGACCACACAACATCGAACTAGAGTTGCTTTGGATAGCCTGAGATCCTTGGACATTTAGATTTACTTTTATAGCGAGATCCATAATGCCCGAAGCGATACTTCCATTCTCATTCTTATTTACATTGGCTAGCAATTGTTCAAGATGAGGATTAGCGCTTAAGTCTTTTGTTTCAGTGGACCCTGGAAATGGCTTTGTGATGAGTTTTATACCCTTGCTATGAGATATGTCATTGGTTATTTGCAGTATTGCTACCTCTTCCCCATCTCCGTCATAGACCATGATGCTATTATCAAGATAATTGGGCACTAGCCAAGAAAATACAGGATTGTCCAATCTGCCAGTATCTTGATGAATAATTTCTTCTTTTAGATTAAGCCAATTAAATTGAAGACGAGATGGGTGTATGATTCTTGGAGGCAATGGTATTATTTCTTTTTGAGACAAAGCTTTACTGCTCAATGAGAATGAAGTACTGACTTCTGGATTGTTGGCATCATCCTTTATCACTACTTTCTTGGCTTGCCCAAAAGAATCTACTATCGTCAGATTTTCTATCTGAAGCAAACCAGATCTTAATGGAAAAAATAAATTGGGTTCACTACCATTGATCAATCCAGGGTCACATCCCACTCCATAGCCATCGGGACCTATTATATTGAGTTCATCAAAGTCAATCTCGTATGACGAATCAAAATTATAATCTTCATCAGGTGTATACTTAAAAGGAGGAAGCTGAATGTCTGGTTTTTGCATCAACAAAAATTTGTTCAGCCCACTTAAGGATTGTGCAATAAGATTCAGCTCTCCATATTTATTCACTAGGGATTCAGGCAGGATTCTTTTAATATTTGAGAAAACAGAATTAGAGAAAGGGCTAATTCCTTGAAAGGTATTCGTTCTAAAAGAAGGAGTAGAATTTTGATTTTCAAAGAATAATTCATTTTCCAGTTTCCAGTTATTCGTGTCTTGTACAATGTCCAGATTTTTAATTTGAGCATTGTTTGGTGCATATTTTACTTCCCAGACCATAAACAATGGAGTCCACGCTTGTACCCACAATTTGATAGCAAAAGGTTCAGGAGGTCTTTTTTGGTCTGGTGTTAGATCTGGACTTATAGGTGTAGTCAGCAATTCCTGTTGGACGGTAATTACCTTCTTCGCATAATCATTGATTACAGGAGATGTTTTATCTTTTCCATCTCCTATACCTGCTGCTATATACGCTTGCAATGCAATGTCCACTGCAACTGACGGATCTAAAAAAAGCGTCTCGTGCATTTGTTCTTTAATCTCCTTAAAAGGGATACTGGCATCGTTTAAACTATCGAAGCCATTGATTTTAAAGAAAGTGGTTGGAATGGTTACTGGTATTGTATTTGGACCATTTGGGACTTGCAATACTAACTGATTGAAAACCTGATCAGATACTCGACAATTCGTTTCCTTTTTATCAGTTGGAAAAGTGGATTTGTTGAGTTCTCCTACTCCTGATCCGCATAACAATAGGACAGGATCATTGGGCTCCCAAAATCTATCTTCCAGTTTTTCTTTTAGTAAGTATTCGGGGTTAGCACCAGACAATTCTGGATATTGATTCAACTTTGTTTTGGATGCATTAATCGCATTTGTTTCTTTTTCCAGTTGATTAATCCATCCATTTGAACCACTAATTTGATTGAGAACTGTTGTTCTTGCTTGCTCATAATTAAATCCATTAATAGTATAATCATTTACTACTTTACTAGCTTGTTTGTACCACAGAAAATAACACTCTTCTTGAAGGCTTACTATTTTTTGCTCAATGTCATTTGCCTTGATTTGAGATACATTGAGTGTTTTGAGCTCTTTAAGTAATTCAATGTTATCCGGGAAGTTTGGTTTCTTATCTTTTTGTTCTTCAAGCTGAGCGTCATCTGTCTCTTCTTTGAGAACTTCCCAAATTATATTTCTATTTTTTGGATTAAAGCTTCTTTTCTGAATCTCCTGTCTAATGGAATTTAAGGTAGGTGGATTTCTTTCATCTTCTAAAAGTTGATATTGAAGCGCATTAAGCAATTCCTCAACTTCAGAGCTTTTTATATCAGAACTTTTTCTGATTTGAGCGCTTAGTGATTCAGCAGCAGTATTGCCCGCATACAATTGTACCGATCCATCGGGCACTCCACTTTGTATTCCAAAAGCCCATCGGACACTGTGAATAGATGCATGAAGAAGAGTTGAAGTTGGTGATTCAGCTATTTGGGATTTCCACTGTTGAAGAAACCATTCCTGTGTCCTTTGTTGATTTTTTTGATCATCATTGATAGGTTCTGTAAATCCTAGTGAAGCTAGTGGGTCTGCCTCTGGATCACTATACCAGCCAGTGACAGTATATGTGAAAGTAGAATCATCTGTAGCTCCACTTAAATCATCATGAAATCCAAATACATTTCTGCATCCAGGATAAAAAGAAGCAAAAAACGGATTCGCAGCACCTACTGCGGTAAGTATAGCTTCAGATGGGTTAGGTGGACTTGAAGGCCATTCAGATTGCTTGCCTATTCTTTTGAACTTTATTTTGTTGTCTTGGATTATAACCAGATTAGTTTTAGCAGGTTTTTTGACAATAGTATCACTCTCTACCAGCCAAATTTTTGATTTCATGTCAGTTGTTCCACCATTTGTTTGGACTCTCACGACCAACCATCTGTTTGGTACAAATGGGAATTTCATCTCTTCTCCTTCACTTACAAATGTGTGTTTAAGAGCTTTGGGCAAAGTCCAGTGCAAGTGGACCCCTTTTTCCAAGGTGGTGGTCTTCTTGATATTAGAGTTTAATACATCACCTAATATACTTTGGGTATAATTTTCTAATTGAGGGCTTATATCTAAACAATCCTCTTTATCACTCCTTAAAACTAATGCTTCCAAGTACATAGGCACCAACAGCTTCGAATTATTGCTCATAATACCTTCGTTAATTAATGGTTATATTAAATTTTATTTTTCGCTTCACTGGACTCACTACCATTTGATAGGCGAATTCTGCAGAGGTGAAATATTTGCCTGCGTTTTCCCCTTCTGTATTCATCCACTTTTTTGCTGTTAACTTTTTCTTCATTGCACTTGCCATCCCTTTTATATCAAGAATGCCATCTTTGATCAATCCATCTTTTAATTCCTTATTTATATCGGCTGATCCATCGGCTAATACTTGATTGCTGCCATCTTCGTTTTTCAGATTTTTTTTGAACTCATTTCCATCTTTTTTGAGACCAAAATGAAGCCCTTCATAAGGTTGGGTAATTACAATATAAGACACGTTTCCATTAAAAATTCCTAGAAAAATGTCAGTATCTACACGTTCAAATCTTAGTGAAGGAAGTAATTTATCTGCTTCATCATATGCTTCTATTTCAATTCCACGCCATCCTGATATAAGGTCAGAGCGCATTAAGAAACCTGTAATGTTTAGCATTCGTACTGGAATGTTTGATCCACCCTCAGGATTATTAAGGTTTTGATTGACATAGCCACTTATGAGTTGACCCGTCATGACTTTATCTAAAATTTTGTCTGTAGCATTGACCCTTCCTAAACTTAAAGCTCCATCTATCAACGCTTCAATCCAGCTAGGATCTAGATAAAAGGCGGATAGTGTACCAGAAAATTTATTGTTGCCCTTTACATGGTTTTTTTCTAAAAACAATTCATTTGGAACAAGATAGGGAAAGGGTATTCCATTCAATCGATAAAGATGTTCTAAGAAATCTCGAACTATTAAAGGTATGTCTTCTTTGGCTTCTGTTGGCTTTGCTACGACTTCCACACCTTCTACTGACTGTAAATTCGCGACATAGTTAATTACTTTATCCTTAAGAGGTGCATCACTAGTATCTCCTATTACTTGATCAATTTCCTCTTTTCGTTTGGCTGTAGCTTTCGCTAATTTTTCTTCTAGTCTCCAGCTCAACATTGCTTTTGAGAAACTTTGATTTTGAAGTCCTAGCATCCTTCCTAATTGCCAAGCTGCTGCATAAGAAACATCAAAAAATCCAGTTGTTTTATCATATCTTAAAGCTGCATCGGCAGAAGAAAAAGAAATGCTTTTTGAAGTAGCTGGAGAGAATCTTGGCAATAATGGACCATGATACCAAGAGATGGTTGAGGCTCCAGTCCTTGTCAAATGTTCCAAAGGAGCATAGCCCGCATCGAAATAAGGCAATAATGCTGCTTCCTCATTATCCCTTTTGATCATCATGCTTTTTGTCTCAATACCATTGGCAAGTTCTAGAAAACCAGCCACTCCAGAATTTTTAAATTTCCAATTTGCCAAAACAACGAGCCTTACTTTATTTGTAGAAGGGATATCTGTTTTAGGACTTGCATCTTTGAGGTAAGCTGTATATCCTTCCAGTGAAACTAAAATAGCTGTATACTGTTTTCCAGATGTAGGTAGACTATTTCCCACTATTACAGAGAACAGTCCTGTACCATCTTCTGTCACATCAGCAATACCATTTTTATCTTTATGATCTATCGAGACTTCCTTTGAATGAGCTAGGTAGGCAAGACTTTCCATAGAAGGAATATGCTTTTCAAATTGTGCTTTGGTAATATCAATGGTTAAGCAACCATCGCTTTCAGCTTCCCAGTCCATAAGAGTAAGTACATCTCCACTTGTTCCGTGTTTAAATATCTCTGGACAGGTCACACCATTTGTTTTGGACGGTGATATTATTTCTCCAATGGTGCTATTTGATATTTTTAAATCTTTCATTTCATCCTCATCAAAAAGGATTATTGCCATCCATGGAACAGGAGGAGATTCTTGAGTGGTTTTTTTTGCCAATGGAGTAGCTGTTCTTGCATATACAGGTGGTTTTCCATCTATTGTTCTTTCCCAAGGAAGGGTTCTTCGAGAGAATACGGTATGGGGTAAAGAGTCTGAGAAATAGCCAAATTGATTAGCAGGCGGATAAACTGAATATATATCTTCGGAATTGAGAGCAAATCTTGCAGCATCAACGCCAAAGTCAAATGTTTTATTAATATCTTCAATGCTCACACTGCCTTTTATGACACTCTGTGTTACATCAGCATTATAGCTTCCAGCAATCATTGGTGGCAAAAAACATTGAATTATTTTAGTTTTTTCACTCATAGATTTTTATTTCACATCAGTTGAATATTGTGGCATCTTACCAATTCCACAAAGGACTGGGATGGCTCTGAAATAGTTGTAACCTCCTTGAATTACCGTCTCATTGATGGAAGCTTCTTCAATGTCTGGCAAGCTAGCATCAAATGTATTTTTCAATAAGTTGAATATGTTTTCTCTTTTATCAACAACTGACATATATGTTTTTTCTAGAGTGCCTTCGACTCTTGTATTTTCAAAATAACCCAAGACATCATAAGCATGATAGGCAGCACCTGCTTGAACTTGTGAAAATCTCCAATCAAATGACTTTTCTGATCTGTCAAATAATTTAGAAAAATCGAATGTTCTCATTTGAGAAGCTATTGGAGGCGGAGGCGGGACAAGCATCATTCCTGTGACTACATTTTTCATCACTTTTGAAGTCCCTGGGGAGGCATTGCTACTTTTAGATGGCTCTGGTCCCCAAAGTGCTTCTGCGACACCTTTGGCAACACTGACATATGACATTGTTATGGGAGTTCCCAAAAGGGTGACCTCTACATTCATTTGCATCGAGACCTCATCAGAATTGAATCCACATGGTTGGATACCTACTTTTGAATTTTTATTGCCGTACGTATTACTGCCAGTACCTGTCTGCATTTTGGTGCTGTCTGCAATTTCTTTTTTATCATACTGCAATTGAGTGACGGGTATGAAGGAGTCTACAGTGATGGCCAGCTGTTGTGGATTAATAACAGGGAATTTGTCTTTTCCCTTGACATCGATCAAGCCATTACTAATAGTTATATTTATTGGATCTGGTCCAGTGCCTACTTTCTTTTGAGGTACAAAAGAACCGCAGAATTTATCCCACTTAAGTTTTTCAGGTTCTTTTTTAGAATGATCACCAAATGGAATAGTGAAAGAGAAAATCGTCCAGTCTACATAGATTTCTCCAGCAAATGGAGGACCCCAAATATGTAATTGCGCACTCATTTCGAAATTGAAATGAATTTTTATAAATAAAACTTTTATTCTAGCTTCTATCCTTACGGTAATGCCAACATCAATTGTATATTGAAAAGGTGCCCAGAATATCAACATATCTGCCCATAATATAAGTGATGCTCTTACTATTGAGGTCTTGAATAAGACTTCCCATTTTCCGCCGGCCATTATTGCAGTAGAAGTCAATGCAAAGTATAGCTCACCTTTCATGGATAAAAGTTTGCCTATTTTCCAACTTAGACCTAATCGGGGTACATCTGGATAATGAGCTGGCTTTATAAATTTTGGATGATATCCTCCTAAGGTAATTACGAAGTCACCTTCATGCTCTCCACTCACCCAAGTGTAGAATGCAAATCCACCTGTAAGTTTACAATCTTTGGATAGTACAAATGAGTTTGGGGTGACTATTGCTTCTACGGATATCACATCACTGCCTGGTCCAAAATGTGCCAATACAGCCAATTCAATATAGACAATCGGTTTAGGAGATATTGATTTTTCTGGCCATGCCAATCTTGAAAGTCCAAGAATGGCAAATTCCAATCTAGTGCCAAAATTCACAGTGAGTAGGACAAAAGATTCTATGAGTTTGAACGAAGTAAATTTGATTCCTACAGCTAACCAGTAATCACCGATCGATATCTCAATTGGATTTTTCCCGTTTGCCATTGGAGTACTCAAAGAGGCTAAGACTTGATCAAGGCCTCCATCGTTTTGAGGCTTCATGGCTAATGCAACTAATGGAAATAAGGCCACTTCATTAATAGAAGGTACATTGACCCTACGATTATATCCAAATCCAGCTGCAATTCCTGTTACGAAAAAGAATGCGGGACCTCCAATCGGACCATCGTAAACGCCATAAATAAATAAGGACGGCTCCCCTTTATATTTTGCATATGATCCAATAGCCGAAATAGTAAACTTGCTAGCCTTTATAATCGCCCCACCATTGTAAACATCTATGGTCTCACCTCCAATTACTTCCTGAGTTCTAATAAATGTACCAGATATTTCGATAGGAGGAGCACTATAAGCAATGCCAATTCCATCTAAATAAAATGATGGTTCAAACTCTTTTTTAAATAATTTTGAGAATTCAAAACCAACTCCCAATCCCATCAAACTCAATTTCAATGCTGCTATACTGACATCTCCAGAGATTAACAATATCAACATTCCGTCTTTGTACCTAAATCCAACTTGACCCACATTGACGGGTCCCATTTTTTTATTAAGCTTAAACCATTTTGTGTTGGGTTGAAGAGATGTTTCCTTTGGAGCAGCTGCTGCAACTGCAGCTTCTTCTGGTTCTGGCTCACTGCTAGAAATTGGTATGGCCAGTGATATTGGATCTGCACCTTTCAGGTAAATCAGATCACCAGCAAAATTAAATCCTTTGCCATATGTTTTCCCTTCTTCTGGGAATGTCATCTCTCTTAGATTATTTTCTGATGGACTCGATAGTTCGGGTAACTTATATTTTTCAGCAGTCTTTGCATAAATGAATCCTAGTCCATTGAATTTTACATCCTTTAATTCTTTCCCAACCATAGGAAATCCAGACAAGTCGTCAATGTCAGAAACTATACCAAAGGCATAATTACTAGTGCCGCCTTCTTTTGCTGGAGTATATTGGAAAATAAACTGTACTTCTTTGCCAAAAATTAATCCTAACGCAATAAAATTGATTGCACCTGACTTGCTGTCATATGAAGCAAAAACATCTTTGACGATCAATTGAGGAATATACTCCTCTGGCACAAGACTCTTAACATCAATGTTGACCTTGCTAGCTAGATCAATTAGGATTTCAGATAAATTTAAATTTAATCCTACTGTTCTTCCTGAAAATAGTAAGCTGCTACCAGGATCTCCGGTCTGGGTACCATCAGTTTTACAAACTCCATAATCTGTGCCCAAGACAAATCTTTGTCCAGCCAAATTTAGATCGATTGTAAGTTTGAATTTTAAACCCATGTTCGAATTTTATTTATTTGTTTCAATTAACAAGTCATATTTTCAACTAGAAAATAGTTAGGAAATGTTTTTGATTTGAATGTAAATCCTAGACCAAGTTTCAAATTTGAAGAATTCGGCGTTCCAATATTAACAGATGGATCAAATTCTGGAGCGGTAATAGTGATTTTTATTCTACCACTACACGATATGGATAGTTGCGATATTCTTATCATGTTTTTACCAGATCCAATTAAGTTTGATGAATTGTAAATGTCACGCATCGATTTCTTTGTGGAATCATCTAAATCTAAAATTTTCATAATAGCTTCAAAATCAACATCTTTAGATATCATATCATCCTGATCCTTTAAATCTAATTCAAACACAGCATCGCTAATTTGTGCTATTTGCTTAGCATCTTCACATGATTTGCCTTCTACATTAGCTATAAAAACCAGTGGTTCGGATCCTTGAGGTTCTATATCTTTTATAATCTTAATTTGCATGAGAATATTTCATCAAATTTGTTTGAATTATGATACTTACATTATCAATATTGAATTGAAATTTAGGATGTTTTGATTGTCAAGACTTACTATGTCATAGTAAACTCTTTGTCATATGCAACACCTAATCCAAGACTATTGAGTGAAATTAATTTTGTGACGTCTGTTGGTACATTTAGATTTGCATAGAATGCTGTAGTTAAGTTTACTCTGACTTTGAAACCGAAGCTAAATGAACCCTTTTTAGTAGTACCTTCTTCTACAGTAGCTGTAATTAAGTAGATATCCCATAAATCAATATAGATCCCAGTAGTAGCCCCTGCAACTTCAGTGAAAAAGTCTTGCAAAGAACTCAAGCCATCTGGTATTTTATCTGCAATTGTTGCGAAAAATTCTGTAAGCGATACTGTGATTACTTTCCCATCTGCCATTTTATAGGTTTGATTCATAATGAGTCCCTTGATAGAATCTGCAATCTTTGCAGGGGCTGCTGCTGCGTCAGCTCTTGATGGAATTTTTGTTGTTTCTAGAAACAATTGATGTCCTCCAATTGTAAAGTCTATTGAAAGATAATTAATTTGTATGCCCATGATTTTATTGTATTTAGTTATAGATTATTTTATTAATATTTTTTACCAATTTGATATGTCCATAGTGTCACTTGCCTTATGAATTGCATTGTAGTGAGCTTGTGTCATGCCAGAAACAAGATTGCCCTGACCACTATCCAATCCTCGAAATTCATCTCTCGCCTCTGTCAACAAGTCTTTGCCATGCCCTTCGGGAGAACCTTTTCCTTTAGTATGTTTTACATGATATTTTTCGGCTGTTTTACTTCCAGCGCTTACAAGCGTTTGACGAGCGCTATTATAATTATGAACTGAGATTGCCATATTAAAGTTTATAGGGAGTTTGATTAAGAAATAGTAAATTAAGCTGCTATAAGCATTTGGTATGCTTAGTAGTTAATTTTAGTTGTTTCAGAAATAGAGGGATTTAGAACGATCTATCCTAAATATGAAACTCCAGTGATAATGATTGAATAATAATTCTATAGATAGCTTTAAGCTATAAAGATAGAATCACTATTAAGGTGTGTATAATCTTAACGGCATGATGGTTATTTTTAGGTTATGCTGTAATTTATCTTTTTTTGATCAAAAAAGCAAGGAATGGTTCTTATAAATTTTAATCCTCTTTTTTGATTAAAGAGAGGACAATGTATATGAAATAACAATCTATAGACTCTTATAAAATTCAAATGCTATTTGATTATTTTTGAAAAATCATTATCTAGCTCCTTTACGATAATGACATTTGAGACTCACATGCAAATGATCATCTGTACCCACATGGCGAAGTGTCCTGAAGCCTAAGAATGTAAAATAGAGTTGCATCATTCTATTTCTTACCTCATTGCGATTGTTAGTCCGTAAATCAATGGCATATGCATATCCATCTTTTTGTTTATAATGCAATGAATTTCTTGCTGTCTTGAGACCCATTTTTCTGTAATCCTCGGGTACCCGACTTGCATCTGTAATGATCATATCGCTGTCCATCAGAATGAAAGTACTTACGCCCATTCTTAAAAGAGGATGGAGGTCAGATATTTCTGTTTTTAAGGCTGAGTTTTTAAAATTATTTGAAGAAATAAAAAAAAGACCATAACCACAGTAAAGAACGACCAAAGACAAAGCAAAGAGACTTCTGCGTTTCAAATTATCGCCATCACCAAATTTTTTGGTAAATCTGCGATAGATAAATGTCATATAGACGAATAATATAGATGCAGTTATGAGTGCACCACCACCTAAAGATATCCATGGTCCCAGATTATAGTTATTATGAATGAAAGCTGAACCTCTGATTAAAATAAAAAAGGGCAGTACTATGATTAGCACTACCCTCAATATTTTTATTAGGATTCCCATTCGTTTACATACCTAGAACCTCTGGAGCCATCCCCATATTACTAAAACCTCCATCGTGATAAAGATTTTGCATCGTTACCATTTTAGTCAGATCTGAAAACATAGCTACACAGTAATCAGCACATGCTGCTGAAGACGCATTCCCTAATGGAGACATCTTATCTGAGTAGTCAAAGAATTCTTGAAATCCTTTTACGCCCATTCCGGCAGTAGTTAAGGTTGGTGACTGTGAGACTGTATTGACACGCACATTAGCTTTTTTCGCCCAGTGATATCCAAAACTCCTTGCAAAACTTTCCAGCAAAGATTTTGATTCTGCCATTTCATTATAATCAGGAAAAACTCTTTGAGAAGCAATATAAGTCAATGCCAAGATTGATCCCCAATCATTCATCGCATCCATTTTCATGGCTGTTTGCATCAACTTATGAAATGAGATTGCAGAAATGTCAAATGTCTTTTGCATCCAATCATAATTTATATTATCGTAATCTCTCTTTTTTCTCACATTGAGTGACATACCGATAGAATGAAGCATGAAATCCATTTTACCACCTAAAATTTCTTGAGATTTGGTAAGCAGGTTTTCAAGATCTTCTAAACTTGTAGCATCTGCAGGTATTACTTCTGCTCCTATTTTTTCTGCCAATTGATAAATGCCTCCAAATCTCAACGCTACCGGAGCATTGGTAAGTGTAATTTTGGCTCCATGAGCTACACATTTTTCGGCAACTTGCCATGCAATTGATTTTTCATCGAGGGCCCCGAAAATGATTCCTCTTTTCCCAGCTAATAATCCGTTTGACATGTTTCGTTTTTTAGTTTGGCACAAATGTAATGGAAATTAAAGATTTGAGAGAATGAAAAAGATTGGAGAGATTGAGGAGAGGATAAAGTGGAGATAATTGATGCTTTGCATCTTTAGGAGATATAATAGAGGATAGAGTGGAGATAATTGATGCTTTGCATCTTTTGGAGATATAATGGAGGATAAAGTGGGGATAATTGATGCTTTGCATCTTTTAGAGATATAATGGAGGATAAAGTAGAGATATTTGATGCTTTGCATCTTTAGAGATATAATAGAGGATAGAGTGGAGATAATTGATGCTTTGCATCTTTAGAGATATAATGGAGGATAAAGTGGAGATAATTGATGCCTTGCATCTTTTGGAGATATAATGGAGGATAGAATGGAGATAATTGATGTTTTGCATCTTTTGGAAATATAATAGAGGATAAAGTGGGGATAATTGATGCTTTGCATCTTTTGGAGATATAATGGAGGATAAAGTGGAGATATTTGATGCTTTGCATCTTTAGAGATATAATAGAGGATAAAGTGGGGATAATTGATGCTTTGCATCTTTTGGAGATATAATAGAGGATAAAGTGGAGATAATTGATGCTTTGCATCTTTGGAGATATAATAGAGGATAAAGTGGAGATAATTGATGCTTTGCATCTTTGGAGATATAATAGAGGATAAAGTGGAGATAATTGATGCTTTGCATCTTTTAGAGATATAATGGAGGATAGAGTGGAGATAATTGATGCTTTGCATCTTTTAGAGATATAATGGAGGATAAAGTGGAGATAATTGATGCTTTGCATCTTTTAGAGATATAATAGAGGATAAAGTGGAGATATTTGATGCTTTGCATCTTTTAGAGATATTATGGAGGATACTTAGAATGGGGAGAAGGTGGATTGAGGTGGCATGCTTAGATGTTTACGATTGTAGAAATTGGGTTAGTAGGTATAAGGTTTAGGGTTTTGCATGGTCAGGTGTTGAAGGTTTTAGGTTTATGCCAATATATACATGTAGATTCCAAATTTTAAAATATTCAGCGATTCAGCTATTTTCAAAAGCAATTAATCGATATATATAAACGAATTCTAATTTATCCAATTGGGATATGAGGAATTTCCTATTTTTGATTTTAGAAGGTTTAATAATATGAAGAAACAAAAAATCAAAGTTGGAGTATTATTCGGAGGAAGGTCTCCTGAGCATAACATTTCACTTTTGTCAGCTAGAAATGTGATCGGCAATATTGATAAAGAAATGTTTGAAGTAGTGTTATTGCCTATTGATAAGGATGGGATATGGCATTTCAATGAAGGAGAATTAAAATTGAATAATCCTGGAGATGCACAATTGGTATCTTTGCCTCTATTTGATAATATTATCTATTTGAGTCAAAATGCCGGGGATCATTCTATAATTGATAAATCGACTGGAGATGTCATTTCGAAAATTGATGTTTTGTATCCAGTTTTGCATGGAACTTTTGGTGAGGATGGCTCGATTCAAGGACTTGCAAAAGTCGCAGGACTTCCTTGTGTGGGATGTGGTATTCTAGGTTCGTCGGCTGGAATGGATAAAGATGTAACAAAGCGGTTGTTGAGGGATTCAGGAATCGGTGTGGCTGATTTTGTTACCTTAAGAAAAGGCTATAATGACCACCTTACCTATACTGAAATAAAGGAAAAAATAGGTAAAGAATTATTCATAAAGCCAGCCAATTTGGGTTCTTCTGTAGGTATATCTTTTGTAGATAATGAAGAAGATTTTAAAAAGGCAGTAAAAGAAGGATTTGAATATGATCCAAAAGTGATTGTGGAAGAAAAAATTACGGGCAGGGAAATAGAATGTGCCGTTATGGGGAATGAAAAACCATCTGCCAGCGTCATAGGAGAAATATTGCCAAAGACAGAATGGTATACTTTTGAGAACAAATATGTGGATGATGATGGAGCAGGTTTGGAGATACCTGCAAAACTTACAGTTGAACAAACAGAAAGAGCGAGATCAATTGCAATAGATACTTATGTTAATTTGGAATGTTGTGGTCTGACTAGAGTCGATATGTTCTTAAAACCTAATGGTGACATAATAGTGAATGAGATTAATACTATACCTGGATTTACTAAAATAAGTATGTATCCGAAGTTGTGGGGACAATCAGGAATCGAGTATCAGGACCTGATTACTAAATTGATCGAATTGGCGATTGATAAGTTTGAGACAGAAAGCAGATTAAAGCAATAAGTGACAAACCATGACATTAAAGTCTATATTAATAATTAAGTGTTATTTACTTTCGTTATTGAATCACTTGGATGTAAATGGTGAATTGTGTAGAATAAATTGAAAGTTAAAATTATAGTTTCAAATTGTCATAGAATCGACAAGATGTTAGAGACCTTTGTCTCGCTTTAATACTATAGAATGAGGGAAAAATCTCTATTGTTTGAAATTTTTGAGCAATTCGTTCTACTCATAAAGGTGAAATATAAAATTGATATATTAAAATTCTTTAATATATTGCAATACACTAAGGCACTTTAAAGATAAGACGCGCATGAACAATCGACCCGCTTTAAAGACACAGCTAGATGCTGTCATTCATTTTATCACGAAGATGGATACTGAGATGGTATCTACTTTATTAAATGAGAAATATACATTTCAAGATTTTTCTAAACAATTGTTTATTAGGAAGTTAGGAGACCTGTTTTGGGAGTTTTCGCAATTGGGAGACTTTCAGTTGATCAAAGAAAGAGGGGAGTGTTATGGGTGTAGTTGTGGAGTGAAGGGCTATACTTTTATTGGTAATAAGTCTAGATCATTTATCGATATTGTTTTTTTAGAAAGTGAGGATAATGAAGTTTTGGATATATATGAATGTGGTGAATTCTTCAATAAACAATCTCGTTTGAAAAAGAAAAATCGCTTATATCTGGATAAATATGTTGATTTCGAAATTGAAGATGAAGACGATGATTACTATGAAGACGAGGGCGATATGTTTCGAGATGGAGATGATGACATGCCTTTCTAATTCTTTCTAAATAAGCCTTCTGATTACTATTTTTTAATAATTGTTGACTGTTCAAATTTATTGAAATAATTATTTCATTAATTGAATAGCATTAAAATATTATCATTTTTGAGAAAGACAAGTTTTACGAAATTCCTGGATTCAATGTCTGAAGAGGAATTAAAAGAGGAGTTGGACAAGTTGTACACTAAGTATAAACCTGTAAAGGAATATTATACTATGGAGCTTGGGGAAGTTGATGATAGAAAGAAATTACTTGATCGTGCTAAGAAAGGGATTGAGAGATTATATGAAAGAAGGAAGACAAGATCACGGTTATCCAAGGTAAATAATATTCTGAAGGAGATTTCTCTAATATCCATTTTTGATCATGAATTGGCAGATGTTTATATCCATCATGTGGAAAGTGCGACCAGTCATATCAATTATTATGGATTGAAAAGGGATGCTGATGCGAATCATTTAGCGTCCAGTTTTATGAAGGCTGTCGATTTGATTACTTCTTCGCAGACGAAGGAGGACAATGGCCCGAGGCTAGAGAAGGTGATGGAGAAATTGCATAGGTTTTATGCGTTGTCTAGTGAGTTGGGTGAGTATTTTGACGAGAATTTGGTTTAGGATGATATGCTAATGAAGCATTTTGATGAGATTTTATTACACGGAGATTCAAGGAGTTTTCACGGAGATACACGGAGATGGGCAAAAGAGACATAAGGTATAAGATTTAAGATGCGTATTAATTTGTTTAAAAATTGAAAAATAAAATAAAGCTTTGATAACTTTGCGCATTCTTAGTGTTCTACTTTGCGGTTAAGAAAAAAAACTTCATTCATTTAAAACTATTCCACCCCAAACGTTCTCTCTATACTGAAAACCATCAAAACCATTGAACGAAGAGCAAACACTACAAGCCCTAATTGAGAGAATACAAACGGGAGATAAGACTGCATTAGAGGAGTTGTCTAAGATTTGGTATCCGAATGTTTATCGATATGCATTGCGTTTCACTGGTAAAGTGGAAATGGCTAAAGAAGTAAGTCAATTTACTTTCATTTCGATTACCAAGAATATTAAAGGATTGAGAGAGCCTTCTAGCTTTACCCCTTGGGTATTCCGAATAGCAGCCAATGAATGTAGGAATTTGCTAAGAAAACAAAAGTTTCACGAACCTTTGGAAGTGATTTATTCACAAAAAACAAATGATAAGGATCCTTTAGAAATATTGGAGAGAAAGGAAGCAATAGATAGAGTTAAAAAAGCACTCTTAATCATACCCGAAGAACAAAGAGAAGTAATAATTTTAAAAGAATATGAAGGGTTGAAATTTAGAGAAATAGCCAAAATATTAGAGACATCTGAAAATACTGTTAAGTCTCGAATGTACTATGGTCTGAATGCTCTAAAAAAAACATTAATGCTCAGTAGAGCGCAAATTGATACACATTATGAAACACATTGATCCATCTGAAATAAATATCATCAATTATCTTACTGGTGAGATGACAAATGAGGAGTTGAAACAATTTGAGCTTCAACTGGATGAAAACCAATTGCTAAGAGCACAAGTTGAAGAGATGAAAATTACACAAAGCAACTTGGAAGTATGGAAGAATGAAGATATAGATATACCAAATTTTAAGCCTTTGGATACTAGAAATCAGAACTTGCAATCTAAAGGGGAATCTCAATCTAAGAAAATTCATTTACCAAATTGGATGAAGTATGCAGCAGCTTTTCTGGGTTTTGTAATGTTGATGCAGGTCTCTGGATTCAAAGTTAATCATGACGGGAATACACTTCTACTCAGTTTTGGAGAACCAAAGACAGAAAGTTTGAATGTCAACAATGTGGATGAAATTGTTGCAAATGCGATAGATAAATTTGCAAAAGCCCAAAACAGCCAATTGGTTGAATTCAAAAATCAAATGAATGCTGATTTGAATAACATTACTTCAGCAGTAAATAATATTACAGTCAAAAATCAATTGAATCAGGCTCAATTAGAGACCATGTTTAGCCGAAATATGGATAATCAATATGTGAGTTTGGAGTCAATGATCAAAGGAATAGAAGACAATCAAAGACAAGAACTTGAAGATTCTTTCACAGGATTTGTAGAATACATAGATAATAAAAGAATAAACGATCAATATAAAATACAGAATGCATTTAGTGAGATAGCGACGGCTATCAACAATCAACAATATCAGACCAATGCTTTATTGACCTCAATATCAGATGAAGATCCTGGTCTGAAAAGTTATTAAACACCAACAAAGGTTCATGCTTTTTCAAATGAAAAATATTAAAGAGAAAAGCAGGAACTTCAAATAAACAAAAGAAAAATGAAACATATTTTAACACTGATATTTATATCAATTTTAGCGGTCACTACAATAGCCCAAACTATCGATGATGATAGAATGCACAGAGATTTGGAAGTTGCTGAAAATGCCTTAAGTACAATCATTACTCCTAGATCAGATGATTTTCCAAGGTGGCGAATTGGAGAAAAGGATATTGAAGCAGGTTATGTTAAAGATTATGGTGTAGTATTCACTGTTGACAGTAAAGGACTTAAACATCTCAAGTTATATGATAAGGCAAAAAACAAGGACAAAAATTCTGAAATAGTTATAGAATTAAAGGAAACTGCAGAAAAAGAGAAGGGAATTTTCATTGAAAACTGCAAGACGTTTTTAGCAGATTATGCAGGAATCATTGGTCAATTAAATGATAATCAAAGAATATCAATTAGAAGAGGTGGATCAAATTCTCATATTGGAAACTTAAATTTAGAGCATGTTTATTTTGAAAATGCAGATACTAAAGGAAATGCAAAAACCATTTGGACTGTTAACTCAAATTCTGGTGCAGGCAGTGAACTTATAATAGAAACTAGTGTAGGTAATATAAATGCCTTACGCAAAGGAAATATCAATCGAGATGATTTTTTCAAGGCTGTCAGTGTAGTTGAAAATGTAATGAGTCACGAAAAAGATGCTGACCTTGAGACTTTAAGTGCTATGTTTCAAAGATTGTATAAAAAAGACCTTTCCCGAACATATTATTCTGAAAGAGATCCCAAATACAGCAAGCTTTCAAATTTTGGAGTAATCATTAAGATGAAATTCTATTCTTCATATGAAGATCATAATGTTTACTCGATGCCTACTATTAAGAAGAAAGGACTTTCATTGGAAGAGAGAAATGCCCTAGTGATGGAGTTATTACCACAATTTGAATCTGACTTTAAAGACAACCTCGTCAATTATGGTCGAACACTCAAAAACTTAGATTCTGATGAGATTTTAATGTTTGAAATCAATATGACAACGTGTAAAAATTGTAAAGACTTCCCAAGACATATGAAGTTCTCAGTCAAGAAATCTGTTCTGCATAAATATAATCGAGGTAAATTGTCTTTGAAACAAGCTGTGGATATGGTGACTGTGGATCGGATAGCGGAGTAGGGGGGTAGAGATTTGAAAGATTGTGAAAGATTGAAAAGATTTATTGTGAATAATCTTTTCAATTAACAATCTTTTCAATTAACAATCTCTCCAATTAACAATCTTTTCAATTAACAATCTCTCCAATTAGCAATCTTTTCAATCTTTCTATTCCTTTAATAATTTGTATTTTTAAGATTCTAACACTTAGAAATACATCAAATGAAACAATATATAACTTTACTTATTCTCATTATTGGTTTTGGAAATTTGAATAGTCAAACTGATTCACCAGCCATTCAGGACTCAAGAATTTATGACATTACTAAAGCTGTTTCAGCTGAAAGGCTTCAAAAGGATATAACGAAACTTGCAAATTTTGGTACAAGGCACACACTTTCAGATACAGTTTCAAACACGAGAGGAATAGGATCTGCAAGAAGGTGGATCAAGTCAGAATTTGATAAAATTTCAAGCGATTGTGGTAGTTGCCTGAATGTAAGTTTCCAAAGAGGTTTGGTAAAAAAAGGTGAATCCAGACGGATTCCTGATGACACTTGGATTGTAAATGTTCTTGCAATTAAGAAGGGGACTCGATATCCAAATAGATACATTATAATGTCAGGCGATATAGACTCTAGAATCTCTGATCCACTAAATGGAAAAGATGACAGCCCTGGAGCGAATGACAATGCTTCTGGAATGGCAGGAGTGATGGAAGCAGCACGTGTATTGTCAAAATATGAATTTGAGTCAAGTATCATTTTTGTAGGACTTTCAGGAGAAGAGCAAGGACTATTTGGCGGCAAGATAATGGCTGCTCAAGCCATTGAGGATGAGTGGAATATCATTGGAATTTTGAACAATGATATGATTGGTAATATCCATGGAATTGATGGAGTAATAGACAACCGAAGTTTTAGGATTTTCTCTGAAGCCAACAGCCCGAATGAAGATGAACAACAGCGAATTTGGAAGCGTTTTTATGGAGGAGAAGTCGATGGGCCTAGTAGACAATTGGCAAGGTATGTATACAGCACAACTTCTCAATATATGCCAGAAATGAAACCAAAGATGATCTACCGTTTGGATAGATTTGGACGAGGAGGCCATCACAGACCATTCAATGATGCTGGTTTTGCGGGTATTCGAATCATGGAAACTCACGAAAATTATAACCGTCAACACCAAGACATCAGGACAGAAAATGGGATTGAATATGGAGATGTATTAGAAGGAGTTGATTTTGCTTATTGCGCTAAGATGACTGCTGTGAATGCTATTAATTTAGCTTCTATAGCATGGGCACCTAAACCACCGACTGGATTGATGATTGGTGGAGCCGTAAAACCATCGACTAAGTTGGTTTGGGATCTTGATGAGGATGAAAATACACATGGATATATAGTGCACTGGAGAGATACCACATCTCCACATTGGCAGCACAGTAAGTTTGTAGGGAAAGTATCTGGATATACATTGGAGAATGTTGTGATTGATAATTATCTCTTTGGAGTATCATCAGTGAATAAAGATGGTAATCAAAGTGTAGTTGCTTATCCTACGACATTAATTCCTAGGAGATAAATATTTTTTATACAGGTACTATTTTTTCCCCATTAACTTTACATCATTATGAATAGAAAAATAGTTCTTGGAATAGGCGGCTCTAGTGGGTCTATTTACGCCAAGTTATTAATGGATAAGTTGGCACTTATAAAAGACATAACTGTCGGAGTAGTAATGTCGGAAAATGCTGTAATCAATTGGAAGATAGAGATCGGACCATTTGATAAATCATCATATCCATTTACTTTTTATGATAAAAATGATTTTTTAGCACCATTTGCGTCAGGCTCAGCAAGATATGACACCATGATTATTTGCCCATCATCCATGGGGCTTTTAGCTAGGATAGCCTCAGGATTATCAAGTGACCTCGTGACTAGAGCTGCTGATGTGATACTCAAAGAAAGAAGGAATTTGATTATAGTGCCAAGAGAAGCACCCTATAATTTGATTCACCTCCAAAACATGGTAAAACTGACCGAAGTTGGAGCGATTATTTGCCCCGCGACTCCTTCTTTTTATAGTCAACCTAAATCTATTGAAGAAGCTTGCCTTACCGTGGTAGATCGAATTTTGGACCTTGCAAAGTTGCCTGTTGATACTTTTCGTTGGAATGATTGATGCTTTCTCTGTGGTGTGCACAAATTACACAAAATTGATTAAATAGCTTGCCCAAAATAAAAAAGAGATGGAAACACTGCAAATAGTAGATTACATCTTAGAAACAGTAAAATTAAAACTACATTCATTTGTAGAACTAGAATCAGAAATCACATCCTCCATGGAATATGAGGAGCGTATTTTATCAATGACTCGAAGCAGAAAAGACAAGAGAAGAAACACTTAAATTTGAACAAGACTTTTGCTTTGAGAGCTTACTTGCTTGAGGCTTCCTAATCACTTTGAGAAAATTACCTAATTGTCCAAAAATTATAAAAATAACGTTATTAAAAAAAAAGAAGTAGCTAGCAATTGAGCCTCCCAATTACTTGAATCCTGAGGACTAGCCAGCGCATTTAGCTCAACTCATTTCGAAGTAGGTCTTCTAATGAACAATAAGGTATCAGGTTATGTAATTCCGGAACCATTTATTGTTGATCTCTTTTGTATCCTCCAAATTCTTTTATTAAGGCATTCGTCATGGATTATTAGGATTCCTCTTGTCCGGTTTTTAAGGTGGGGAGGTCACGCAGGAATTCACAAAAGAGTAACATAAAGAGGTATCATATTGTGTTTTAGCTGGATCTGATTAGGTTGAACTTTATTGGGGGTGTGTAGGGTCTAAATAAGTCAAAGCTATATTTCAATAACTCAAAAGGGACTTTGAATCATTAGGCTCTTGCTGATAATCGCTATAATTTTATATTTGAAAGGACAATTTAAGGGGCAATATCGTACCCTATTATTTAAACCATATTCACAAAATTATGCGACAAATAAATTACCTTGCGCTTGCATGGATCATGCTTCTCAGTACAACCCAACTTTTAACAGGACAAAATAGACAGATCTCCCCAAAGTCATGGGAATCTTTTAAAGAAAACGTTCAATTTATCTCTTCAAAAAAATTAGCTCGGTATGAACGGTACTGGCAAGACAGGCTCACTGAGGCAGGTGAAATTGCTCAGATGGGTCCCCAAATGATGCCCAATGCCCAAGCAAAGACCAATTACGATTATTGTGAAGGCAATGATCCAAGCGATTGGAGACTGGTGGGCCCTACAGTCCTAAGCACTCAGGATATGGGCTATTTAGAAGAGGTATATGTCGATACTAATGAGACCTATATCATCGTTTCTTCAGCTGGCGGAGGCTTGTGGAAAAGAGACTTTGATGACGTCGACAAAATATGGCGCAATGTCACAGATGATCTGGGCTTTCCTATGTTTACAGCAACAGAGATACTGCCCAATCCAGATCCCAGTCCTAACCCGCTAACTTCTCCCCAGCTTTTTGCCAGCACAACCGGTGGAAGCCACTATGATGCACTCAGCGATTTTGGCGTGGGCGTGCTGGAAACACGCGATCACGGAGAGACTTGGATCCAAAACGCAGCATTTGCCGCCCTATATGCTCCCGACCCATGTGTCAAAGTTCAAAAGATCTCTTCAAACGCAGTACAAATACCGCATGTAACCACCGATGTTGAGTTGTATGTAATCACCGAAACGCAGATTTACAAATCAGATAATGTGGGAGCCAGTTGGAGTAATTTTGCCTCGATTGCTGACCCCCTCACCTTTGCACTCAACCCATTAAATTATGTTTTTACTGACATTGAGGTAGATATCCTGGGAAATATACATGTTGTAACAGCGGGCAAATGGGGAGGAAAATACAAGCTTTGGAGATATAACAACATGATCTCTGTACCGACTTGGGAAGATCGAACCAGTCATTTAGGAATGGGCGTAATTGATGTAGATACAATCTACAGGATTAATATTTCGGAACCAAAACATCCCTTTGGTCAGGTGATGGCCATCTCTCTAGATGCCAAAAAGTTGTCGGTTTCTGGGGCAGATCGTTTTGTGTACACAACTGACGACAGCGGCAATAATTGGAATATGATCGATCCAGCTGTTAATATGGGTGGCATTGGACCCAAAAACCCAGTTGCTTTTGATCCAACCACACAAAAATTTTATACAGCTCACGGAGGAAATACCAATTTTCTTTACGTATATCCCTACACTGTTGGTGGGGTGGATACATCACGAGCTGTAAATCAAGGACATGTGGATATTCGGGACCTTCACTTTGTGAAAGTGGATGATGAAAACGTACACATTTATACAGCCAATGATGGAGGTGCTACTCGCACCTTTATGGAGATTGACCCATCGGATGGTGAATGGAATGATCTAACTACAAGAGAAAACCTCAATGGGAAAAATCTCTCTGTAGGCCAGTTTATCGGATTGGATGTAGCAGAACGTGCCCCCAATTTTATCGCGGGAGGATATACTCACAGTGGTATTTTTTCTTACATAGCAGGAATTTGGGACAAAATGAAAACAGGAGATGGCAACGAGTTTGTATTTAGGCACGATCATAACCACATTGGATATGGAAATCGAAATACAAGATTGGAAAAATTTAACCTAATCACAGGTGGCTCAAACAATATCACAGGAAGTGCCAAAGGCATAGACTTTATCATCGGCAGTGCTTTGGAGATACATCCTATAAACTCGGATATTGTTTACTGGGGAGACACTGACACCCTTAATATTTTCAATGATGCAACAGGATTATGGGCCTATGACTCCTCACCTGCCGCCCTCAAGAGAATTGGAGCGTTGGGAATAAGCCATACCGTCCCATGGAATACTTCTACCATCTATATGTCAAGCAATAAGACCTTTAATGGTACAGCTGCCAATTCACACCGGAAACTATACAAATCCACAGATGGAGGCCAAACCTGGCCTATTGACCTTGGGACTTCAACAGTTACTTTTTCAAGTGGTAGTAGCCAACCACTATATCAAGTGATGTCTTACAAGCGGATTAGCGATATAGTTGTTGATCCTGCAGATGAAAATCATCTCTGGGTTTCTCTAACTGGGACCTCAAACCCGGGAGAGAAAAAAATTTTAGAATCAACTGATGGAGGTAATAATTGGCTCGACTATTCAACAGGTCTACCTCCTTTTCCCTGTCACTCAATTGAGATGGCCGAGAATGGAGACGACCTACTTTTTGCAGGCACCGAGGTGGGTGTTTACTACCGCGACAACACCATGCCAGGATGGGAGTGCTTCAGCGAAGGTCTGCCTAAGGTCTCTGTAACCGACCTTGAGATCAGCAATTGCGGTGGAGAGATCGTTGCGGGCACTCATGGTAGAAGCTGCTGGAGGTCTCCCATCCCTTCACAATTGATCCATACACAAGTAATGTCCTCTCCAGTAACGGGTATAGTTGAATCTCTCATCAATATCACCGTACCATCAGGACAAACTTTGGTCATTACTGGCGAATTACAAATGGCTGGAGGGAAAAAGATTACCGTCGAACCTAACGCCAGATTGTTGATCGACGGAGGAAAAATAACTAACACCTGTGATCGCCTCTGGCAGGGAGTAGAATTGATTGGAGATCAATCAGTGGCGCAACTAAACAAATATCAGGATCTTGACCCTAATCACGGCACGATCAAGATCATCAATGGAGGTACACTGGAACATGCTAAAAATGCCATCAGAGCCCAAGGCTATGGCATCGCCAACAGTCAAGGAGGTCGAATCTTCGCAAAGCAGGCTCAATTTATCAATTGCAGATTTGCCGTTGAGATGCTTCCCTATCCATTTGAAAATGTCTCGTACTTTAAGAAATGCAAGTTTTGGTGTAATGATTTGTTGCCTGATCTCAATTATGACAGTACGTCTGGTATCTCAACATTTGTGCGCATGTGGGACGTGCATGGGGTAAAGTTTGAGGCATGCCAATTCCAGAATACAGCCCCAAGCTTTGAGGTCAACAAAAGAGGCATAGGCATATATGCTTTAGACTCCGATTTTGAAATGCAGGGCATCTGTCTGCTCTCAGGACCTACAGGATGTAACAACTTGTTGCGCAATCAATTTATAGGCCTTACCAAAGGCATCGTCTTCAACAGCTCAAACCTGGATGAGTTGATGGTAAAGGAGTCCATCTTCCAAGATGTTCCCCAAGGTATTTATGTAAATGGAGGGGCAAATGTCTTGATCAGGGAAAACGAATTTAACAATATTCTTGGTGAGGGCAATGGCCTGCCTTGTGCCACCAAGATCGTAAAACCATGGGGGATTTACCTTGAGTCAACTGCAGGGGTGAAGGTGAAAGAGAATAGCTTTTGGCCTGGATATACTTGCGAAGAAGACTCTGTCAGAGCAGTAGTATTGAACAATACAGGGGCTCTTGGGGTAAACGTGGAAAATAATGTCTTCCTTGATGATCGTATGATGGCTATCCATGCTTTTCACGATAATAGCAACGCTGTGGTCTCTTGTAATGAGATTCACTGTAGCCGGGGTATTTACGTCACGCCAGGCACACCACTTAATCCTTCATTCTTCCCTTCTCAAGGTCAATTCCTACCCACACAAATATCTGCAGCTAATCAATTCCTACACACGACCTGGGGAGACATCTATAAACACATCGATTACCAGGGTTTCAACCCTAATGTGATCTTCCCTGGCTTTCCCCCTACTTATGGTACAGTAATTCGTTACCATACTCATGCTGCTGCGGTGCCAACTGCTTTTGACCCCAGTCGTGTGTTCCTGGGATTGGTTACCCATACAGGAGATTGTGGTGATGGCGATGAAGGAGAAACAGGTAGCGGGAAGGAGCGAATTGCAGAATTATTTATCTTGGATGAAGACAAGCTCAAGACCATAGAGCAAAAAATGGCTTCTTTGGATCTGCAATCAATCCCTGACCTTGAATCCGCCATGCTTTCAGTCGGCTTGCTCACCAAGTCCTCAAAAGGAGACCTGCAAATGAGCCCTGAACTGGAAAGTTATGAAAGACATATGGCCTCAATGGGGTGGATTAAACAACAGGAGAATAGAAAAATTATCGAGCTTATCAGGAATGGCAACAACCAAGAGGCGATAAGTCTCTACAATTCAAGTAGTGATTCTAAAACTGTTCTCCTTGCATTTAAAAGTTTTGTAAAGATGGGTAAATACAAACAGGCTTATAATATATTGGGAAATGGGAATATGTTCTCCCAGCGTGAGACAGAACTCTGCCGGTTACTCATTGAAATTAGTGCAGGAAAGACCAGTCTAGAAGAAATGCCTAGCTATTCGATAGACCTGTTGAATTCGTTTTCAGAAGATCACACCTATTTTGGCTCTATCTCACGGGGTCTTTTGGATTATGCAGGTATTGCCCAAAACGTTCCTTACCTGGATCCTTGGCACGCCAAATCACCACATCAGTTAGAGAGTAGAGAGCCCCTGATCGAGAATACGATAAAAGCTTCCACGGAAATCTCCGTTTACCCCAACCCCACTAATGGCTCTATATGGGTTGCAATCAATGGCAATGACAAATCGGAGGGTGCTGTTCTGTTATGGGACGTAAATGGCAGACTGGTTAAAAACTGGCCTGACTTGGAATTGAACAGAACTGAATTTCAATTGGATTTAAGTGATTTGAATAAAGGTATTTACATTCTCCAGTTTAAAATCGGTGACAAGGTCTACAATAAACGAATCGTTCACCACTGATACTTCTAGTTGCTAACCAAGTGAATATTCTTCCGATTAGGAGAAACAATGGTGCTCAATGGTGCTCCTTTGGAATTACATTCTACCTAAAGAGTAACTATTCACCTTCAATGTGTGTATTACAAATTGCTCAAAACTTGACAAGGGAATTGTCATCCTAACCGAACGAAGTGAATGGAAGGATCATCAATTTACCGTAAACCTAATTTCGATCGCAGTGGAGAAATCTTTGTAAGAAAAAAAGCTTACACTTTGAAGATTTCTCCACAATGGCCGAAATAAATGTGCCTGATGCATATGTCAATTCTTCGATGAACTTAGGATGACAATTTCGATAAACTATCTATGACAAGTTTGTAAACAGCTGATTTTGAATTTCATAAAATATCACTTAATGCGAGATATCATGGGATCTTTCCTCTTGACAAGCACGATACTACTCTAATCTTAAAGTAGTATTGTGCTTTTGGGGCTCAAGATGACAATGTCAAAAGTGCAATTTGTGATACGCACCTTTCACTGAGAAGTCAACACAATTCTTTTATTAGGCGTATATTTGCATTATGGTTTGGACAATTGTTGTAATACTAATTACTCTTTTGCTTTCTGCTTTTTTCTCAGGGTCAGAAATTGCATTTATTTCTGCAAATAAACTGGGCATAGAAGTTATTCGAAATAAAGGGAATCGCCGAGGTCAAATATTATCTAACTTTTATGATAAGCCAAAAGGGTTTTTGAGCACCATGCTGGTAGGGAATAATATAGCCTTGGTTATATTCACAATCTTCATGACCAAATTGATCGAACCATGGCTGAGTCAGTTTCTTGGATCAGAGTCTACTCTATTGTTGGTTGTAGTCACATTGATCATAACAGTAGTTATTCTGATATTTGGAGAATTTTTGCCCAAAACTCTTTTTCGTCTTTATGCCAATGAAATTCTCTATCGATTCAGCTATCTTCTAAGTTTTTTAAAATGGATATTGATTTTTCCTGCCACAATAATGACTGGCTTATCCAATATATTATTAAAATCTATTTTTAAAATTCCAATTGATGAAGTTGAAAATGTATTGACCAAAATAGACCTTGAGCATTATATCCACGATTCGATTTCTGAGGAAGAAGCTATTGACAAAGAATTCTTGACCAATGCTTTGAATCTTAAGCAGGTTAAGGTTAGAGATTGTATGATACCGAGAAATGAAATTATCCATATCGATAAAAAAGATTCAATTGATGATTTACTAGTTACATTTATTGAAGCAAAATTATCCAGAATAATTGTGAAAGATGGAGATATTGAAAATGTAATCGGCTACATCCATCATCAGAAATTATTAGACAATCCAAAAGTCTTAAAAGAATTGATAATGCCAATTTCATATGTCCCTGAAGCCATGAACGTCCAAGATTTGATGATGAAATTTATCAAAGAAGGTACCTCTATTGCTTGTGTTGTCGATGAGTTCGGCGGCACTGCGGGTCTGATAACGCTAGAAGATATTCTGGAAGAAATTTTCGGTGAAATCGAGGATGAACACGATGATGAAGGGTATATCGAAGAGGTGATTGCTGAAAATGAATATAGATTTTCTGGTCGATTAGAAATTGATCATCTCAATGAAAAATATGAGAACCTTAATTTCCCAGAAGGTGAGTTCCACACGTTGTCAGGATATATAGTCATGACGAATCAAACCATTCCTGCACAAGGCGAAGAAATGATCTTAAATGGTTACAAATTTATTTTTGAAGAAGTCTCCGATACCAAGATTGAAACTATGCGGGTCATAGAGTTAGAAAAAGATGACGAATAAATATACTGGTCGATTCAAAGAATTTTAAGATGTTTTAAAATTTCATTTAACATGGATACATACTATTCAAGTCGAACAAGATTTCAAAAAGTCTAGAAAATTACTCTATTTCAATATTGTCAATTATTTCAGCAGGAATATTTTCGCTTAAAAGTTCATCTATTTCATAGGCTATTGGAAAAATACCTGGGGTCTTCTCGGATATACCATATCATTGATCCATCCTGCGTTCCAAGATTTTGTGTACTTAATAAAGTCAAGAATAAATTTTTCCTCCTTTGTTTTAGGAAAATTTTCTTCTATTTCATGCACCCTGAAATGCATATATCTACATAGGATTGAATAATTGGACATTGCCTATCAGGAAATGAAGAGAAGAAATTGGATTTGGATTCAAATTTATTTATGTAAATTCATATTTAAATATTCTCATTTCTTTATTAATGTCGGGTTTTGCAGAATTATACTGCCCATTCTGATAACTTGTTTACAATATTCCTATCGTTGGCTAGATGTACGACCTTGTATTGATCTCCTAGTTTGTTCTCTCCTTGCATATAATTGTAAAATCCATTTTTCTGAATTTGTGTTATTCGTGGATTTTTAAGAATATTTGCTTGTCGAAGTTCCCTATATACATGATTTTTAGATTTTATGTAATCATCTAGTTCTTGTGCAAAATCCTTAAGCTTTTCATCCTTATAATTTTCACCAAATTCGATATGCCAGTCATAAAAACTATCACTTCCTTCTACATTTACAGTAGGGGCTACTGTAAATTCGATAAGATCCATTGAGGTATTTTTAACTGCTTGATATACAGCGCTTTCTACTTCTTCAGCGATGACGTGTTCGTTAAATGCGGATGTGAATTGCTGCTTCCTTCCAGTCCATACAATCTTATAAGGTTTGGTGGAGTTGAATTTTATGGTGTCATCAGTACAGTAGGCCAATACACCAGAATATGTACTTATTATCATTTCATATTCTTGATCGACCTCAACTTCCCATAATGGTATCCGTGTTTTTTCATTCGATTGATTGCTATTTACAGTCATAAATTCATAAAATATACCTGAGTTCAAATGTAAAAGTAGGCCTTCATCATTTACATCATTTTGAAAAGCAAAAAAACCTTCTGACGCATTGTAAACCTCTATAAAGTCAATTTTTGTAGTATTATGAATGAGCTTATGGAGGTGATTGATATATGGTTTGATGCTCAATCCTCCGTGGACAAATAACTGTAGATTTGGGAAGACATCCAAAACAGATTCATGACCTCTTGCCAATATACCATCAAAATAGTTTTGTATCCAGATAGGAAGACCTGTTATAATCCTGACATCGGTTTTGATTGACTCTTCAATAATACTTTCTACTTTTTCAGTCCAATCAGAAATAGAGTTTGATTTTCTATTGGGAAGACGATAAAAAGAAAAGTACCATGGTATCTTATTGCTCAATACGGATGAAACTCTTCCACTGGTAATTTGACCTATTTTGCTTAATACTGGTGATCCGGAAAAAGTAAGAATCTTACCATCAAGGATGTTAAATTTTTTATGTACGTAGACATAATAAAAAACACTGTCTCTAATTCCATTCAAATATAAATTCATCCCAGATTTAGTTGTAGGAATATACTTTTTTCCCGATGTAGTGCCTGAGGTCATAATCAAGTAGATAGGTTTGTTCTTACTCAATACATTTTGTTCCCCTTTTGATATTCTATCAACATATTTTTTTAAATTCTCATAATTTTGCAATGGGACTAAATTTCTAAATTCTTCATAGGTGTTTATATTGGTTAAGTTTAGTTCCTTGCGATAACGTGATGTGTTCGTTTTTTTAAGTATTTTTTGAAATAGTGCCTTTTGATATTGAATAGGGGAGGAACTCCATTTATCAACTTTTCGGGCAACAAGGTATGCGTATATTTTAAGAAAGATTGGGATCATTTATTTCTTGATTTTCCTATTAGGGTGATATAGTGTAGCCATCGAAGTATGTTTGTTTTGAATCAATTCTAAAATAGAATTGGCTATTATTGGAGATTGGGTAAACCCTCCAGTATTATTTCCCAAGACGAGCCTTTTTCGTCGATTTTTATTTACCAAAGTTACATTTGCATTCTCATCTACGTGGTCATTCTTATGAATTTTAAAGGAGTGCTTTGAATCATAAATATCAGAAATAGCCATCCATATACCTAACAGGTAATAATGGTTTTCAACTTTTTGTCTTCGAATATAAAATTTATTATTGGCAATACATATAGCAGCTTTTAGCTCTTTTGGTTTTATTCAAAAGTATTTTTAGATAGAATTTTTCATATTTTCTTTTTATAACTTAAATTAAGAGCGAAAAAAATCTAATTTAATGGATGAGAGATATTACTGAGTAATGAAGTGATTTAGGAGCTCTTCACTATTTTTCACTGAATGAATTGTATCTATTTTATAGAAGCAAAGCATCAAGATTTGCTTTGAGTTGAGTGTATCACAAATTGTCAAAGAATTCTTGGAGATGTCTTTGACATCTAGTCGATTTCTATTTGTATAACAACTAAATAAACCTCAAAACCCAACTCATTAGAAAATACCTATATTTACTTTATATCAAATCATACGCCCCTACATGTCCAAATGGTTTTCTAAAATAGGTCCTGGCACACTAATAGCTGCTGCATTTATAGGCCCCGGCACAGTCACTATTTGCATGTTGGCCGGTGTTAATCATGGATTTGATCTGTTGTGGGCAATGGTTTTTTCTATAATCGCAACAATCGTATTGCAAGAAATGGCTGCCCGTATTGGACTTGTTACTAATAAAGGATTAGCGGAAATCATAAGATTGGAAACTTCAAGTCCAATTCTCAAGATAGTAAGTATAGTCTTAGTTCTTTCTGCCATTGTCATTGGCAATGCAGCTTATGAAGCTGGGAATATATCTGGTGCACTCATGGGTTTTGAGGCTATGGACGTTCCACTTAAGATTGGTGAATTTAATCTGGCGGGTTTGTTGGTCGGTGCTATTGCGTTCACACTTTTATTTATAGGCAAGTATAAAATTATTGAACGATGGTTAATAGCTTTAGTGCTGCTGATGAGTATAGCATTTCTATTGGCTGCTATCGCTACAGGACCTTCGATTGTTGAGATTCTTAAAGGGATGTTTATTCCTTCATTCCCTGATAAAGGTACACTCACGATCATGGGTATTGTAGGGACTACAGTAGTACCATATAATCTTTTTTTACATGCATCACTAGTCAAAGAAAAATGGGAAGGAAGTACCCATTTATCTGATGTCAGAAAAGATTTATATATATCAATAAGCCTTGGAGGATTCGTATCAATTATGATTATTGTAGCAGCAGCGGCATTGCATGACAAAGGGTTGTCTGTGGTTACTGCCCTTGATATGGCTGCTAGCCTTGAAAATATTTTAGGACCCATGGCTCGGTATGTTATTGGTTTCGGATTATTTGCTGCTGGGATAACCTCTGCGATAACAGCTCCTTTAGCTGCGGCCTATGTTTGTACAGAATTATTGGACTTAGATAGGGATTTGAAAAGTAGAGCTTTTAGGAGTGTTTGGATTGCAATCTTAGGCATTGGTGTTATATTTTCAAGCCTTGGATGGAAACCTATTGAAGTAATAAAATATGCTCAGCTGACCAATGGGATTTTACTTCCTGTGATAGCTGGGTTTTTGCTTTGGATTGTCAATAAGCGATCAGTTATGACTCATCATAGAAATAACAATTGGCAAAATGCACTTGGTTTGTTGATATTAGCTATAACTATTGCATTGGGGCTTAAGAGTATTTTGAAGGTGATAGCTATTATTTAGATTTTAAAGTTTTTGAATTAAATATTGATGCAAAATGAAAAAGGATAATATCCATCTTTCAATATTTTCATTCATCTTTCCAGTCGGCTTGTTATTTATTGTTTTTTCACAATGGAATACGATCAATAAAAGTTTTGACTTCCATTGGAGTGAAGAAGCAGAAAATAGAACTTTTAGTTTACAGGATTTAACTTCTGACGAAAACAAGCAAAGAGGAGCTCATGTTTTTGGAATAGGGGGACTCTACGAATTTTCAACCTTTGATTCAAAATAATTTGGAGTGGGTCACTATGGTTTCATGGGCTTTTCAGGATGATTTTGATAGTCCAATTGTGACACATCATAATGGAGATAGCTTGTATATATTACAACATAATTCTCATTGGTGCGACAGGATAGAACAAGTACGTACCGCTGGTTTTAAAGTATTTTTTAAACCTCACCTTTGGGTAACTCACCCTTCTGATGGGAAATGGCGTTCTGACATTTTTCCAACTAACGAAAAGAACTGGGAGTCGTGGAAAGAAAGTTATCGCAATTTTATTCTTCGCTACGCCAAAATAGCAGAGCAAGCCAATGCCGAAATGTTTTGTATTGGCGCAGAATTTTCAAGAATTTCTGTTGAGAAACCTCTTTTTTGGAAAGATCTCATTCAAGAAATTCGAAATATTTATTCTGGAAAAATAACTTACGCTGCAAATTGGTATAATGAATATGAGAAAATAACTTTTTGGGGTGAGTTAGATTTCATTGGTATTCAAGCCTATTTTCCTTTGGTGAAAAATAAATATCCGAGTGTCAAACAAATTTCAAAAGGTTGGAACAAACACTTGCGAGCAATAGAATCAACTCACAAAAAATACAATCGTAAAATTCTTTTTACAGAAATGGGATATAGAAGCACAGCTAATAGCGCTATCAAACCTTGGGAGTGGCTTGAAGATTCTTCTATTCTAGATAATCCTTATTCAGTCGAAACACAAGCGAATTGCTACGAAGCTTTTTTTAATACTGTTTGGAAAAAAGAATGGTTTGCAGGGGTTCATATCTGGCAATTGAGAACCGATTATGTAGCAAAAAACGGAAAGAACAATTTGGATTTTACGCCTCAAGGAAAACCAGCAGAGGTTGTAATTGCAAAAGGATTTGAATAGAATCCGAAAAACGAAGTATGAAACTTTAGTAAGTTAAATCACCGTTAAACCAATTGAACATTGTATACATTTAATAGTATTGTTTAGTTTTATCATTTTAATGACAACTTCTAAATGAAGAAAAGAGTAATGTGGTTGATTATTGGGGTTATGGCGATATCCATGGTGGGTATTGGCATTATCCAGATGATCTGGTTTGATACTGCAATAGATCAGGATAAAAAGAACTTTGATGATAAGGTAAGGATTGCTCTCGGTATCGTGAAAGAGCGATTGATGGAAGATGCCCAAAATGAGAATATTGCTTATCGAAATCTTGATAATAAGTTCTTTAAAATAAATAAGATATACGACCAATTGTATAAAGGTGCAAAATCACAATTTGACATACAAAAGTTAGATTTTGATTTGCAAGCCACTGATATGTTTATTTTTCCTGAGACTTTTTTGCAGAGGATTGATAAAGATAAACTTGACACCTATATAAGACATGAAATTGAGCAACAAGGAATCAATTTAGATTTCGACTATGGAATTTATTCAAATGAGATTCAAAGTTTCATTATCATGAATGGAAATTATACCGCTCAAATTACAAATTTAGGTAATTCAAGTAGTCCTGTCAAAACAGGCAATGAATTGTATAACAGTCGATACAAAATTTCGCTATTTAATTCGCCTGCCATAAGTTCAGTTGATGGATCATCAGGAGATGTGATTCCTGGATATCTTAAAATATATTTTCCTACTAAAAATAAATACTTGTGGAGTGCTGTAATTCCATCTTTGCTTATGAGTATATTATTTACAGGTTTGGTCCTTTTTTGTTTTGGCTATGTGATTTATATTGTTTTAAGACAAAAGCAAGTCTCAGAAATGAAGACTGATTTTATCAATAACATGACTCATGAGTTCAAAACTCCAATTGCTACGATCTCATTAGCTGCGGATTCTATAAGTAGTCCCATGATATTAGGTAATGACGATAAAGTAATGCGATTCACGAATATTATCAAGCAAGAAAATAAGAGAATGCTAAGTCAAGTAGAAAAAGTGCTACAAATGGCGATGCTTGATAAAAAAGATTTTCAGTTGAAACTGAGTGCTGTTGATGTCCACCAACTTATTGAAGTAGCTGCGGAACATACGAATCTCAAAATTTTAAAAAGAAATGGTATATTACAGACTGATTTGAAAGCAAATAACCATATTATTCAAGCCGACTCCACTCACATTAGTAGTATTATTCACAATTTATTAGACAATGCAGAAAAGTATTCATCTGAAGAAGTTTCAATAAATATCGGAACTGTAAATAAGAATAATGGTATTGAGATAAATATTTCAGATAATGGAATAGGGATGAGTAAAGACCAGGTAAAGAATATTTTTGAAAAATTTTATCGCGCCCATACAGGGAATATTCATGACGTAAAAGGATTTGGATTAGGGCTGAGTTATGTAAAAGCTATAATAGATGCGCATAACGGCACGATAAATGTAAAAAGTGAACTAGGAAAGGGAAGTACTTTTTCTGTTTTTTTACCTCATAAAACCACGTAAAGATCATTAAAACAAACCTTATTTTTTGAAAAATGGCATATAGAATATTATTAGTTGAGGACGACCAAAATTTTGGTGATGTGTTAAGATCATACCTTGAAATGCATGAGTATGATGTTACATTAGCTACAGATGGTGAAGAAGGGTTAAAAGCATTTAAAAAAGGAGAATATGACTTGTGCATTACAGATGTAATGATGCCTAAAAAGGATGGATTTTCCTTGGCGCGAGACATAAGAGAAGATAATAAAGAAATGCCTATTATATTCCTTACTGCTAAGACATTGAAAGAAGATGTTTTAGAAGGATTTAAAATTGGTGCAGATGATTACATCACCAAGCCTTTTAATTCTGAAGAACTACTGTACAGAGTGATGGCAGTTTTAAAAAGAACTCAAAAAGCTCCAGATCCAAAAGAAGAAATCAAAGAATTCGATATTGGTAGTTACCATTTCAACTATCCATTAAGAATCTTGACACATCATGGTGGTGTAGAAAAATCAAAAGAGAAATTGTCTCCGAAAGAAGCACATTTGCTAAGAATGTTCTGCATGAATAAAAATAATGTTCTTCCTAGATCAGAAGCACTTAAAAAGATTTGGGGCGAAGACAATTATTTTACTGCAAGAAGTATGGATGTTTTTGTGACAAAGCTTAGAAAATACTTAGCTGCTGACTCAGATATTGAAATAGTGAATATTCATGGTAATGGATTCCGTCTTTTAGTGAAAAGTGAAGTGGAAGACTAGTTTTAATTTCAAATTCCATTATTCTTACATTGATTTATATTCTATTGCGTATAGAATTGATTTAGACACATGTTGTTAATTTCTTTGTATATCACCTGCCTGCCGGTAAGCAGGTTGATTATCAACTTTTCACAATTTTTTGATTACATAACTTGAGATATGCTTCTTAAAAATTGTTTCAATTTGAAAATCTTGTAAGTACAATTTTTATTAACAAAAGCCTTTAAATCACTTTATAATTAGATTTACCACCTTTATATTCTAATCTAATGATTTCAGAAATAGAAGAGTTGAAAAAGGCAGTAGCACATTCACCAGAAAATGTGTTTCTCAGAATGATGCTAATTCGTAAAATGCAACATTTGCCTTATTATTTTAATGAGTTCGAAGAGCAAATCAATGAATTGCTAAAAGTAGATGCTTCTAATATTGAAGGCAAAGAATTACTTGCTGGATTATATCTAAAAAAAGGAAAAACTTCCACTACAATAATAATATTAGAAGAATTGGACAGTTCAGATGAATTGACTGTAAATGGAAAGAAAATTCTTGCTAAAGCATATTTGAAAGAAGAGGATTTTGGCCGAGCAAAGGAACTGTATCAAATGGTACTGCTTCTTGATCCTGAAGCGAATGACGATGAATTAGACGATGCATTTAGAGTTCAGGAATCTCGAAATCAAGAATTAGTAGATGATGGCTTTCTTGAAAAGCCTGATATTAATTTTTCTGATGTAGGAGGATTAGAGAATATTAAAAAGGAGATCGATCTCAAAATAATTAAGCCTTTAGAAAATGCAGAACTATATGCTGCATATGGTAAGAAGATAGGAGGAGGGATTCTACTTTATGGACCTCCAGGCTGCGGCAAGACATATTTAGCTAAGGCTACTGCTGGAGAAATCAATGCTGCGTTTATCAATGTGAGCCTTAATGATATTCTTGATATGTGGCATGGAAATAGTGAGAAAAACCTGCACAACATTTTTGCAAAAGCAAGAGAAAATACACCGTGTGTTGTCTTTTTTGATGAAATCGATGCCTTGGCAGCCAAACGTTCTGATATGTTGCAATCTGCAGGCAAAAAGGTAATCAATCAATTTTTGAATGAGTTGGACGGGATTGAACATAACAATGATGGCTTATTGATCATAGGAGCTACAAATACGCCTTGGCATCTTGATTCTGCATTTAGAAGGCCAGGTCGTTTTGATCGAATAATATTTGTACCGCCTCCAGATTTGAAAAGTAAAGAAATTATCATTGAATTGAAACTCAAAGGCAAGCCAAACGAAAATGTCGATTACAAAAAAGTAGCTAAGAAGACAAAGAATTATTCAGGAGCAGACATCAATGCTCTTGTCGATATAGCTGTAGAAGCAAAACTAGAGGATGCATTAATTTCAGGAATTCCCAAGCCGATAACTACTAAAGATTTACTCCAAGCTGCTGAAAAACATAATGCCACCACAGTAGATTGGTTCAATACGGCAAAGAATTATGCAACTTTTGCCAATCAATCTGGTTTGTACAATGATGTGCTTTCTTATATTAAGAAAATGTGAGGTATCAATTCTTAATGTTATCAATGTAAAGACTTTTAACATCGTTGGATTATAGTCTATTTTAATCGAATTTAGATTTCCATTTATCGTATTTATTAATTGGTATCAGTATTCAATCCAATAACAATTGAATTAACTAACTTTGTTAATCAATAATCTGACTAATTTCTGAATTTGATGAGAAAATTAAAAATTAAAAATTTTGGACCTATAAAAGATGGTTGTAGTGATGGTTGGATAGAAATGAAGAAAGTAACTGTTTTTATAGGTAATCAAGGGAGTGGGAAAAGTACAATAGCCAAGGTTTTATCCACCTGCAGTTGGATTGAAAAAGCTATAAATAGAGAAGATTTTTCTGAAGAAATAAATGTCACCAAATTTCGTGAATTTTTCGAATATCATAACCTTCAAGGATATTTTAGAATTGATACACTTCTTGAATATGAAGGTGATTTATTATCAATTAAATACGATCCCAAAAGGAATCGTTTTAAAATCGATGATAAGACTTTTGATACATTTATTGTACCTAAAATTATGTACGTTCCCGCAGAAAGGAATTTTCTAAGTGTAATAAAAAATGCTACAGGAGTTAGAGGCTTACCTGCTCCACTTTTCGAATTTGCGGAGGAGCTGCAAAGAGGACAACATGAATATAAAGGTGATAAAATTTCTCTTCCAATTAATGATGTTTATTATAAATATGACAAAAATTCGGATTCTTCATTTATCATGGGAAAAGATTTTGATGTAAATTTATTAGCAGCATCTAGTGGGTTTCAATCAATTGTTCCATTGTTCATTGTTTCTTTAAGCCTTTCACGAATCATTAATTCTGGTTCTGAGATAAATCCTGATAATATTAGTGTTAAGCATAGCATAAGAATGAATGAGAGAATTAGCAAAATCATAAATAATTCAAATATATCTGAACTTGATCAGGTGGTAAATATTATTGAAATAAAATCCAAATTCCAAAATAAGGCATTTATTAATATTGTAGAAGAACCAGAGCAAAACTTATTTCCTACCTCACAATGGGAATTGCTAAAAAAGCTATTTGAGTTTAATAATATGAATGTCGGTAATCGACTAGTTTTGACAACTCATAGTCCATATCTAATTAACTACATTAGTATTGCTGCACAAGCAGGATTTCTTATAGATGAAATATCTAAAAGTAATAATAGAAATGAATTGAAGAAAAGAGTGGAAAATGTAATATCTGAGAAATCAATTGTACGTGGAAATGATGTAGCGATATATCAACTTGATGAAAATAAAGGGACTATATCATTGCTACCTAACCCAGAAGGCATACCCTCTGACAATAATTATTTGAATGAGTCATTAAGGCATGGAAATGAACTGTTTGATTCACTATTAGAAATTGAGCAAGAGCTATGAGTTTAGATTTTTTTAATGAAGCGTGTAAATATCCTCCAACTTCAGCAGAAACTTTCGGCTTATGTGATGATAATGATAGTGTGAAGGCCTACCCAGATTTTGAGAATACTGCTAATTGGATAGCAGAAGTTAGAAATAGAAATCATCTGGAAATTACAGTTATAGCTATAGATAAATGTATTTTACATGATCATGAGTATAAAGGTAGAGGAAGATGTGATTGTATGCTTATTACAGATACTCATTTGTACTTGGTGGAACTAAAAGATAAACGGCCTCCTTGGCAAGAAGAGGCAATTGAACAATTAGAATCAACTATGCAGTTTTTGGAAGAAAATCATGATATAACCCAATTCAAAAAGAAAAAAATCTATGCGTGTAATAAAAAGAAAAAGAGATTTGTTGTAATGGACAATGGTGATAATATTGCTTATTTTAGGAAAACAGGTTTTAGAAAAGATATTCAAGCCAGAATTGTAGTTATCTGAAATCGAATATTAAAGTATAAATTGTCCTAGCTTTCACACTTTTCAATTGATATACAATCTATTTTTACCTTTTAAATAAATTCAAGCATGAGCAAAGGATATTATCAACCAGAAGACTTAAAGAAATTCCCAAACATAGTAGAGTTTCAGGAAAAGATGGGGTCTAAATTTTTCGATTGGTATGGATCTGTTTTTGAAGAAGGCGCATTGACCAAAAGAGAAAAGAATCTTATAGCATTGGCAGTGGCACATGCTATCAATTGTCCATATTGTATGGATGCTTATACGACTGGTTGTCTTTCTTCTGGTTCGGACGAAGAGCAAATGATGGAGGCTGTACACGTTGCAGCGGCCATTAAAGGCGGAGCTACCTTAGCGAATAGTGTGATGATGATGAATCAAGTGAAGGATAAATTAATGTAAATCCAGAATGGGAATAAAACAAAAGACAAAATCTTTAAAAAGAACAAATAATGCACTTTCTGACTCATTTATGCAATTGCAGGTATTGAACGGGAAGGAGATTGTAGACTATAAATTTGAAAGCTTTGCCTCCAAAATTGGAAATCCAATCCAATCGAGAGCTGTGGAAGTATTTCAGTTAAATATCGGAAAACTGTGTAATCAGACTTGTGGTCATTGTCATGTAGATGCCGGGCCAGATAGAAAAGAAGAAAACATGGACAAGGCGACTTTAGAGAAGTGCCTTGAAATAATTACAAAGCATAAAATTCCAACTGTAGATATCACGGGTGGCGCTCCTGAAATGAATAAACATTTTCGATGGTTTGTCGAAGAATGCACCGCTATAGGAGCACAGGTGATAGATAGGTGCAATCTCACTATCATAAAGGCGAATGCTTCTTATGCAGATTTACCTCAGTTTTTAGCTAAGAATAAGGTCCACCTTGTTTCCTCTCTCCCGTATTTTACTAAAAAAAGAACAGATAATCAAAGAGGAGATGGCGTCTTTGAAGACAGTATCGAGGCACTCCAAATGTTGAACAAAGTAGGCTATGGCATGGTTGGTTCTGACCTTCAATTGGATCTTGTATTTAATCCTTCCGGTGCATTTTTACCTGGAGATCAAGCATCTTTGCAAGCAGAATTCAAACGACAATTAAAGCGAAGGTTTGATATTGAATTTAATAATTTGTTTGCGATTACTAATCTTCCTGTTTCCAGGTTTCTGGATTATTTATTAGAATCAGGAAATTATGAGTCATACATGACTGAGCTTGTGGAAGCTTATAATCCCGATACCATCGATGGACTGATGTGTAGAAATACATTAAGTGTCTCATGGGATGGCTATATCTATGACTGTGATTTTAATCAAATGTTGGATCTTAAAGTTGCAACCACTTCGCAGCATATCGATGATTTTGATATGGATGCATTGGCTGGTAGAGATATTGTATTGAATCAGCATTGTTATGGATGTACTGCGGGTGCTGGGAGTAGTTGTGGTGGGGAGATAGTGTAAGTTGATATCTTACTTCATTATTTCATTCTCAATAATCATATCCAACACTAATATTGTTCCTCATAGATTTAGTTGCTTTAGGAAAGACTTTGAACTCATTCGAAAGGTCTAAATAAAAATATATATTTAGAAATATCTAATGTTATGCTCAAACAACAATATAGATAAATGAAGATAATCTCCTGGAACTGTAATATGGCTTTTAGGAAAAAGTTTGAAAAGATCCTTAGCCTTAATCCAGATTTGATAGTCCTTCAAGAATGTGAACAGAAACATAAAATACAAAAAGCATTATCCAACTACACTTATAATCAAATCATTTGGTACGGAAATAATGTTCACAAAGGGGTAGCTATTATATCATTTAAAGCCACTTTTATAGAATTATCACAAAATCATAATTTGAAATATGATTTCATTATCCCTATAAAACTAGTTAATCAAAAGAAGATTATTAATCTATTTGGCATATGGGCAATGCCCAATAAAACTGATAAAACGAAAGGATATATTGGCCAAATTTGGGAAGCAATTAATTATTACTCATCTGTATTAAAAAGTGATTCCATTTTGATTGGCGACTTTAATAGTAATGCTATTTGGGATAAAAAAAGACGAATTGGAAATCATACCGATGTTGTAAACTTCTTAGATTCGAAGAATATTATTAGCATTTATCACGAGAACCATAAATGTCTACACGGTGAGGAACCACACCCTACACTATATCTTCATAAGAATTTAGAAAAACCATATCATATAGATTACTGCTTCGTATCTAGTGGTTCAAATCATAAATACTTGACAGCTTAAATGGCCACTTTTTCCTTGATTCTTCGTCTTTCGTCAGTCAGGTAGCTACGGCTATCTTCCTTTCTCAATCCTTGTCTAAAGAAAAAATAG
>Ga0256847_1000048_pt1 | contig 78827 bp, 36 predicted proteins | sample TeddybearmetaG_FD_189099 | JGI IMG/M metagenome (GOLD analysis project Ga0256847, IMG submission 189099) | Hydrothermal vent microbial communities from East Pacific Rise, Pacific Ocean - Teddybear | ecosystem: Environmental > Aquatic > Marine > Hydrothermal vents | place: Pacific Ocean: East... | reverse complement strand
AACTGCGAATGTGACTGAATGATCTATCGTAGATAGTTTGAAGCGGGACTGACTGGTCTTTGGCGAAGCCAAAGTATTGAGCAACAGCTCAATAAAGGAGGGAACCCGAAAGGGGTGGGTAGATAAAAAATGAAGAAACCTGCATTGCAGGATGGGTTGGCTTCCCGTCGCTTACGCGTTCCTTCCTTTGTCGACTATCGTCGCCACTCTTCGAGTTCAGTCAGTCCCCCACAGTTTAGCGGCATGGCTATGCTCTTTTTTAGGTTGTACTTTCAACTAAATAATTGCACAAATTTAGCTTAAGAAGCTATTGTACAGTTATTTATACATAAAATATACATATATTTTATATTCTTAGGTTGACGCCTATGTCCACTGCGGTCGAAATTACTGCAATAATATCATTGTCTTCCTTCGACTGCGCTCAGGATGATAATGTTCCACTGCGGTCCAGGATGACAATGTTAATAACTATACAAACAATTATGATTTACTTTTTGTGCAATTTGTGATACACACGACATCACCAATGAATAAAGTGTCTCCTGTAAAGATGCCAACCTCATTCTCGTCTTCATCTCTAAGCAATAGACAACTGCTCTCCATCGTATGTCCAGGTGTATGCATTAACTCTAGTGTAATATCACCTACTTTAAAAATCTGACCATCTGAAGCTACCGTTTTTTCATAACCCGTTTCCATCGATGTAGGACCATAAACTATTTCAGCTCCTGTCTTCTTTGCCAAATCTATGTGAACAGAAACGAAATCAGCGTGAAAGTGCGTTTCGAAAATATATTTAATCTTTGCATTATCCCTTTTCACTCTTTCTAAGTATGGTGCCGATTCTCGCAATGGATCGATGATTATCGCCTCTCCATTAGATTCTATATACTAAGCAGCTTCTGCCAAACATCCAGTATATATTTGCTCTATTTTCATTGATATTTTCTTTTTAATGTCCCAATTGTTTTACGAGAAATATCTCGCTATTCACATTGTGAATATTTATACTGTAAACTTAAGACGAATTGAAAAAACAATGAGTAACCGAAGTTACTTAAAGGAGATGATCTTGGTCATTGGTTTAAGCAAATAGCTGACTTTGATCATTTAGGTAAAAAAAACAAGGAAGGAAAAAATCGTACTAAAAAGATATAAACGACTGATAGCAAGTTCTTATACTACACTATCAGTCGCTACAATTAAGTTTTATTCGGTCATACTATTAAGTGCGCTCATTCCAGGGAAGAAGCAATATGCACCACCTCTGGTCGTAATAAAACGAGGAAAACCTTCAATTTTAGTCGTCCCTTGATGATCGCCTTTTACAACATCAAAAACACTTGTATCTGTGCAGTTCGTTCCGAGTAGCGGGTCTCTACTTCCAACAATTCCATCAGGAAGGTCGGTATTTTCGAACGGCAAATCTGGTGCAAACGTTGAGTCGTTGAACCAATCGCGCATTATGAATTCAAATGAGTTCTCTACGGAAGCTCCGATAAAGAAACCAATCAATCCGCGTTCAGCATCATTGCTGTCTGGTTTTTTTGGATTATATGGAGGACCATACGACATTGCCCGACGCATCACACGGTGATGTTCCACAGGTGACGCAACAATAGCATCTCGCGGGTTAGCCCGACGAATATGCGCTCCTATCGGACATCTTGAACCTTCAAAATCGTCGAACTGTCCATGGGCATCTGTATAATAATTGAAGTTATTCAAGTCATCATTCGGTGACATAGGAACTGGAGAATTTGGAGACTGTTCCAGCGGCTGACCATTTCTCCATCTGCCACAAAATTTTGCTGCTAGTAATTCAGGATCGATAGTTTCACTTTGCGAATTCAAGTAAGCGTCAAATCCTTTTACATCTTGTTTCAATACTCGAAAGGCACCGAAACTACCATTACAACCAATCACATCAGGAATCGTATAAGGTGATGGATCAAGTGGAAGCTTATTATGACCCGTAAGAATCAAATTGTATGGTTCCATCTTACTCTGGTCACCTTCTAATGGTCTCTCAGGTGCATTAATCGCATTGATCGTTGGTTGTGCAATTCCATCTTTGTATCCAAAATGAATTCTTCCATCTGGGAAAGTCACGCCATCCAGCTCGGCTACTATGTCCAAAGCACCTTCAAACATCTTGCGGAGAACAGCTGATTTTTCCTCCCTCACTAAAGGACTACGAGCATAAAGCGTAACTATTACTTGTGTAGAGTCTGTTCCTAAACCTGCTTTCCAATGCTCGGGACTACTGGAACCTGTATCACCAACAAAATTAGCCCTTGCTGCAGCACCTTCAATAAATGAAGGGAAACTTGCAAATGCCTGAGCTAAATCTTGTCCAGTGTTCAAATCCATATTTTTGAGTCCAACATAAGTGAAGCTCATGTTTAGAAAATATTTTGGCTTTTCGGTAAGTGTCTCTGGAATCTCAGCTGATGTTATTTGAGGATATTGACTATCTCCGCTGATCATTTTAGCAATGACACTCTTGACAGCCGCAGCATCTTTAATTGTACAGATAAAATTCCTAAATAGAGGCACTCTATATCCTCTAACAATTAATCCTTGAATATCGGCCAAATCCAATTTATTCGGTTTTAAAGATGGAGCAGCAGCAGGTACTTCTACATTTGTATAAGGCGCTCCTCTCCTTTTTGAATCTTGAATAGTTTGAACCACAGAAATTAAAGGATATCCAGAAGTAAATGCACTACTTGACTGATCATTATCATTGATGAATTTGGTAAATGCCACAATGTTTTTTTGAACAGGAGTTACATCTTCAGGAGCCTCAAAAAAGATAAATAGCGCATTAAATGCTAAATACACACTCTGTGCAAAATCAGAGATGTAGTCGTTGAAGTTGTTATCATAAGCTGTGATGACGTAAGCTTTTTCGTAGTAGCATGTGAGCTTTCCGTCCACAACATCTCCAGGTTCAAAAAGTGGGATGTACTTCGGATCAATTTCGAGTTGATCAGCAGGCAATAACTCAATGCGATTCACAAAATTAGCTCGTGCAAAATGCACAGTTAGTATTGTATTCAGACCTATTCCATTTTTTGCTAAAGTCAGCTGGAGTTGAATAAAATTGTTGATTACGTTTGGTACGCCATCTGGTGGAGGATTAATCACCCCAGTGTTTGGAAATCCTGCTGCAGTATCTCTAACTGTCAGCAGAAGGTTGAGAGGATTTGAGACCGCAGTAATTGGGCCAGTTTGTTGTGTACTCATAATGTGTGTTTAGTGGGTTATATGTATTGACAAATGTTCAAGTCCAAATGACACTGCAAAAACAATCACATGAATTAACATTTTAATGAAAGGAATTCCCGTCAACTTTCTTGCAATAGAAAAAGGCGACCTTCAGATACAGGTCTATATCTTGCAATGGCCGAGTATGATCTTAGAAAGGCTTGTTTAGGGTAAATCTTTCATCACATAATAAGCATTATATCTCAAAGCAAGAAATTATGCCAATTAGATAATCACATATATTAGCTATAATAAAGCTACACTTCGAAGAATAATCAATAAGTAGAATAGAAAAAAACTTGAATTATTTTTTGTTAAACAATTAGAAATAGATGTATCTAAGACAAGTACAAATATCATAAAAAAAGCAGTGCAAATGCCACACTAAAGTAGTGACATTCACACCTGCATAACCCCAAAAAACCAATTGTTCTTTTACAATAGTACAAAGGTAGATAGAATTAGAGGGGTGATGTGTAACATGGGTTACATAGAGGAAAATGATAATGAATAATGAATAATGAATAATTGATAATGGATAATGGATAATGAACAAATACGAATTTTGAACAATTGCAACTGCTGATATTTTTTATTTTGATAAAGCTTATTGAAAACTATCCTGAATTACTCTTGGTCATTTTCACCATACTTGCTACCTTTTTCTGCAGCAATATTCATGCTCACATCTGGCAAACTGTACATCTTAGTTCCAGTATCTACTCCTGATATAAATGTATCTACAAATGACATCATCTTCGTCAACACTCGCTCTCCAATGGACTTCCTTTCTTTGACACTTGGTTTATTTTCAAGGCTATTGATAATAGCTGTTCTCAAAGGCTGGCGACCCGAAAAGAGATATTCTCGTACGATATCGTCCATCATATTCGGCACCAATCCTTCTTCTTTGCATAAATTGATAAAAGCGACTCTCTTCTCCTTGTCCCAATAAGATTCGAATTCATCTGCTATATCCATACTATCTTTGATATGTGGAAGGTTATCTTCTATGAATTTCTCGATCAGCTCCTTTTTACTTCTAAGCGTAGATTCCCCTGCAATAAGGTCGATAATTTGTTGTTTTTTCTTTTCTTTCTCTTCTTCAGAGGCATCATTCAATCCTGCAAGTAAGGCTAAAATATATGCCACATTGATTTCGTCTCTATGGATCAATTCCAATTCAAAGTCAACTTCATTTAGTACTGATACGACTTCCTTTTGATTGTCAGTCTTCACCTTATCATAAAGATCTAGATACTTACTCTTATAATTTTCAAATTGCTGCTCTGTCATACCAAGATCATCCCAGGTAAATTCTGTAAAGGACTGCGCTACATTTAGTACCCGCATCATTTCACGAAATTTGGTCACAAAGTCAAATTCAGCATTTTCATTTACCAAGTCATCGACACTTTTTGGTGTAGGTGCCATGGTAATCATCTCCACAAATGCCTTATTAAATTTTTCTGTCTGCTCTTCATAAGGTGGGATGATGATCTCCTCTAAAGCGTCTTTATTAGAGAATAATGTGATTGCAGTATCTGTAGCCTTTTTGAGATTTCTGAAGCTGACAATATTACCTTGTGATTTTCGCTCATTCAGTATTCTATTTGTCCTAGAGAATGCCTGAATCAATCCATGGTATTTAAGATTTTTATCTACGTACAAAGTATTGAGCGATTTACTATCAAATCCTGTCAAAAACATATTTACCACTATTAAGATGTCTATTTGTTTCCGTTTTACGCGTATGGCTATGTCTTTGTAATAATTGTAAAATGACTTACTGTCTTTGGTCGAAAATTTGGTATTGAACATGGCATTATAATCCGCCATATAAGATTCTAGCTTGTCTCGGGAATGTGCATTCAATGGCGCATCATCAGCAACAAAGGAGTCTTCAATATATCCATCTGCATCTTTATCATCTTCATTGGCTTGATAGCTAAAAATGGTTGCGATCTTTAAGTTATGCAGACCTTCTTCTTTTTTCTTTCTAAAAAGCTCATAGTATTTTGTCAATATGGGTATTCCAGACACACAAAACATTCCCGTAAATTCTCCTGAATGAGTCTTTCTCTGATGATTGGCGAGGATGTAGTTCACTATAACATCCAATCCTTCCTCCGCTTCATACAATTCTTTTTTATCGATGCCCTCTACTTTGATATCAAAGTCATCTTCTCCCTCCTTCTTATTTTTGAATCGACTGTAATACTCAATCGAGAATTTCAAAACATTCTCATCGGCAATAGCATCCGTAATCACATACCGATGAAGGCATTCTACAAATAGATCTTTGGTTGTTCGTTTGCCCAGATCATTTTTTGAAGCATTGTCTGCAAATATTGGTGTACCCGTAAATCCAAACATCTGATGATGTGAGAAGTACTCAGTTATCCTCTTATGTGTATCTCCAAATTGGCTTCTATGACATTCATCAAATATGAAGACTACCCTATCCTGTCTGACCGCTTCCATCTTGGATAGATACTTTTGTTTGCTCAGAGCAGTATTGAGCTTTTGGATGGTTGTAACAATGAGTTGCGTAGAATCTGTAAATTGCTCCACTAAGACTTTGGTATTATCTGTACCTCCTACACAATCTTTCTTGAAATTGTTGAATTCCTTCATCGTCTGATAATCCAGATCATTCCTATCTACTACAAATACTACCTTATCTACCTTGGGCAACTTCATGATGATCTGACTCGCCTTGAATGAAGTCAGTGTCTTACCAGATCCTGTAGTATGCCATATGTAGCCGTTTTTGTTGCTATTCTTTACTCGATCAATGATGGCCTCTACTGCAGCGTATTGGTATGGACGGAGCACCATCAATATCTTATCTGTCTCATGCATTACGATGTATCGAGTTATCATCTTGGACAAATGACACTTCTCTAAAAATACTTCTGCAAAATCTCTAAGGTTTGATACTCGCTTATTCGCTTCATCTGACCAATAGAAGGTCTGCTTGTAGCTTGTCTTTTTATTATTGGCGTAGTACTTCGTATTCTCACCATTGCTGATGACAAATAGCTGCACATAGTTGAATAATCCATATGCCGACCAGAACGAATGTCGCTGATACCTATTGATCTGATTGAAAGCTTCCTTCATTTCCAATCCTCTTCGCTTGAGCTCTATCTGCACCATAGGGATGCCATTGATCAAGAGGGTGACATCATACCGATTTTTGTACGATCCTTCGATAGTGACTTGATTGGTCACTTGATACTGATTTTGACACCAGTGTTCTTGATTGATGAATTCGATGTACTTGACATCACCATTATCCTGGGTGAGCTGATATCGATCTCTTAGTATCTTAGCTCTATCGAATATATTTCCCTTATTGAGGTGGTTGAGGATTTTGTGGAATTCGGTTTCTGTGAGTATAAGATCGTTGTGCTTTTCTAGTTGGGATTTGAGATTGGCGAGGAGGGCGGTTTCATTTCCTATTTTGACATAGTCGTAACCCAACGTGGTGAGCTGTTTTATTAAGTCGTCTTCGAGAGCGTGTTCGGATTGGGTGGTCATGATCTATTTTATCTCTAATATGTTTTTAAGAATTAACACCATTTTATTATTGATTCATCCATAAAAACATATTAAAACATATTTATATATGAAAGATATTATTTTGATATACATCAATTTACATATATAATAATGTCAACATATATATATGTTTCTTTCATAAACATCGCATGTTTTTGCGATGATTTATGAAAGCACCATTTGGATAATTCTCTTGTTCCTTCATTATGGATTTCACCGTTTCTCCTCATTTCTTGTATTAGATTCATTATTTTATTCTTTTTCTGTAATTCATCAAGATTATCAGATAACTTATCGAATAACAATTCATCTATTTCTGATCTTGACATTGATCCATGTGTTCTAATTGCTTGAATTACAAGGTCAATATAATATTGCTTACTAAAACCTGCCACTTTTGTATACCTGCCCTTTTGACCTGTCTTTTGAGCAACAACTTTGGACAAATAAATATTTCCTTTTCTTCCTTCTACCAGATTATTTTTACGAAGATACTTAAGTTCTTCATCTGTAACAGGAGCTTTTTTCTGTACTTTATCCAATAAGATAATATCTACATATAGTCATGATCTTAATTATTAAAAAGCTCTAATCCACAATAATTGATAAACGAAAATAATAACAATAAGAACCAAACTGCTACAATATAAAACTTAAATACACCCAATCTATATTTATCTTCGAGGTTGGTGGTCTTCCTAAATAATATCTCAATCATTATAATAAAAATCGCTGTGATGAAAATGGACGCTACTACTTGTGGATTCAATCCAAGAAAGATCCACATCAATCCTGCATATACGACTCCTGCTAATAAACCTAAAGAATAATTTCCTACCAATTCAAGCGCATAGTACAAGTGCTTTCTTTTATACTTTTTCGATGATTTTGAAAATGAATTCTTTTTGAAATATTTGTCACTTTCATTGGAAGCTTGTCTCAAAGAACCAAACACTATACCTACAAACAAGACCGTACTGCTGACAATCTCAGGAATCTGTATACCCCAAAAACTAAATACAAATTGGAATGGATAAGTAAGGTAATACGAAAATGTCCTCGCAAAATCTATAAAGAACTGAAAGAAAGATAACCATTTTGGAGCCATCAATTTCAAATCTATGCCTACATTGATCAATGATACGGCATTCATCAAAATAGACAAAACTAGCCATGGCTTTAGCCAAAGCTTACTTTTGAAAAAATGCCTAGGTTTCTCAATCTCATTAAGCTGCTCATGGGTTATATATTCTGTATTGACTAGTTTCGATGCATCCACCAGGAAGTTAGCGTATCGTTTTGACCAGTATGTCTCAATATAGTCCGTAGCAAGGAATACATCTTCTTTTTGGATATCTCCAATCTTTCTAAATGCCTTTATTTCTTCTTTTGGATTTGTCAATTCATAACATCCTGTGTAAAACGCAATATTAGCAACATGCAGTTTCTCGTGTTTGTCTAATAGGATGACCTCAGCAACATTCCCTCCTAGATAAAGATCTTTTGTGATCCGTTGGGTATTGGTCAAACTACTGAACTTGTGCAAGTAAAAGAACTTGTCTTTCAGATTCGGTCCACCTTCGCATATGAGCGTAGATGCTGTCAAATCTGGCACTATATCTGACACTTTTGATTCTGTGACATGATTCAGTCTTAATAGACGGACAGGAGACAAGCTGATACATACGGTCACGACGATAGTATCTCTTACTTCTATATTCGAATATGCATATAAACCTCCTATCTCAAACATCTATTGATTTTTTTATACAAACATTTGCTGCAATAAGCTTTTTTTCCATGATTTCATTTTTGCTAGTTGGCTTTCTGTGGCTTTTATCTTTTTGTCAATAGAGGTGAGGAAGTTGGCAATTTTGGTTTGTTCTTCTTGTAATGGATATATTAATTTCATTCCACTAAAAGCACTAAAGCTTATTTGTTTTCCATCTCGAATACCAACAACCGTTGCGCTTAATCTGGAAATAAAACTTTCTTTTTTCATGTAATATTTATAAAATACATCATTAAGTTCAATTATACTCTTTAATACGGTGTATGCAGGAGAACAAATCCCTTCGATATAAGAATATTCTATGCCTCCTTGAAATGATCTAAGGCTTATTACAAAATCTCCTTTCTCAATAATCTTATAAGATTTGACACTAGCTTCGGAGGACATTATCTGTTTCTCAATTGAATCTCTTCTAACAACACCTTCGTCTTGTGTCACGGCTAAGATTGGAAGTTCACCATTATGATTTTTATTGGAATGACTTTTAAAAATTTGATTTGCCCTAACCATTTGCCAGTCCCCAAACTCCCTACCATCCTCTTTTCTAAACCGAATCTCCTGCTTGAATATCTTCTGCATCACACCTTTTTTGTAGGTTTTGAGGAGGTCTACTTTGCGGGTGAGGACTTGGATCTTTTTGTCTGTGGTGGTGAGGAAGTTGGCTATTTTTTGTTGTTCGGGGAGGGATGGGAAATAAAGGACAACTTCAGATAATATTCCTTGACTTACATTGAATCTTGTGCTTCCTCCAGATTTTGATGTTATTTCTTTTCTGGCTTGAGCTGTTTTTAATAAGGAATTAAAAAAAAATGGATTATAAGGCGCTATTTTTTTACCCCTTATTACGAAACCACCAAATGTTACTAGATGATCTTTATCTAAATATACATTTGCTTGTCCTACTTCTTCTCGTGTTTCAGAACTTCTTTGAAAAAGGATATCTCCATACTCAACTTGATTTTTTTTGAATATTTCTTCAGTTACATTTACAGATCCTTTAATTTTTGAATAGGTTATAAAATCATTCTCTATAATGTCGAGTACATTAATAAATTTATATCCTCTTCCATAGTCTTCTTTTTTAGCATTAATTCCATTTTTAAAAACTAGCATCTCTTTTAGCTTTCTCAATTGCCACACATCATCATATATTTTAAACCTCAACTCAGGCACATTGTCTGCACTATGATTTGGAAGATTGGTATGATTGCTTTGATTCATTTTTTATTTATTTGAAATTGGGGTTTTCTTATTTGTTGTGCTTTTTTTTGTCAGCATCAGGATTTTGGGGATTATTGTCTGAACTGTGATTTCTTTTTGATTAGTATGATGGGTATGATTATTTTTGGTGTGATGGGTATGACTTCTTTTTGATTTTTTTATTTGATGTTAGGGTTGCCTTGATTCTTTTGCTTGAATGATTTATTGGAGACTCTTTTGAATTGAAGTGATTTGGCTCCAAAATTAATGAGTAGTCCTATCTCAAGATCGTAGGCTTCTAAATAATTTATAGCTTGTGCCAAATGAACGTCTTCCAATAGAATAATTGCTTTTAACTCCACCGCTATACATTCCTCCACTAAAAAATCTACACGTCTTTTTCCTATTTGTTGATTCTTATAATATACGGGCATTTCAAACTCTCTTAAAAATTGTATATCCTGATCTTTCAACTCTATTTCAAGCGCTCTTTGATAAATCACTTCTTGAAAACCATTACCAAGTTCTGAATGCACCGTCATCGCACACCCAATAATCTTAGAAGTCAACTCACTATATTTATATTCTCCCTTAATCATAAAAAATCAATTAATCATAAAATCATAAAAATCACCATAATCACAAAAATCGTAGTTCAGACTAAAATGGTGTCCGGATCCCCAATTCCTCGCAGAAGCCTTTGATCTCTCCATCTATTCCTACCATATCATTGTCTAGTTGTACTAATTCTTCTGCCACAGCATCGAGATCGACGGGTTCTTCTTCTTCGAATGTATCTACATATCTTGGGATATTGAGGTTGTAGTCATTCTCTTTGACCTCCTCTAATGTAGCTAAATAGCTATACTTGTCTTCAGGTTTTCGATCGATGTAGGTCTGGATTATCTTTTGGATGTCTTCATCTCTGAGGAAGTTTTGATTCTTGGCTTTCTCGAAGTGGTTACTGGCATCTATGAATAATATACTTTCGGGATGCTCTCTACACTTCTTGAATACGAGGATAGACGTAGGGATCGAGGTACCGAAGAATATATTGGCAGGCAGCCCAATGACAGCATCTAGATAGTTGCGATCTTCTATGAGGTATTGACGGATGTGTCCTTCTGCAGCTCCACGAAAGAGTACACCATGTGGCATCACTACCGCCATCGTACCGTTATCAGCCAATTGGTAGATCATATGTGCGATGAAGGCATAGTCTGCTTTTGACTTAGGTGCTAGTCTTCCGTACTGACTGTACCTGTCGTCATTCATCATGATCGGATTGGCGCTCCATTGAGCGGAGAAAGGCGGATTGGCGACTACGGCTTCGAATCGCTCTTCTACATGTTGTGGATTTTCCAAGGTATCCGCTTGCCGAATGTCAAATTTTCGGTAGTGGACATCGTGGAGGATCATATTCATCCTTGCGAGGTTGTATGTCGTTCTGTTGAGTTCCTGACCGTAGAATGCCGATACATCATCTACTTCCTTGGCGACACGTAACAGGAGTGATCCTGAACCACAGGTAGGATCGTAGACCGATTTCAGTCGTGTCTTCCCTACTGTTACCAGCTTGGCAAGAATGATCGATACTTCTTGTGGGGTGTAGAATTCTCCAGCCTTCTTCCCTGCTCCAGCGGCAAATTGACCGATGAGGTATTCATAGGCATCACCGAGTACATCCATCTCCGTATCTTCTAATTTGAAGTCGATCTGATCGAGGTGTCCGAGTACTTTTACGATGAGGTCATTTTTCTCTTTTTCAGTCCGTCCGAGCTTAGTAGAAGTCAGATCAAGGTCTTCGAATAGTTTGTCGAAGTCGTCTTCACTCTCTGTGCCCATAGTGGACTGCTCGATATTATTGAGGATTTCGGTAAGGTCGCCCAGAATGAAACTGCCTTCTGTCTTTGTCCCACGATCCGCTATCGCCGAGAATAATTCTGTCGGTTTCAGGTAGTAGCCCAATTGCAGGATGGATTCTTCTTTTACGGCATCGAGATATTCATCTACATCATCCAGCTCATCATTCAATTCCATATAATCAAATCCATCTACTTTGAGGATTTCATTGGCAAAGGCTAGCATTCGCTCGGATAAGTATTTGTAGAAGATGAATCCAAGGATGTAGTCTCGAAATTCGTCAGCATTCATTTTGCCTCGGAGGGTGTTTGCGATGTTCCAGAGTTGGGTTTGGAGTTGTTTTTTTTGATTTTCGGACATGTTTGTATTTGTCTATTCTTTTGGTGTAAGAATGATGTTGGATTGAGGTGCAAAGTAGGAATTTTTGGTCAATTTTACTTTTTAGAGAATTTACGAAATGCGGATATGGTTTGGTAGATGAAATAAGCTGTAGTCAGTCTCATGAGTACATTGAGAGTCATAGCCCAGCCATTGTTGATGAAGCCTGTGAATTCTGGTGAGGGCAATAGAGGTTCGAAGTGTTTCAGGTTGTGGGTTGGATTTAAGAAATGGAGGTAGAGCCAGAATTTGTCGTAGCATAATGTAAGTAAGTCACCGATAGCTAATGGTTGGCTCCATTCAAATATTGATACTTTTTCGTTTATTCCAATTAGAATAAGCACAAAGAAGAAGAGGTTGGATACTAAAAGCCATAAAATTGGATTTATCCAGTTGGTGCCGAAGCTATTGGATTTATTCGAAAATAATATGATCCAGTCATTCAATCGCCAATACCATGCTTCATTTTTATTTACCCCAGCTTTTTGAATAAAGTGCCATTCCTTACCTCTAAAAAGTAATTCGTCGATTTTATTTTGGTTGTTACTGGCGGCTTGTTTTAATTGTCTGTAGGAGTTATGTAATCTTATATCCTTTTCAGGACCATCAGGTTCAAATTGTTCTTCAGCAATCTCAATTTTATCAGACCATTTTATATCTGAATAATGAATATTGCTTAAGGTGGATTTATTAATGATTACTTTAGAAAATTTATTAAAATCTATGTCATTCAGATAGGCATTCCCAAGATCTGAGTTGACTAGAGCAAATGTGGAATTCTCCAAAGGAACAATATGTCTTAATTTAAAATTGGCTTGATTATCAAAACCGCTAATTTGTATTTCTTTAGTAATAATTCCAGCAAAGCTTAAATTTCCATTAGATAAAATACCTTTAATTAGAAGGTTCGTTAAAGTCAAGTTTTTAAAAACCATATCTCCTTTGAGAGATTCATTACAGAATAATATTAATTCGTTTACAATAAAATTAATATTATCATTTCCTACCAATTCAAACCCATCTCCAAAAAAAGTTTTTTCGATTCTACATACATCAATTATTTCCATGTTGCTCCCAGAATCCAAGTCACTATTTTTATAATTAAAACTAAATGATCTTTCAAAGTCACATTCCTCTATAAGTAGCCTTTTTAGGATGCCTCCTTCAACTACAAATCGACTACCAAATTTGGAGCCATGCAATTGTATTGATTCTAAATGTATAGAATTAGCACAAATAACATAATCAGAAATTATAGATTTTGAAATTGCTAAGGCTCCAGAAAAACATTCCAAGCCGTCAATTCTTATCCAACCAATTTGTTCGCATTTATAAATTTTAAGGCCATAAGTTAAATCTACTCTTGTAAGTTGAATATTTTCTTTAACCACACAATTATCAAAATTCAGCCATCCATCTATTACTGTTGAAGTTGACATTGCAAATTTGTCAGCTTTGCAATTTTCAAACCTTAAACCTCCATTAATATTCGTTAAATTAATACGTGTATATCCGAGAATACAATTCTTAAAACTCAGGTGATTTAGTTTTTTACAACCCTCAAACCAAAAACCAATTTTAGTTTTTGAATTTCTAAACGATAAACTATGCGCCTCAACATTATTCAAAGAAATTCTTAGACAATTAAATTTCGATAGATCAATCTTAGTGTCACTTGGAAAAATACAATTTGTAAATCTAGGATTTGCCTTTTTTAATTCTTCTACTATTTCTTCCTCAGTGATTTTTCTGATTTCCATACTTAAAATTAGGTATTCTACAACGAATAATAATACTCCCTCATCTTCTACGCCATCAATTTCCTCCGCCTCAACAAAAAGTCCTCATATCCATCCACATCCAAATCAAAAATATCAGAAGGAATAGCGCAAGTCTTAAGATTTGTATTCAATTCAGCTATGTTTGCATTTTTATGGATTGATCTTAAATTTCTAATATAGAAAGATCAATATTAATTATAGCGCATGGCCCTCAATATAAAATGCCGATTTAGATCTTTACTTAGATTTTACGCAGATCAATTTAAGAGTTCTTTTGTTTTTTTACGACAACCAAGAACAAATTATCAACTTTCATTAAATATATCTCTATTCCTATTTAAATTAAATATCAAAAAGACTTAAAAATAAGCTCTAATTGAACTTTCACATTCGGATGCTCCATCATAGCTTCCATATAGATCACCACTGGCCTACTTAATAGTCTTGCAGTTGCAGGATTAATAACACCCCAATTCTCAAGGTGATAACCTTGTTGCTTTCTATCTCCGAGCAATCTTTCAATTTCATCATTGCTCTTGTTTATTTCACCTTTTAGCGCATGGAGCAGTTCTGCATTTAAAGTACCTCCAAAAAAATCGTCAAGTTCATCAACATCAATATAAAATGGAAGGTCTATAAAATACAAATAGTATTCATGTTTGTTATACTTTTTGAGATAATCTCTAAGGTAGGTTGGAGTACGCTCAAGATTTAATATTGAAGATAGCATAGCTTTTGTCTCTGTAAAATCTTCATTGCAAACCAAGTCTTCTTTCAGCGCTAATGAATTAGCTACTCTTGTCATCAGAGATTCTACATAGTTTGATTTATCATTTCTTACAGAAATTAATTTTGTCTTATTTCTAAATATCGAAACATTTGTACTATCAAGACCACTCTCATAATCTTCAATCCCTTTTTTGAAAGAAACAAGGCTCATCACGCCAGAATTTTCGTAGTATCCACCATCTACAAAATGACCTTTATTAGGCACATTGGCTGCAGGACTAATTCCTGGAAATCTATTACAAGTAGAAGATGCTTCAAAAAAAGTCAGTGTCTTGCCCACACCTTTATAATTAATATCTAGCAAGTTGATTGTGCCAGGAAACATTGAATCTGTCCGTACTGCACTTACTATTCCAGAACGATCCACAGTAGCTGTGCTATTGATAATAATATTGGGATAATGGCTATCAGTTGACAATGTTGAATATACTTTATCAAACGAAGTTTTATTAACCAGATCTTCTGAAGTCAGTAGATTATCATTATAAAATGTCATAGATCTGTGCGATCGATCGTGTCCCCACCATAACCAAGATGGCAGCATTTCTCTTATTAAATCCAAACCAAAAAGATAGGACAATTCCATACTAAGGATATTCGTATTTTTCACATTGTTGATCGCTTTTTCCACCTCAGATGAAGACAATTCCAAATATTTCATAGCAGAATAATTGCTAATGCCCATACCTCCTCCTGACACTCCGCTCATAGCTAATATATTATCAAATTGGCCGATTGTATCCACATGGTTCAAAATCAAATAATTCCAATAATGAGCTGTTAATCCTCCTCCATATGCTGCATATAATATTGGTGTGCGATTGCTGTCGATAGGTTGTACATTCTTATACTTCTGATAGAATTCATCTATAGATACTTCTTTGTCAGCATGTACTAATTGTAATTCATGCAAGTTATTCCCCCAATAAAGATTGTAACTAAAAAATAACATTAGTGCAATGGTTAAAGTGTAGTACATTTTTTTAGTTAAAGCAGGAAAGTATTTGAATTTTATGCTTGAATTATCCTTGTAATACAAAAATAGTTTTATCCACATTGTAACAATAGTATATAGCATGATCAAACCGGCTAAAACAACGTTTATTGGATTAATCATTTCAGCAAATTCATAATTACAATTCAAAACTACAATGAAAATGAAAACTACTATACCCATCATTCTTATTGAATATAAAAACTTGTCAATTTCATCCACCGCAGGAATTAATTTTCTTAAGGTCCTGAACAATAATAGATAAGATGCCATTAGAAGACAGATAATAACCTGAAAAACTACGTTTAATAAGTTCCATTCAAAAAAATAGACTGAAACTACAAATGCTGTAATAAGTAAAATAAAAAATGGAATGCAGTACTTTTGAATTTCTTCTATTCTTTTATATACAATTTGATAATTCTCTAATTTTGCTTTTGTTAACTTCCTTCTAAGTGCGACGGTGATCAACCAAAATATAAATGAAAACAAAATATAAAGAAAACCATAAATCACATATTTAAACCAATTTAGGTCGATGTCAATTTGATATTGATAGTAAGTATGAATGAGTAATCCCGCCCAAATAACAAACAAGAAAATTCCTAGAAATTTCCTCACACTTCCTTCAAGAAACTTCAATGTCCAAAATTTGGCGGGTTGACCAAAGTACGGATTAAAATCCATACTAGTTTTCGGGAGTTTCTTTTGTCTCAAATCTTTAAAGCTAATTAAACCCCAATTTGACATGTTCCATTTTATGTTTTCATCTGCATTACTATCACTATCCATAACAAACAAAGAAGTATACACATATGTAGGATACAAACTCATAATGAGGGACAGAAAATAGGTCAAAAAATGAAATAAGGAAATATTTAAAATTAAAGAAACTGGATCCTTATCGGTATATAAGTCAATAAATAAAATCGCACCTTGATCGAAACCAAGAATTAAACCGATTAATATTATATAAATAATAATGTTAAGAAATGAACAGATCAGTGCTTTAATGACATTTGAAAATTGAAAGTTCCCAAGATCTCTCAGAAATGATTTAAATGAATTCTCATTGACTTTTTCTGTATTATCCATACTAATTTCATTTTTGATTGATTCAATTATCACTTTCAAAATACTAAAATATACACTCTTTTTATTACCTTAAACATCAACGGTCATTTAATTCAATGAACAGTATATATAATGTATGTGAAGTCAAATTTCTAAAATGTAACCTTGAATTTCATATAACTTTTGTTACAGGCAAATATAATTTTAGAGACATTTGTTTACGATCAAGCCAGAAGACTGTGTTTCCTATAAAAGATTAAAAGCAATATATTTGCAAAGCCAATAGTCAATGAGACTGTAAATGAATATTACAGCAACAAATAATCTCTGCGAATCTCCGTAAAATTCCTTAGTGAATCTCCGCGAAATTTATTACTCTTCTTCCCTAAATAGATCTCTTTTCAAAAGCCAAACCTACTTATTCAAACAACATTTCTTATACTTCTTCCCACTCCCACATGGACAAGGTTCATTTCTACCTACTTTAGGATCCTCTCTCTTGAATGTAATAGGTATAATATTGGCTTCTCTTTTCGCCATATTGACATCCTTATTTATATTATCGGAATGATCTAAAAGCCAAGAAAGATCATCTTCAGATTCTTTGTCATCGTCATCGTCTTCAAAATCATCTAAAAAGTCTAAAATTCCATTTGAGTTATAAGATGCTGATTCTTTTAATTTTTTTTCTATTTCAGATTTTATTCTAGCTTCAAGCTTGTCTAAGTTTTCTTCATTAAATGTTTTAGTGTAGAATGTCTTCCAATCTTTATCTATAATCGTGAAATATGATTTTTTATCATAAGTCATCGGCAATTGCTCTTCATTTTTGTCTATTGGAACTGGTCCATAAATCGTCGGGTTCATTATTCCATTCTTGTACGCTGGATCTATGATATCTTTAAAAACAGAATAATTGTATGTTTCACCCTCTCCTAGCAACCACTGTGATACATTATCATACTTTAAAAAATATGTGTTCAACTGTCTGAAGTACAGTTGATATTTTTTCCCTTCTTCATTATCTTGTGCTGAAAGAGAAGCGACAACTCTGAAAAATGGTGACAATATGAACCACCTGAATTCTGGATCCATTTCGTCCAGAATTTCATCATTCATTATTGTTTCAATCGCTTTATTGCTATTGAGTCTTATGAGTTCCATTAACGGACCATCAAGAAAGATCCTTTCAATATCAAAGACCATCGAATGAAATAGATCTTCTGACATACTCAAAATAGAAGCCGTAGCCAATTCTACAAGATCAGCTAGTTCAAAATGATTAATGAAATTTATCAAAGCAAGTATTCCGCTTACCTCATAGGTTTCATTGGCTTTCTGATAGGCAACTAAATTTTGATAAAATAGCCATCTTACATCGTGATGAATATGTTCATCTTCAGAATCTAATATTCGCAAATAGATATCGTGGTCAAGATAGTTTCCTCCCCAATTGATCAACCCGATAAATTCGAGATTATATGGAAGTTTGTTCAAATCATTAAAAATATCCGAAATCAACAAATTGTGTGTCCATATTCTGACATCATCAAAATGAGACATACTCTCGGCTGTTGGAAATGGCGATTCTAAAGTATGAATATCAGCTACAACTATTTCAGACAAATAATATAATCCCCGCTCAATTGTCCATTTCAATAAAGATCTATGCCTGTCTTTATCTTCAATAGTTTTATAGTACATTGACAAATGCATCACTATCATTCTTACCTCTTCAAATGACAGAATCTCATCATATGTATCACCATTTTCAATATGGTCTTTCTCTTTTGAAAAATGTTTTAAAAAGAGATCTATAAAATGTTTTGAATCTTGGTGCAAAAATATTAGCTCATGTTTTGCAAAGATGTTATTTGGATTATCAGTTAAGAACTCATTAAGAATTCTCTCTTGTTCCAATTCTGAGAAATCCGTAAACATTTCATCAAAGACTATCGAATGTTTTCCTTCTGGCGTATGCCCGATGATATTTTTGATACTTAGAAAATCATCTTCATCTTCATGCCTATCGATAAATTCTACTGCCTCAAGAGCTTGAACAATTTGATAATTATATTTTGTAGCTATTATTTTCATTTCAAATTTCTATTTCTAAAACAAAATAACAAAGTCTTATTTAAAAATCAACAAATTTTATATTCATATTTAAGAAAGTTTAGAGATGTATTCCATTTATTTAAAATCATACCCTTTTCTCAGCAATGTAATTAACTCATCAGTCACTTCTGACTCATCAGAAATTCTGATGTGATGGGCATGTATATCTCGGAAGACTGTTGTTTTCTTAATAAGTGGATGGTCGATCTTCTCAGAATAATAAAATTTCAGATCTAATTCTTTTGCCATTGGTTTTGCAATCAGCCAGGCTTTTTCTTTTGTGAATACTATTGACTTTGTGCTCGCTCCTACACTACATGGCTCCCAATCAATTACACTTATTAAAACCTGATCAAAAGCATGAATGAGGTTTTCCGATTTGCCTTGAAATATATCGTCTATTGTATTTGACGAACACATGTGCGATTGATTGTTGGACTTAAAATTCCTCTCACATTTTGGACATGTCCACATTACTTTGTTCTTTATTATCAAATTTAACTCAAAGGTTTAATCTTTTCAATCTCCAATCTCTTCAATCTTTCAAATCTCTCAAATCTTTCAAATCTCTTCAATCTCTCAAATCTTTCCAATCTCTCCAATCTTTTCAATCTTTCAAATCTCTCAAATCTCTCAAATCTCTCCAATCTCTCCAATCTTTCCAATCTTTCCAATCTCTCAAATCTCTTCAATCTCTCAAATCTTTCCAATCTCTCCAATCTTTTCAATCTTTCAAATCTCTCCAATCTCTCCAATCTCTCCAATCTTTCAAATCTTTCAAATCTTTTCCAATCTCTCCAATCTTTTCCAATCTTCCCTTAAATCGTCTTGTTCAAAAGTTCTTTTGATTCTTTCTCTCCTTCATCCCAATACTTGGTATGAGATGCAAATGGAATTGTCTTGGTAAAAAATGAAGACTGTGCTGTCACACAAATATCTTTTACTCCTTTACCAAATTCTGGAGCAACTGGACCTCCGACATAATCATTCTTAAAATAGATATTTGTCCATCTAGTCATTGCAAATAGTGCTGCATGATGAGGTATGATGGCAACTTTTTCATGAGAACTGTAGTAGAAAAATTTCAATTCATCCAAGTCATCCTTCACTGGAGGATTAGTTGGTAACTCTCGTATTGCTTGTTTTCTTTCCAACTCATTTTTATCATCGACAATCACCATTGAGGCATGGGTCAATGGCGAGCCAACAGTAATAAAGTCAGATATCCTCCATTCAGGGTGAATTCTTCTACAGTCAAGCATTGTTCTTCTCTGAAGTTTTTGATATTGATCTATATCAAAATCCTCCTTCTTAGCAGCATAGGTCACTAACTCTTCAATACGATCTTTTTTTAGTCCATTATCTCCAAGTGGATACTCACCTTGATACCTGGGAAAGAGGGCTGTCAGAATATCGTAAGCTACAATTGATCCTAAACTGTGCCCAACTACTACAATATCTAAATATTTAGGGTCTCCATTAGAATCTTTTGCTTCATGTAAATTCGCTAACAAGTCAATTCCCTTTTGTCTAATATTATTTCTAAACCTAATGTTCTTATGTGAAGGTTCGGTATACCTCAAAACGTCACCAATAGACTGCAAAAATGAGGCTTTAGTAGTTACTTTTATGAAAGGAATCAATAGTCTGAAAACCACAAAAATAATAGCTCCAGAAATCAGTAAACTAAATTGACTTTTGATAATATCTACCCAGCTATTCAGAAAATAACTACCTATCAAGATTCCCGAAAACAGAAGTAAAATCAAAATTCTGGAAAAGATAACTGGTACTTTAGCCCTTTTTGAAGGTGTTTTCAGAAAGAGCAATTTCATTGACCATAAAATGGTATCAAAAAAAGAGGGTTCTTCTACAAGATCTGCCCAATACAATTCAAAATAATCATTAGATCTATCGTGGTAGGAAAATCTTCTGGCTTCCAGATCTTGAGAGATTCTATCTGGACTACTGTACAATCTTTCTCCTCCTGCATCGATGTTTTCCACAAATGTTCTAATTGTGGTCAAAGGTCGTTGACTGCCCATTCCGTGAACGACGACTATTGCTTTTCTATTTGACATAATTGTTGGTTCTTAACTTTCTAAAGATAGAAAAATATTTTTTGTTTGTCAAATATAGATTCTAGATGTGTTTTAAACCATATTGCATTAAATATGCAATTTGACTTACATCAAATAAGGGTTTGGGTCGATTAATTCTTTTTAATTTTAATTTTCATGGTTTAATTTTCATTCAATTATCCGCTTATCAGCTGGATTTTCCTTTTTTCATTGAAAAAAAACGAAACCAACCTGCCTGCCGGCAGGCAGGAAATTCTAGGAGATAGACCGATCTCGGAGAGTGGCGACAATAGTCGACAAGGGAGGGAACGCGTAAGCGACGGGTAGAAAAACTTACATCATTATCATCTACCCACCGCTCGCGTTCCTTCTCTTAGCAGCTATCGCTGCCACATCTTCGATGATCGTTTAGTCCCCCACAAGATCTGCCTTGCCTTGCCTTGCCCTCTTACATGTTTGGTTTCTTCTTGTGTCATTTGAAACATATGGTAAATTCGAAAAAAATACAAAATGTGCAATATGGTTTACACACATTGTAGATGAATATTGTGTTTTTAATTTGTTATGTAGGTGTAACTACGTCCTTACCTTAATGAGCGGAAGGCTGAGCTTGTTATCAATATCAATCCTTCCACTGCGTTATTTATGACAAGTTCATAATCAGTTGATTGTCAAAAACAACAAAATAGCCTATCGGGCTATTATATCTTAGCTAGTGCTCTGTCAACGCCTGAATGAGGGGTAGCATTTGAGTGAATTCTGAGTCAGTGCAAGGCAAAAAACGCGGACATAGCCGTAGCTATGGCGAGTATTTTTAACGCAGCATTGGATCAAAATTCGCCAAATGAACCCATCAATTTGGGCTTGACAGAGCGCTAGGGGTATTTCACCCCTAGCTAGAAGATAAATCCAATCGGTTGGCTGTAAGTCAACAATATATTTTGTGATGGTGATCTATTTCTAATTGAAAAATTATATGGTAGTCCTACAGACTACATCTAAATTCTAGGCATTACGCATGGGATTTTATCCCATGCTTTAATGTAATTACCTTGCAGGCAATTTTATTTATTCTAACATATCCATTTCTGTTGAGATGACATCTAAAACACAAAACTAAAATGTACCAAAATAAAAAGGCAGAACTTTTGAAATTCTGCCTTCTAATTTTGTCTTCTATTTATTGAAGTGAATTAACAATCAATATTAAATTTATCTGAATCCCAACATTGCCATTCATCATCATTAAAGTGACTTGGATGTTTTACTCTACCCTCTTTTGAAGACTCATTAGCTTCAATCTCCAGAAGGTCATCATTGGTAAATACATCATATGCTCTGTCATATTCATTTCCATTATGAGTTCTCCATTCGATGTAATCACCTTTTCCTGGATCATTAGCTAATATGTTGCTAAACCTTATTGTGACATCATTTGAATCTAAATTTCTACTTGAAGATATTTCCATGTAAGGTTTTGGGTCTTGTGGATCTTTATTCACTGTAAATCTAGCCATTGAATGATCTGTAGATACGACACCTTCAAACCAAACAAATCCATTGGAATTCCCTTCTTCTGTCACTGTCATAGTCCATGCAACCTCTTCTATATTACTAATATATTTACCTGTTAAGGAGACATCATATTTCTTAGAACCATCAACTGGTGGAGCTTGATACTGATATTTCCATTCCCAGGTTTTGTTGCCTAAAAATTCTGGCTTATATTCAAAAGAATGACTAAATGCTGCAATTGGAACTGCTGTATTTATAAATACTACTGAATTCCAAACCAACACATTTAATCCAGCATGAATCCAATTCGATTTCTCATTCCGGGTCGAAGAAGATTCCTTATCACTGACCAATCCAAATGATTGTGTTGGAATAGTGAATAAAGAAGTAGGTGGCAATGAAGGAGCAGCAAGATTATCTGGGTTTTCAATACTACCCTCTTGAGTACAAGATTGAAGTGTAAATAATATCCCCAAAACAAAGAATAAATGAATTGACCTTCTCATATTATTAATTTTTTAAGTTCATGATAAAAACATTTTGTAATCGCTTACATGTTTAAAACAGGATTCTCTTATTTTACCCTACCCAATTACCAATAAATATTACATTTGTTTCCTTCTACAAAATATTATCTGCAATGGGCGTTCTTAAAAAAGCGACCTTGCTTTTTGACTTCAGGGCCTACCAAGCTTATAAAAAGATCTATCTTTTCACAACCTTTACTTACAGTATCTGGATCCTCTAATAAATCACTTGCCTCTGAAAGAACACCATAAATATTTACCATTTTGTTTACATGGTTAGTATTGAAACTTTTATGTTTATTACTCCTATCAAGTTTATTTAGAAATTGGAGGGTATATTTATAAGCTTCAATTTCTTTTGTTGCAACAGCCCTAGGATATTCACCAAAATGAAATTTCTTATAATCTTCAAAACTTATTCCTAACTGCTCTTCCATTGCAAAATCTTCATGTTGAAGTAAATGCTTCATTTCATGAATTAATAGTACTGCCAATCCTACTTCTGTGGACCATTCATATTTATTCCCTCTATCTTTTCCCACTAAAATTATCCCGTCAGCCATTATTGTATTTTTTGCAGATTTGTTTAAATGAATTTCTTTCACTAAACCATAATGTCCAGGTCCATTAACAAAATAGTCATTGTAAATTTTAGGAACATATTCTTTAATATATGACAATGCTCCTGCTACTCTCTTTTGAAATGTTTTATTCCCAACAATTTTCACTCCATCTACTTTAACAATAACTTCTTCCTTGATTTCCTGAAATTCTTGATGATTTGTTTGAGCAAATTCCTTCTTTTTCAAATGAACAAAATTAATCCATGAATAGAATAATAATGAGGTACACAACTCCTCTTTACTGAAGGCATTCGTTGGCTTATTCCATTGAGATTCGTAGTACTTCCTAACTGACTTTTGTATAGGATCTTCTACATTTTCAGTATTTGTATTTTCCATGGCTTCTAAGGTTGATACCATATCAAAAGCGGGAAACCAATGACTATCCTTAACCACCTTGACATTAGTAAAATATCCATTTTCTGTCCTTACAAAAAGCATAGTCCTATATCCAAATTCATAATGCAAATCCAAAATGATACCTTGAGGAAATATTTGAAATGAACTTGATTCTTTAATAAATTTCGTATTAAAATGTGCCAACTTTGCCACAGTCTCCAAACCATTAAATTCGAAATAATCCACAATTGTTTGACTATAGGAAGAAATGGGTATAAATAGTAAAAGAAGAAATAATAGATTTTTTAAAACGTGTATCATAATAATTATTTACTGAAGCAAAATTGTGGTTATCACATTTAAAACCAATCAACATTGAAAATATCGATCAATTTATAAATATAGAAAATCTGTTTTACAATATATTCTCTTGCTTCTGAAATATTGATTTATCGATTATCACCTGATAATAAATTCCTATTTATATCAAAAAAAGAATAGCCCTATGCTCAAAATAAAAATAACCAAAACTTTATAAAAATTTTGGCTATTTTCGATTCGAGTGTATCAATTCTGAATTCACAGAACACCTTTCAAACATCTACCTATGTATGGATAGTCATTAGTAACCAAATACATATATTGTCCATTGATAACAGCTCCATTACACTCATCCAAGTCACCAAGCCCAGATACATACTCCCAATCCAAGACATATGTTCCATCTGGATCTGTACCTTCTAAATCTGTATTGATACTTGTACCAGGAATTGAATAAGTACAATCAGTACCTTCTCTATCTTCATCTATCAACTTATAACTAGGTTTGTATTGATCACTTTGAGAGAAGTATATCGGGAATCCATCCATTCCAAATCCTATATGGACAAGGTCTTCTCCTTTGTCAAAAGCTGTAATGACACCAGTTGGAGCTCCATGATAGTGATATGCTCCTGTTGGCTGGACGTGAGCATGATTATGATCTAAACCAAGATCAACTAAATCTTGAATTGCTTCTATTTTATAGTTTTCTCCAGATTCACATCGTAAAACTTCAGCTGTTTCGGGTTCGAATTTAACGCCATTGAGTGCAACTCCTGGTTCACGCACCCATGTAGCGCTATTAGACATTTGAGGATTCAATGGGATACTATATGTAATATTTTGTGCAGAAATTGTATTTGGATTTCCTTCATTTGGAAAAGATCCGGTATCATGATTTGGCAAAGCATTTGTCACCATAATTCTTTTATCATCTTCTATCGTTACTACAGTTTCTGTCCCATATTCTGCATTCACTAAAGAGTATGCTAGAAAGAAATCATCGATAAATTGGCTTGTGTTACTTTCTGTTTCTGTTGTTTTTGTTGTTTCTGTTTCTTCTGTACTTTCGCAGCTCACCATAAATAGACCAAACATTGTCATACCTAGAATAAATAATTTTAGCTCTTTCATAATTAATAGTTTTAATGGTTAGTGGTAGTTAATGGGTGCATTTCAAAATGACGTTATATTAATTCTATTTTAAATTATTCTAATTGACTTTTTGCAGAATCGCTGAATCGCAGCACCGCTAAATCGCTAAATCGCCTTATGATGTTGACTTTTTACATTTCCTTGAATAAATTTCCTTTTGTATATCAAATAGTAAAATGAAACAATTTGAAATGCACCCTATTTAAACTATAAAGGAAGAGTTAACCATTTTGTACTCAAGTGAATTTGTTTTTTTTATAAAAGGGAAAATATTCATGTTCAAGGGGAAGATTATCCAATGAATATTTCCTACTCAAGACTTACATTTGCAAAATAATTAATTTAAAAAACAATACTAATGACAGAATCGATGACACTTACAAGAAAGGACTATAAACAATACTTTAAGAAAGCTATTAGCTACGAAGAATACCTGCAAAATTTTAAAACAGAAATTTCCAAAGGTGAAGAAAGTCCATTTGCTCAATATCTACCTCAAAATTGGAGTCGTCAATCTCGACTTGATAGAAAATTAAAACTTAGTGAAGACCTCCAACTTGCTATTGACAATAATATTAAGATTCAAAAATGGTTAGTAATCACTGAGCATTGGTGTGGGGATGCATCTCAGATTAATCCTATTATCAATAGAATAGCAATAGAAAGTAATCAAATAGTTGATCTTAAATTCATATATCGTGATGAGAACGAAGCACTTATAGATGCTCACCTAACAGATGTTAGAAGTCGATCAATACCAATCCTCCTTCAACTAGATAGTGATTTTAATTTATTGAACACATATGGCCCTAGACCTGAAGAAGCACAAAATTTAGTGAAATCTCTACTTGCTAAAGGTGAAGGTGAAGAATACAATATTCCACTTCATACTTGGTATGCAAAAGACAAGCAACAGGCAATTCAAGATGACTTGGCAAATTTGATAAGAAATCTTTAGTTGATTTTCATTGATACGAAGATAATTTGGCAGCATTATTCAGGTTATGAAAATGAACTACCTCGATGCACGCATACGAGGTATCACTATGTACATTTCATAAAGACGTTTTATTGTTAATTTGATAATTTTTATTTCAAACTAGCTTTCGCCTTGTGACTGAACAGTCTCAATGCAATTGAGTTAAGTACGACTGTACTTCAAGTGAAGGAATGCGTTAGCAACGTGCAGAAACTATTGCCACTTTAGGCAGCCCGCCGCTTACGCGTTCCTTCTTTTGTCGACTATCGTCGCCACTCTTCGAGATCAGTCAGTCCCCCAGTCATGGCTATGCTTCTTTTTATTCAGATTTAGTCCAATCTAAAATGCCAACAAAATAGAAAAGACAAACCGAAATGCACACATATCACACGCACAAAGGATTCAGTTAAAGTTACTTTCGATGCAAGCATCTGGGTATTAAACCCCAAGAGAATGAACTCCCCGCCGCAAGCAGACAGGGTATCACCTCTCCTTAACAAGCTTAAAATAGCTTTTTCTCTAGACAGTAAATACTTTATCTTTCAATTATAAATTGTTAATTTACCAAAATCAGTAATTCATTTTATTATTCGCTTATCAGCTGGATTTTCTTTTTTTCATTGAAAAAAAACGAAACCAACCTGCCTGCCGGCAGGCAGGAAATTCTAGGGGATAGACCGATCTCGGAGAGTGGCGACATTAGTCGACAAGGGAGGGAACGCGTGAGCGGTGGGCAGGCAATCCAGCAGCAGCAGCATCCACCCACCGCTAGCGCGTTCCTTCATTATTTAGCTATCTATCTTGGCCGCCCACCGCTAGCGCGTTCATTCTCTTAGCAGCTATCGCTGCTACATCTTCGATGATCGTTCATTCATATCTTCGATGATCGTTCAGTCCCCCACAAGAGCTGCCTTGGCTTTGCTGCCTAATTGTTTTCAAACACCCAAGGCAGAGCCTCGGGGAATTCATTCGATTAAACCCCAAGAGATTAATCAAAATATTATCGCCGTTGCAAAATTGGGTATTTTTCTACATATTAAAAAACCACATATTATAACTGAAAAATAAATAAACATACTTAAACTCCACCATCCTAAATCAAATATATTCAACGGCCCATCATTCCTTTTCTGTCTTAAACACCTTGAATAAATAATACAACCCAGGAAATATAATCGCTACCCCAATAGCCAAAGCAATAAAAAGGATCTTCATCGTAATCTCAGGTCCAGAAGCCTCAAAAATACTCAGTACACTTCCATCTGAAAAAACAACAAGATTAGGCCATTGAATAAAAAACCAACCAGCCATAATAAGTAAGATTTGTAATCCTGCAATTAGTCTTAATGTCCAGATTTTCTTACGATTCATTAACACAAATATGAATGGGATTATCAGTGACGAAATCAATATTAAAACAACCGACATTTTGTGAGCAAAAAAGGTTTTGTGGAAGATCAAGTCGCTGGCATAGGAAGATATAAAAATTCCGAATCCAGAAATTGCCGCAATTACAAATAACACTAAGCTAAACTTCCTAATCAAGCTGTAGCCCTCATCAGTTGACACTTCTCCAAGTAGAAATATAGCCGCTATATATGCTGACAATGCAACTAAAAATAAGCCTACAGAAAAGCTAAACCAATTGAACCAAGGATAAATATATAGATCTACAAATGATCCAGAAGCCTCGCTTGGGATGGTACCACCGAAAAAAGCAGAAACTGTCACACCCAAGAAAAAGACAGCAAACAAGCTAGAATATCTAAAAATATATGAGTAAACCCGCTCCGAACTATCATGATATGCATCATAGTGCCTAAATGTAAATGCAGTGCCTCTCAGAATAATGGCTATCAAAAATAAAAGTACAGGAATATGTAGATGGGTCGAAAGTATGATGTATGCTTTTGGAAATCCATTAAATAGAATAACTATAGCTACTACCAGCCACATATGATTCGCTTCCCAAACAGGAGCCATTGCCTTTGAGACAGTAGAATTCGCTTTATCGCCAATAAATAATTCGATGATTCCAGCTCCAAAATCTGCTCCTCCCAAAATTGTATACAGCACTAAACTGACACCTAATATGATTATGACCAATTCTGTATACATAGTTACTCATCGTATTTTTCGTGAATATATTTAATGTGTCTTGCCATCAGCCAGATTACAGTCAATGTCAATATTATATAAACTGAGACTATTGCCATTAAAGAATATTGAATTCCAGGCATAGGTGTGAGTGCATCCTTAGTCTTCATCACTCCATAAATAATCCAAGGCTGTCGCCCAACTTCTGTCACTGTCCAACCCGCTTCTAATGCAATAAAACCAATCGGCGTGGCGAATGCTACCAAACGAAGCCACCATTTATTATTGATATAATCCCACTTCCTCCATCGCATAATGAAATATAGAAGTCCGATCAGCATCATTAAAGTACCCAAACCCACCATAATCTGAAATGCAAAATGAACAACAACGACAGGAGGTCGCTCTTCTTCAGGAAATTGATCCAAGCCAATAACTTCTGCATCAAAATCTCCATGTGCTAAAAAACTGAGTCCTCCAGGAATCTCTATGGCATAATCTACTTTCTGGTTTTCGTCATCTGGAATTCCACCAATGATCAGAGGTGCATTTTTGGATGTATGGTAGTGAGCTTCCATCGCAGCTAATTTTGCGGGTTGTCTTTTAGCTACATCTTTAGCCGCTAAATCTCCTGTGATTGGCATTGCAAAAGCGGCAATAGCTCCAAATATCAATGCAATCTTAAGTGCCTCCTTATGAAATCTAATTTTCTTTTTTGTGAGTAACATTATTGCGTGTACCCCAGCCACTGCAAACCCTGTACTAGCAAATGCTGCAAAAGTCATATGCAAAGCTTGCGTAAACCAAGCATCATTAAATAGTGCTGCAATCGGATCGATATTAATGTATTCGCCATTGACAAAATCAAAGCCTGAGGGGCTATTCATCCATCCATTCGCGGCTACCACAAAAATGCCAGACAACACTCCTGAAATCCCAACCAAAAGTCCAGAGATCCAATGTGCCATTGGCGAAATCCTATCCCAGCCATAAAGGAAAACTCCCAATGCAATGGCTTCTACAAAAAAAGCTGTGCCTTCTAATGAAAATGGCATTCCAAATATTGGTCCTGCATGCTCCATAAATTCTGGCCATAATAGCCCCAACTCGAATGAGAGTAAAGTACCTGAGACTGCTCCGACGGCAAAAAATATGGCTACGCCTTTTGACCATGATTTGGCTAAAGCCAGATAAACAGGGTCTTTGGTTTTCATCCACTTCCATTCTGCATACGCCATAAAGAAAGGCATGGCCATTCCGATACATGCAAAAATGATGTGCCATCCTAAAGATATTGCCATTTGGAGTCTTGCGGCTAGTATGTCTTCCATTTAGATTGTGTTGATCCTCAAATATAAACCACATATTATAGAAGAAGATCATTTGAACATTATAAATTATAAAGGAATGTAATTATTTGTATCGAATATAAATAAGAGATTGTGAATCTTCTTTCTGATATTGCTACATAGCTATAGAGTTTTCAATTTAAAAAAAAACTTAAAGACTAAATATAGTTCTGAGATCTTCTTTGGTTTTCTTAGTGAAATCGTTGTGCCCTTGTGGTGAATCTTTACGTATTGTAAAATATTCAAAATTGATTTCTCAATAGACATATTCTTTTCTAACCACAAAGAACAACAAGCTATCACAAAGAAGCGACTATGTTATAGATGTTGACTTATTTATTCCAAGCACCTTAAAATAAGTTTTAGCCTAAACACGGAAATATGAAATCGAAAACTTACAGACAGTAATATATATAATTACTATATTTATATCACAATTAATTACAAGGCATTATGAATCAATTCCAATTATCTAATCTGCTTATAATCTGTGCAAGTTTAATATTATTACTATTGATACCACTTGTATCATTTTCACAAGATGTAATTCTCGAAACACAAGCTCAAGTGGACGCATTTGATCCGTCAACAACTATAGTAACAGGAAATTTGTTTCTTGGCTCAGAAATCCAAACTTCAGATATTACTGATATAACCAATTTGTCGAATCTTTCTATCGTAGAAGGAGATTTTCTTATATCCAGAAATTCAAATTTAATCAGTTTAAACAAGCTCTCTAATCTCTCTACAGTAAATGGCACCTTAAAAATATATGCCAATCCGATATACAATATAAATAGCTTTTCTAAGCTTCTAACAGTTGGGAACGATTTAATATTGGATGGCAATGCTATTGCAAGTCTGGAGGGTCTTTCAAATCTTGAAGTTGTCGGTGGCGATTTTAGAATTGATAGTCATATTAATCTGACCAATATTGAAAATCTTAATAGCCTTAGAATAATAGGAGGTGAATTTTGGGTAGGTGGTAATAAAACTTTGGTTTCAATTACTGGCCTGGAGTCTCTTGATTCGTTAGGTGGTTTAGAAATAAGGAAACATGATAAACTTCAATTTGTTAATATGATGAATAATTTAACTGCAATTGAGGGATCTATTACTTTTGCTTATAATGATGTCTTAAGAGAGATTAAAGGGTTTGACAAATTATCATTAGCAAAAGACAAATTAGGTGTTTGGGGTAATGACAAGCTTAATACATTACAGGGATTTAGCAACATAGACTCTGTTTATAGCAACTTTAGAATTATAGATAATGATTCTTTAATAAATATGAATGGATTCTTAAATCTTAGATATGTTGGGGGCAATCTTGAAATTGAAGAAAATGATGGTTTGCTGAATTTAGAAGGGATGGAAATGTTGAATATGATAAATGGGAATTGTCTAATTATAGAGAATGCTTCTTTACCCAATTTAATTGGATTGATAAGTCTTGATTCAATAAAAGGAAATCTTTCAATAATAAATAATGCTTCCTTACTAAATCAACAAGGCTTGCCAAGTCTTAAATATGTTGGAGCAGGTTTTAATATTTCTCAAAATAACGCTCTAGTCAATATAGTTGAAATGCCCAATTTGTCTCTGATTGGAGGAAATTTTACAATTTCAAGTAATCCAAGTCTGATAACAATTAAAAATCAACCAATTCTTACTTCTGCTGGTGGATTGACGATATTTGCAAACTCATTAATAGAAGAACTTGATGGTCTAATCAATATTAATACCATTCAAAATGATCTTTTTCTATCAACAAATGACAGACTCAAAGATGTAGATGGGTTGACAAATATCACTTCTGTTGGTGGTGGAATAGAAATAACAGAGAATCACATGTTAACCAATGTTGATGGATTCTCAAATATCAATTATGTAGGCGGAAGAATAAATTTTTATTACAATAAGGAATTATCTAGTATAAATGGATTCAAAAATCTTACTATTATATCCAAGAGCTTAATTATAAGAAACAATCATTCTTTAATTGATTTAAAGGGATTTTCTAAATTGACAACTATTGGAATAGATTTATCAATATACTTCAATATTGAACTTACTCAATTGAATACGTTTTCAAATCTGACTTCAATTGGTTCGAAATTGATTGTATCCAATAATTTTAATATAACCAACTTAGATGGCTTTTACCTTTTAAACCATATAGGAGGTGATTTTAGTGTAAATTACAATAAAATACTTACAGATTGTTGTGGCATAAAACATTTGCTTGATGATCCTTCAAAAATAATTGGCAATACATTAATCTATGAGAATCCTTCTGAATGTAGCTCTGTCAATGATATTTTGGAAGTTGATTGTGGTTTAGAATTTACAGTTATTACCAACCCTCCTTGCCAGAATATAGATAATGGATCCTTCCAATTGGATGTAAATTATTATAGTTCTACTCCATTTCATTATTCTTGGGAGAAGCTAGACAATGGTCTAATCGGACAGGGTGTTTCTAATAATGATGTATTTCTTATTGAAGGATTAGAAACTGGAACCTATAACATCACTGTCTCTACATCAACTCCGGACACAGCAATAAGATTGGAAGTTTTTTTACCTGAACTTTCAGGAACTGTATTCGAAATCAGAGAGATTGAATCAACCAATAGTTCAAATGGTCAAAGTAATGGAAGCTTAAATATAATAGTCTCAGGAGGTACTCCCCCCTTTTCTATAAGTTGGTCGGGTCAAGCAATTGGAAATCAATCTGGATTAGTGGATCCAAATATTGAAATTCCTTTTTTAACCCAAGGAGAATATTCTATCATTGTACAAGATGATTTAGGTTTTCAACAAGAAGTTGCAGTGATGCTCTTAGATGAGACTTACCCAGTATTTGAATGTGAACAACCTCTTGACATTGTCATTCTTAACGATGTATCAGGTTCTGTGGACGCAATAGAATATGAGGAGTCAAAAGAGTTTTTCATTCAACTACTTAGAGAACTGAACTTAGGAAATTCAGAAGACGAAAGCAGAGCTAGTATAATTGAGTGGTCTAACCAAGATCAACAAAAATTAATTATTCCTTTTACTGGAGAAATTGCAACGTTAGAAGAATATTTAAACTACTCTAGGTCCTTTACTGGAGGTACATCTCCTCATGAAGCTTTGGAATTTGGCTATGATTATCTATCTAATAATAGCCGTCCAGTTGTGGAAAAAGTACTAATTCTCTCTACAGATGGAACATTAGGTCAAATTTCTCCCTCTCTAATATTATTGTGCGATACGTATAAAGCTAAAGGATACCATATTGTAACAATAGCTTTCGATGGTGCTTTTTCACATACAGGGACAAGAAATTTTTTAAGGCAAATGGCCTCGATAGATCAATTGGCTCCAGGTGCTCCTGCTTATTCGGATTTAGATGAAAATATTGCCAGTAATATTGTACACATCTTTCTATGTCCAATCGATCCAGGAAGTTCTGCAACAACATATTTCAGTAGAGATGGAGCTATTGATATCCTAGAAATTGTGCCTACAGACAACTGCCCATTTCCAGAATATATAGACATCACTTTTACTGTGGAAGCGAAAAGAGAATTATCTATTCCAGCCAGTACTCCAATTACATTCTACTACAATGACCCAATGCTATTCGGCGCGACATCTATATTGACATGGCTTATTCCGTGTGGGATAGCTGCAGGTGAGACTGAAACATATACTGTCAGATTACCAAATCTAGGTCCAAGTCAGATATACGCAGTGTTGAATGACAATGGAGTACTTTCTCCTCCAATTCATTTCCCAATAACAGATCTTGAAGAGCTTGCCTATTCCAATAATATTGACCATGAATCTGTTTGTTTGGGTGATCTTGCAACGCTTCAAGCTATCAAATACACAGATACGCCTATTCCGTCATGTGATACGATCGTCAGTTACACGATCAATGTTTGCAATGTTAGTGCTGTGGATGCCTTCGATGTCACAGTTGAAGATCAAGCGCCGATTGGGTTTTCACTTATCAATACCATAATAAATGACAATGGTTGTGGTGATTATCAAGATGGTACTTTTGATATTCCTGCTGAATGCTGTGTCACGATTACGCTTACTTATGACGCATCCGATGCTGCCCTAGCCTATTATGGGGATCAGGATGTTATTTTGACTGGACCAGATAATCAAACTTACTTAAATTTTCAGGGAGAAGATTCGTCTTCTGAAGACTTGACTTTAGACGGTAATATTGATTGCCCTTCGACAATTATTGAGTTTTTTAAAGAGGTAAATGTAGATCAATCTTGTGATGATGCATTCTTGGTTTACACGTTTACTATCAATAATGAAATGAATATTCCACTCTATGGACTTTCGTTTTCGGATATATTACCAGAACCATGCGAATGGGTTTATCAACCTTACAATTTCATTGGATTGTCTGTGGGAGAATTCGATATAAATGCTAATGAAATTAACATCACTATAGATAAGGTAGAGCCAAATACCTCGGCATCATTCTCAATCGATGCAAGTCTAGGAAGATGGACAGAAGATGGAGAGTTGATGAATATAGCAGAATTGAATAATGTTCCTGATGCACTTTCAAATGATCTAATCTCCTTAACATCAAATAGTACGACAACTGAAATACAAGCTTCTCCGGAATTGATTATTCCTGATACATTGATTGTTATTAAATATTCGGACACGGTTGACTTAGAAGTTATTTTCAGTGGCGACGCTAGCATAACTTGGACGACTTCAGGTGATGGCCAATTTACAGAACAAAACAATCCAAAAACGAAATATATCCTTGGTAGCGAGGATGTAACGGGTGAAATGGTATTGGTCTACGTTAGCGCCAGTACGGAATGTAATGAGTATGGTCAATATGTGGTTATATTATTTGAAGAGTGCCTTCTATTTGTAAATGATATAGCAATAGGTGATTGTGATGATAATGAGACTTCGACAGATCCTAGTGATGATACTTTCGAAGTCACACTGAATGTATCTGCTCAAAACCCAGGTTCCGATGACAAATATTTTATTATTCAAGCAAATGATACCATTGGCAGTTTTTCATACAGCACGGATCAGATGATCACATTACCTGCTGATGGGAATACTTATCAGCTTGTTATTGAAGACACAGTATATGACTTTTGCAATCTATCAGAGGAAGTGTCACAAGAAAGTTGCTCGAATGAATGCCAGATTGAAATCGTTGATTTGAATATCGGCGATTGTGATGATAATGGTACTCCCTTAGATAGCTTAGATGATACATTCAAAATCACATTTGAGGTCACTGCTTTAAATTCTGGATTTGATGAACAGTACTTTGTTATTAACTCAAATGATACGCTTGGACGATTTGATTATAATATCGAACAAGAAATTACGCTACCTGCTGATGGTAATTCTTATCTGCTAATTTTTCAAGATACAGAATTTGAAACTTGTAGAATTGAAGAGATGGTCATTCAAGAAAGTTGCTCGAATGATTGCCAAATTGAGATAGTCAAATTTACAGTTGGTGATTGTAATGATAATGGTACGCCATCTGACAATACAGATGACATCTTTAATGTGACATTTGAAGTTTCAGCTATAAATTCTGGTCCTAATGAGCAATATTATATTTTCAATGCGAACGATACATTAGGCAGCTTTCAATATGACAATGAGTATGAAATATCATTACCTGCAGATGGAATCGATCATACCTTGATTATAGTAGATACAGAATATGGCAATTGTAAAATAGCAGAAATTGTCACCCAAGCAAGTTGCTCGAATGAATGCCAACTTCATCTTATAGAAATATCTAGTGGGGAATGTGACGACAATGCTACTCCTACAGATCCAACAGACGATACGTATCAAATCTCATTTAATGTTTCTGCTCAAAATGCTGGTGATTTAGGCATGTATTATGTTATGATTGCTAGCGACACTCTTGGCATTTTTGAATACGATATTAATAATAAAGCAGAACTTCCAGCCGATGGGATTGAGTATACTGTCATATTTATAGACGTTAATAAAGAGGAATGTATCTATGAAGAAAAATTAGTCAGAGATCATTGCTCTACGAAATGTCAATTAAGTCTTGTAGAATTGATCGTTGGCGATTGTTTCAATAACAATACACCTTCAGAACCTTCAGATGACATTTATGAAATAACAATAAATGTATCCGCCACTGATCAAGACACTGAAGGCTCTTTATATGCGATATACCGAAATGACACACTTGGAAAATTCAATTATAATGTTGAGCAACAGTTTTCTTTAGTTGCCGACGGATTTCTAGATACCATTTCATTATTCGATATAGATACTGAAGAATGTAACCTCCAATTCACAGTTAATCAAACTTCTTGCTCACTTGAAGAAGAAGAAGAAGTCATTCCAGATCTTGTAATTCCAAATGTATTCAGTCCGAATGGCGATAATATCAATGACTCATGGGAAGTCTTTGTCTTTAATGAAGATATTCAAATTTTGAGATGTCTAATATTTGATAGATGGGGAAACATGGTTTATTTATCAGACAATGAGAAACCACTTTGGAATGGAGTCTACAATAACAAAATGCTCAATGATGGAGTTTATGTGTATCAATTGACTTATAAAGATGGATTTGCCCAAGAAAAGATTAAAGTTGGAAATATCACTTTGATTAAATGATGGTCTACAACAAACAGAGCTTGCCAATCCTTACAGGCTTGGGAATCTCGGCCATAAGTTACAAAGGGATTCCCAAGCTTGAAAAGATTGGCAAGCCCGACTTCTTTATATGTATCAGAGCATAGCAAGAGGAAGATCTCTGACCTCTCCTCGTATTTTTGGAAAAATTTGTAATTCACACTTTATGATAAAATAAGTGATATATTCAAAATAAAATCATAAATTGAGTTATCAATTTCGAGCAAGATCACTTTTTACAATAATCAATAGCAAACTCGGAATTTCTTATTTAAGATAAACGTCCCCACTATTTTATTAGTTATTAATTAGCTGTAATGGTAATCCCATTGCAGAAAGACCCTTTTGAATACCTATGAATCACAAAACCAAAACAATCCTAACTTTTTGTCGGGCATTAATTGTCTCAATTATATTTATTTGTTCATCAATGTGTACTGCGCAAGATGTTGAATTGAATACCCAAGCGGAAGTGGATGCATTTTTTCCAGGTACTACTTATAATGGTACAATTAAAATTGGTCGAACAGGAAGCAATCCACCTTCGGACATAACTAATCTTTTCAATTTATCTACACTAGAATATCTAAATGGTTCTTTACTTATTTACTCGAATCCAATCTTAGATAATTTAGATGGCTTATCGAATTTATTAGAGATTGAAGTAAACCTCTCCATCCAAAATGTTCACAATCTATCTCACCTTAATGGGCTAGGGAATTTACAATTTGTCAATAATGATATATTTATTAGATCAAACAATTCATTGAGTGACTTTTCAGGACTTAATAATGTCATTTCAATTGGTAAATCCTTGAATATTAGAGATAGTCACGGTTTGATTAATTTAGATGGATTTTCGAATTTAGAGAGTGTCTCTTTTATCAGTATTCAATATAATAATAGTCTTATGGATATCAGTGGATTTGATAAGATTGAAAGAGCAAATGTCCTCAGTGTTTCGAATAACAATGCACTTATCGGTTTAAGAGGTTTTCCAAAGCTTACCTCTATTGGTACTATAATAAGAATCCAAGAAAATGACAAACTAGTCAATTTACAAGGTATTCAAAATGTTAGATCCACAAATAATTTAAACATTACTAACAATAAAGCTCTACAACATCTAGATCATTTTTCCAATTTGCTTTATGTCCAATCTGACATCAATATAGAAAACAATGAAAATCTTACCGATTGTTGCGGAATACAAGAATTATTATCAGATGAATATGGGGTTGGTGGCATTGTTACCATTGCAGATAATCCCTCCGAATGCAGTAGTCAAGATGAAATTATCAATGGCTATTGTGGACTTAAATTTAATGTATTCAAGAATCATCCATGCCTAAATGAGGCAAACGGGTCAATCCAGGTCAATGTAACCAATTATGATACAATTCCTTTTTATTATGAGTGGACACGACAAGAAGACGTAGCCGTAGGATCAGGAATAAGTTATGATAATTATTTCAATATCAGTATGCTAGAAGCAGGCACTTACGACCTTGTCGTGAAAACCCCTAGACCAGATTCAGCTACCATAACAGACATTGTTTTGATTCCAATCGACGGAACATTTTTTGAAATAATTTCGATTGAATCAACCAATAGTTCTAACGAATTAAGCAATGGTGCTATCAATATTATAGTCCAAGGAAGCGAGCCACCTTATGAAATAATTTGGAATGGCCCTCAAAATGGTAGCTTTCCAAGTTATTTATCAGATACTATCGTCATACCATTTCTCCCTCATGGGGAATATCAAATATCTATCGAAGATGCTATTGGGAATACCCAGCAAGTCACATTAATATTATTGGATGAGACGGTACCTGTATTTCCTTGTACAGAGCCATTAGATATCATAATACTCAATGATGTTTCTGGTTCTGTCGATTCTATAGAGTATCAAGAATCAAAAGATTTCTTCATCGATTTTCTTAATGCTACCAATATTGGATTTGATGATGACGACAGTCGTGCAAGCATTATCGAATGGTCAAATGAGGATCAGCAAGCAATAAAGATTCCAATGACTGGTGATATCACAGAACTCAATGCATATAAGGATTCTAATAGATCATTTGGTGAAGGTACTGTGCTTCATGAGGCGATGATATTTGGAGAAGATTATATGGAAAGTATTGCTCGACCAGATGTTGAGCGTGTCCTTATATTAGCAACAGATGGTACACCTGGCCAAATACCACCATCTCTTGTGGGACTTGCAGACCAATTCAAAGCTAAAGGTTATCATATATTGACAATCGCTTTTGATGAAGCTTACAACAATATTATCACTAGAAAAATACTCTTCCAAATGGCATCTATAGGTGCGCTTGCTCCAGGAGCTCCCGCTTATTCAGATTTAGATGAAAATCTTGCTGAAAATATTGTCAATACATATCTTTGTCCCATAGATCCTGGTTCATCTTCAAGTGTATACTTCAGCAGAGATGGTTCGATAAATATCAATGAGCTGATCCCAATTGCAAATTGTATCAACCCGAAATTTGTGGATGTTGTCTTCACAGTTGAAGCATTAAGAGAACTATCCATTCCAGGAGGTACATATGTTTCATTTTATCTTAATAATCCAGAGCAATTTGGAGCTACAAAGTTACTATCATGGCAGATTCCATGTTCTATTCCAGCAGATTCATCTGAGACGTATATCGTCACTCTGCCCATGAATGGTCCTAGCCATATCTTTGCCGTTCTCAATGATGATGGCAGTACTGGGTCACCCATACAATTTCCAATTACTGACATAGTAGAAATTGCCTATTCCAATAATATCGATGATGAATGGATATGTATCAGCGACAATCCAACCTTACAAGCATTCAAACATACCAATACTCCAACGCCGTCTTGCGAAAGCATAATAGTCTACACTATCAATGTCTGCAACATAAGTGAGGTAGATGCTTCAGGAGTTATAATCACTGATCAACCCCCAGAAGATTTTGTTTTAGTAAACACCGTTCTTAATTTAAACGAATGTGCTACAGAAAACAATGGAACATTTGACATTTCTGCAGGTTGCTGTGTTTCTATGAGTCTTACTTATGATGCATCTTTAGCTGCCCTAGGTTATTATGGCGATCAAGATGTGATTCTTTCTGGACCAACAGATCAAGACTACTTTGGCTACGATGGGGCATCCTCAACTGCCGAAGATGTAATTTTAGATGGCACCATAGATTGTCCTTCGACTATCGTAGAATTCTTTAAGGAAGTAAACGTAACTGAGTCTTGCGATGATGCATTCCTAACATTCACATTTACGATCAACAACGAAACGAATATTCCTCTACATGGTCTGCTATTCTCAGATATAGTTCCCACGCCAGCCAATTGGGTTTTTGAACCTTATAATATTACAGGTCTATCCATAGGTACAAAATCTATAAATCAAAACATCGCTGAATTTGTAATTGATGAGGTGCAGGCAGAAACTGTTGCCAGTTTTTCTGTAGATCTCAGTCTTGGATTTTGGGATAATGACGATATTCTGAACAATAATGCTACCCTAGCCAATGTACCTGATTTGGAAAATGGTGGCATCAGAACGCTTACTTCTAATACCACATCTACTCAAATAATTACGCGTCCTTCTATCATTGTTCCTGATACTATCCATGTGAATTCTTATGATGACACTATCAAATTACTTGCCTTGTTGAATGGTTCTGGCACCTCAACTTGGACAACCGATGGAGACGGCATTTTTACGGATGACCAAGCTCTTTCTACATCATATATAATAGGCCCTAATGATTTTCTTTTTAAACAAGTTTTATTGCATATCCATGTCGAAAATGAATGTTATTCTACAGATGAAAGTTTACTTATTATACTAGAACCATGTATGTTAGAAATTGTAGATTTTGAGCAAAGCGAATGCGATGATAATGGCACACTAAATGACACCACTGACGATTTTTTTACGATAAGTTTTAATCTCTCTGCATCCTACCCTAGCTTAGATTCAACTTTTCTTGTTGTAATAAATAATGATACTATCGGGAGTTTCTCTTATAATACGGATCAAATCATATCTATTATAGCGGATGGAGAATTACAACTGATCGAATTTATTGATTCCAACATTGATGATTGTTTCATTGTGCGGGCAGTGGAGGTAGAAAATTGTTCCAATCAATGTGAGTTGGATCTAGTTCAGTTTACCGTTACTGATTGTGATGATAATGATACACCAGAAGACACTTCAGATGATATCTATACTATAAATTTTAATATTGAGGCTATATATTCTGGAATGGATTCAACTTATTTTGTTGTCATCGGAAACGACACCATTAAAGGTTTTACTTATGGTGTTGACCAAATAATTACACTTTTTTCAAGTGACAATAGTGGCACAATTCAATTTATAGATTCTCAATTCGAAAGTTGTTTCAAAACTGTAAATGTGGGAGTTGAAAACTGTATTTATCCATGTGAATTATTTATGGATCAATTTACTGTTTCTGAATGTGATGATAATGAAACTAGTGATGACAATACCGATGATTCCTTTGCTGTTACTTTCAATCTTTCTTCCTCCTATTCAGGATTAGATTCTACTTACTTTGTGATCATCAATATGGATACGATTGGAGCGTTTTCATATGAATCAGAACAGACGATTACACTCCAATCAGATGGTTTAGACAAGATTCTGAATTTTGTTGATTCGTATTATTCAGAATGTCTATTATCTGATACATTGAATGTCCAAAGCTGTTCTAACCCTTGTGAATTAATCTTAGAGTCATTTTTAGTTTCTGATTGTGATGATAATGGGACTCTAAATGATGAATTAGACGATATATTCTTCATTACTTTTAATGTATCAGCTTCCTATTCAGGACTAGACTCAACATACTTGGTCATAATCGAAAATGATACTGTTGGGCAATTCCCTTATGCTACTGAACAAATCATTTCACTTTCTGCAGATGGCATTGATCACTTGGTTCACTTAGTTGATTCCCAGATCGAAAGTTGTTCACTTTTTGAAACTGTAAATGTAGCAGGATGTTCTAATCCTTGCGAACTAGTCTTAGAGCAATTTTTAGTTTCTGATTGTGATGATAATGGGACTCCAAATGATGGTTTGGACGATATATTCTCCATAACTTTTAATGTATCAGCTTCTTATTCAGGAATGGACTCAACTTACTTGGTTTTACATGGAACAGATACTATAGGAATATTTCCCTATGGCTCTGAACAAACAGTTTCACTTTCAGCAAATGGTATTGAACAAATTATAAGTTTCATGGATTCTCAGTTTGCAAATTGTAGTTTATCTGAAATAGTTAATCTAGATAATTGCGCCGAACCTTGCGAATTATACTTAGATTTTTTAAACATTTTGGAATGTGATGACAATGGTACTCAAGATGTTATTTCAGATGATACTTACATAATTAACTTCAGTATTTCTGCATCAAATCATGGACTAGATTCCACCTATTATATCGAAGTAGATTTTGGATTATATGGTCCATTTCGATATGGAGCAGAACAATCATTTACATTCCTAGCGGATGGAACTCCAGATATTATAAATATTATGGATTCTAATTTTAAAAATTGCTTGATGGTAGAGACAACCAACCTTGACCATTGCTCTGCACCAGAAATTGTCTTAGAGGATATTATAATACCAAATATATTTTCTCCTAATAATGATGGTATAAATGATGACTGGACTGTAGAGTTCTATAACGGCAGCAAAATTATTTCATGCAAAATATATAACAGGTGGGGCAATCTAATATACATCAGTGAACAAGGAACAACACCCATATGGGATGGTACATTCAACGGCAAGACTTTAAATTCTGGTGTTTTTGTTTATAAGATTATTTATCAGAGTGCTAATAATGAAATCAATATGAAATTAGGGGATGTAACGATCTTCAGGTAGTAATTCTGTTGGTACAAGTGATAACTTAACATTAATAAAGTTCGCTTTTATACGCAGGTATTTTATTTTTCAACAAGGCAAAAAACCTGCCGGCAGGCAGGCAGGCGTAGACAATGCAGCGCATTGGCGAGGCTTTTTAACGCCGTAGAAAGATAAAATAACAAGTAGAAAATGTTACTTTATTATTGAATCATTCCTAAAGTCAATAATCAAGCTATATTTCAAGCTGAAACCAATTCGACAATTTACAGGATAGATTTGTCTCAATTTGCATCAGGAGTATATTTTTTGAGTGTCTTTGATCTCCAATCTAATAATACAGTTAGTAAGCAGATAATTAAATATTGAGTTTTGGAAAATTTAAAATGGTAATCTATCTTGAAATCAAGTCCAATATCAATAGCTTTACATATTCAAGAGTAACTATAATTCGTTTCTTTTCCATTCATTGAACTAAAGCATATAATCACCTTTTAACAATTTCTCCTTTAAGGCTTGTATTCTGGGCTTTTATTACAATTTCTCCGCTAGATCCATCTTTAAGAAAACTGCCTTCAATCTCAAAATCAGAATCAACATCTTTCCTATTATAAGATATTTCATCTGCATTAGAAATAAACTCAACACCAGGTATTTCTATAACATCATTACTTCCTCTAAAGACTAAATAAAATGTAAATTTAGTTTGAAAAGTTTTTACGATTGTCAATTCTAAATGGCTTCCTAAAGAACCTTCAAAATCAGAACTGTATATCAACCCAGTATAAGTACCAACCAATAGATCATGTTCCCCTATTGCTTCCGTTTTGTTATTACAAGACACAAACAACAATGTCAACATCAATATACTTGAGAAAGCGTTTATTCTTTGATTCATTTTTTTATTATATAGCCTTTTCAGTTTTTTGCTCTCTAGATAATAACAATATTCAAATCTCAAATTGAAAATTACCTTCATCGTAAAACTCTAATTCTTTCATGTGCATAGCACTCAGAGTGCTTGAAGACCAATGAGTGTTAATTCTATAACGTGATAAATTAATTTATCAATATAGAATGATATAAATAAAAATGGTCATTCATTTTCGAATCATGTATATGGACAATTACACATTTGGCATTTTTTTTCCACTTATGAATCGACAAGAGGTCAGAGACCTTTGTCTCTCGTTAAAGCTATGAACGAGAGGAAGTGTTTCTGACCTCTCTTTGGAATGTTTGACTATTTGTGATTTTTTTGTTACACACTATACTAACAGTTAAAAATATAAGTTGATTTAATACGCAATTGAAGTCTAAGAAACAACAAACTACAGTGACATTTCAACAAATCATCCATTTTTGAAATCATTATTGCCCATTTTGCTGTTACCTTTATTAGATTTTGGCAGTTGTATATAAATGAACATATTTTTTATTTCTATCAACCCATTAAACTCCGATAAATAAGCATATGGAAACAACCTCTACAAGCAATATAAATCAAGGCTACTTAAATATGACTGATTTCATGAAAATGATCGAAGTCAAAGACGATGATAATCCTTATACATGTGTCTTAAGTTTTGATAAATACATAAACTCTATTAATACCCAATACGATCAGAATTGCAAATTTTCAAAAAGCATCGTTCCTTTTCTTGAGGATGTAGAAAATAAGATGAACCATGAAAAAGCTGAAGTTTGTGGTCAACTCCAAAATGAGGCAATTAGCATGCTCATGCCGTCTTTGTTTGTGCAAAGTGATATGAGTTTTATTGGAAAACCTTTCAGCAAAAAATTTTATCAAACGACATCAAAACTAGATGAGTTCTTTCATAATTCTGATTGGGAAATAAAAGTCGATGTAGAAAAGGTTGCTACTAAAAACAATATATTTTCTATAGGAAGCTATATCCTCAAAACATGTTATGGTGTCGATTCATTTGAATTTTTTACAGATAATCTGGAGTTTAGAAATTCGAAAACTGGTCTGACCAAACATTTAGAAATAGGAATTAAATTTGATTTCGTAGAAGTGATAGAAAAGAAGCCATTACTTCCTCTTTCTCAAGATGACATAAGAAATCTTCTCCAAAACAATACGGATCCTCAACTTTGGTTGGATTTATTACCACCAGATAGATTTTTAATAAAAGGGTTTGCAATTGGGACGTTTCATGATATCACAAAGATTCAGATACATTCTCAAATGCGTGAAAACATTGCAAATGTTGCTGATGATTCTGATCCATATGATAAAATGAATGAGATTTCTCAGTTATTTAAATCTTATTTGAGTGATGATAGTATAGAAATTGGATTAGCTAATTTACTCTTCATCGACCTTATTAATAGTGATTCAGCTAATATAAGTCTAACTGGTGAATTGGACATTAGAAAAGTCATATCTGCTCAGGTTGGAGAAGGTCGTTGTATGTATAGTGATGCAGTATATAGAGGAAAAACAGTTATTGTTGATGATATAGCTGGTAAAGAAGTTCTGGCTCCTGCCGAAAAACTTCTGTTAAAAAATGGGATCCAAAGTATAATTCTGGTGCCAATTTTAAATGATGAAGATAAATTGATATCCATTCTTGAAATTGGAAGCAAAGATAAAATTGGAGTAAATAATATTTCTTTTATCAGGTTAAAAGAGATGATCGGTTTGATGAAATTGATGGTCAATAATTTCTCCAATGAAATGGACAAGCATGTCGATCTGATTATTAGAGATCATTTTACATCTATTCATCCTAGCGTAGAATGGAAATTTAAAGAAGTAGCAACAAAATACCAAGTAAATATTATTAATCGTAAAGAACAATCTGGTCTCGATCCCATCAAATTCGAAAACGTTTACCCTTTGTACGGCCAAGCAGATATTGTTGGCAGTTCTTCTTTGAGAAATGAAGCACTAAGAGAAGACTTGTTATTTAATCTAACTTCACTTAACAACCTCATTGGAATATGGCTAGAAAAGAAACATTTATTTCTTCTTGAGTCATACCGATTAAAGATTGCTAAGATAATTGAGCGTTTAAAAGATGATTTTGAATCAAGCGATGAATCACTAATAATTGAACTTCTTCTCAACGAAGTACATCCATTATTAGAAGAATTGAAAGGAAGACATGATGATCTTCCTAGCAGTCCCTATGCTGAGTATATTTCTCTTCTTGACAGTGATTTTGGGATTGTATATGACAAAAGAAAGTTGTACGAAGAAAGTGTAACTACCCTCAATGTACATATATCAAATTTCTTTTCTAAAGAAGATGCACTAATGCAAAAAACACTTCCTCATTATTTTGAAAAGTATAAAACTGATGGTGTAGAATACAATATTTATATTGGCCAAAGTCTATTAGAAAACGGTGATTTTTCTGACAATGATTTGCGAGAATTTAGAATCTGGCAGATTCAAAATATGATTGAAATAACACAGAAAGTAGCTAAGCTATCTCCTACTCTACCTGTACCAATAACTACGGCACAGCTTATTTTTGTCTATAATAATGAATTGAATATTCGATTCAGGATGGAGGAGAAAAAATTTGATGTAGATGGTGCATATAATGTCCGATACGAAATTCTAAAAAAGCGAATAGACAAAGCCACCATCAAAGGTACTAATGAGCGATTAACGGTATCAGGTAAAATAGCCATTGTCTATCTTCAAGAAAAAGAGAAACGGGAATACTTGGAATATATCAACTTTTTGATGCATTCAGGTAAAATAGAGGAGAATGTAGAAGAACTAGAATTGAATAGGTTGTCGGGTGCGGAAGGACTGAAAGCGCTTAGGATAACGGTTAAGGCAATTGATAATTGATAATTTATAATTAATAATTGATAATTATTAGTTAATAGTTGATAGTTGATAGTTGATAGTTGTGGGAAAGCGAGGCAAAGGTCTCTGACCTTTTGCCGGATTCAAGGTCTGGTCATCCCGACCAAAGTTGGGTATTGTCATCCGCAGTGGAAGGATTGAAAATACTCCAATTGTCAGAATTTCGACCTTGTGGAGAAACCTTGCTCGATACGAGTACTTCATGTTTTATCAAAAACGAAATCGTTAAAAGTATCTCTTTTGGCGTTACTTTGAGCTATTCAAAACTTAATTAATATATTCGTAAGAAACTTAATGAATCATATAGAAAAAGCGAGTGAATACATTGCTAAGTTTTATGATCAAAATATAGATCCCAAATTTGTATATCACAATCTGGAGCATACGCTATCGGTCTTGACTGCTGTAGAAAAGATTTCTAAAAAAGCCAATCTTACTAATGATGAGCTTCTCACTGTTCAATTTGCAGCATTATTTCATGATTCTGGATTTACAGAAGGTCCAGCAAACCATGAAGAGCGAAGTGCTATAACTGCAGAATCGTATCTTAGAGAGAATGGTTTCGATTCTGATTTTATCAGCAAAGTCACCCAATGTATTCTGGCTACTAAGATGGATTCAGAAAGCTCTGATCAATTATCAAAAATCCTGCAAGATGCGGATATGAACGGATTGGCTTCTTCTATTTTTTTTGAGATTACAGAGAGATTAAGAGCCGAAAGAAATAATACTCAACCTGAGCATATTTCTAAAAAAAAATGGGGCAAAATCAATATCGAATTCCTAAAAAAATGCTCTTATAAGACAAAAGAAGCAAAAGAATTGTACCAGTCTAAAAAAGATGAAAACCTTGTAGCCTTAATCAAACGGCAAAAAATTAAGAAAAAGAAATCTAAGGGGAAGGTAAATACTCAAACCATATCGACCAATAAAAGTGCGCAAACTCAATTCAAAACAGCTTTAAGAAATCACATAGACTTGAGCAATATCGCTGATAATAAGGCCAACATTATGATTAGTGTCAATGCATTAATACTGACGCTTGCCCTTCCTTTTTTGATAGATAAATCAATTGACAACCCTCATTTCTTACTGCCTACCATAGTCATGTCAGCAGTATGTCTTAGTTCTATGATTTTCGCTACTTTGTCTACAAGACCGATCAAAATGAATGGATATACTTCTAAAGAGCAAATCCTGAATAATGAATCAAATTTATTCTTTTTTGGCAATTACCATAAGATGAGCTATGAAGAATATAAATTTGGCGTTGAACATATATTAAGCGATTCGAAGGCCTTAGACGATTCTATTACTAGAGATTTATACTACTTAGGCAAATCACTTGGGAAGAAATTCAGTTTTCTGAGGATATGTTACAATGTATTTATGTTTGGTATTTCTGCTACTGTGCTTGCTATGCTAATCGTATATATAGCTTGATTTTCTTTAATTTGTGTACGGATAAAGTATGTATGAGAATAGAAAAAGAGATAATAATTGGGCTTTCGCTGATCTTCATCTTTTATAGTTGTCAGGACCTTCCCTTGATTCCTGTAAGTGAACAAAACAATCATTTCAACCACCAAATTTTCGAAGAAAACAAATTAGCTCCAAGAGCCACTTATTTTTCATTTGAAAACGATCTCATTTCAAAAAAGGAAGACTCCAAAAGATATTTTGACCTTAATGGCAAATGGGAATTTCATTGGACAAAAGATCCAAAAGAAAGGCCTACTATATTCCATCATATGTCATTTGATGACTCCAAATGGGACAAGATAAAAGTACCATCAAATTGGGAAGTTGTAGGATATGGTCATCCCATCTATCTTGATGAGCGCTATCCTTTCACTACTCAATGGCCCGAGACACCTAAAGATTACAATCCAGTAGGTACATATCGTAAAAAGATAAAGCTATCAAAGGAATTTCTTGAAGAACATGTAATTCTTCACTTCGCTGGGGCAAAATCAGCAATGTACTTGTATGTGAATGGGAATTATGTTGGCTATTCTCAAGGAAGTAAGACTCCAGCCGAATTCAATATTACAGAATACCTCAATGAAGGTGAAAATTTAATTGCCATCCAAATGTTTAGATGGAGTGATGCGAGCTATGTCGAAAGTCAAGACATGTTGAGGATGAGTGGAATCGAACGGGATGTTTATTTGTATAGTCGACCGAAAGTTTTTGTGGCTAATTATTATACAAATGCTTCATTGGATGAGAGTTATCAGCATGGAATTCTAAGAACAGAAATTTCAATCTCAAATTCAACAAGTGAAAATTCAACTAGAATAATTGAGATTGAGTTATCCGATGACTTAAAGTCTATATTCCACATCTCAAAGGAGTTACTGATTCCTGCTAATACCATTGATACTTTCAAGATAGAAAGGAAGGTAGAAAATGTCAAACAATGGTCTGCTGAAATTCCTAATCTGTACCAAGTAAATATTCAACTTAAAGATGAAGACAATCAAGATAACTATCAGGTTATCAAAAGTAACGCAGGTTTCAAAAGTGTAGAAATAAAAAATGCTCAGGTTCTAATTAATGGAAAGGCTATATACATTAAGGGTGTAAATCGGCATGAGACAAATCCATACACTGGGCATGTAGTTTCTAAAGAATCGATGCTCAAGGATATCACCTTGATGAAGCAAAACAACATCAATGCGGTCCGTTCTTCGCACTATCCGAATGATCCATATTGGTTGGACCTCTGTGACATTTATGGGCTGTATGTAATCGATGAAGCGAATATAGAAAGTCATCCGCTTGCTATTCATGACAGTACACAAATTGGTAATGAGATGTCATGGCTTCCTGCACACATGTCAAGAACCCAAAGAATGTATTATCGAGACAGGAATCATCCTTGCATCTATTCTTGGTCCTTAGGAAATGAAGCTGGAGAAGGTGAAATTTTCAGAACAACATACAAATGGCTGAAAGCACAAGATTCGAATCGGATTGTCCAATATGAGCCTGCAGGGAAAGAGGATTATACCGATCTTTATTGTCCGATGTATACAAAACCAGAGTACCTTATCAATCATGGAAAATCTGACTCTGACAAGCCATCGATCATGATAGAATATTGTCATGCAATGGGCAATTCGGTTGGCAACCTTCAAGACTACTGGGATATTATTGAGCAATACCCAAATCTTCAAGGTGGATATATCTGGGATTGGGTAGATCAATCTTTGGAATATAAGGATGAGAATGGAAAGCCTTATTTGGCTTACGGACATGACTATCATCCTGATCTGCCGACCGATGGTAATTTTTTGAACAATGGATTGGTTGATCCATATCGGAATCCTCACCCTCACCTATCAGAAGTCAAGAAAGTGTATGAGCCTGTTGAATTTGAGCATTTAGGAAGTGGTTATGTACAAATCACAAACAAAAATTTCTTTAAGGATCTTTCAGAGTACTCAATTAGTGCCAAAATATTCCAAGATGGAAGTTTTTACGCTAGGAATATTGACTTTTCCCTAAACACACCTCCGCGTCAGAGTGAGATCGTGAGGCTTCGAAATTATCCAACAGACCACGAACCTGAAGGCGAATTTATTCTAAGGGTTCAATTAAGACAAGACATTATAAATGACCTAATCCCAATTAATCATGTTGTAGCTTGGGAAGAATTTATATTAGGAAATAGAGATCTAATAAATCAAGAAGTGGTCACATCTTCAGCTTATGAAATAACATACTCTATAGATCAGTATCTATTTGAAAATGATAACACTAAACACAGCATAGATAAAGTGACAGGAGAAATAATATCTTGGTACTTTGCTAATGAAGAAATCACTACGCACCCCATTCGTCCAAATTTCTGGAGACCACCTACAGATAATGATCTTGGAAATGGGATGGACAAATGGGCAAATATTTGGCAAGATGCAACCTATAATTACACCTCAAAACTTATTGAAGTTCCGAAAATCATCAATGGTGATGTGCTATATTCAGTACTTTATGAAATACCAAATAATGAAGCAGAAGTTACGGTTAGCTATCAGTTGACTCAGAATGGTGCATTCCATGTAGATTATAAATTCATACCTAAAAAAGAAGATTTACCCAATATCCCTAGAATCGGAATGTTTATGACCTTATCTGATAAATTCACAGATGTGTCTTGGTTTGGCAAAGGCCCGAAAGAAAGTTATTGGGATCGAAAAACAGGACAGAAAACTGATTTCCATTCTGGCAAAATCGTAGATCAATTTGAAAGATATTCGCGACCTCAAGAGACAGGCAATAAGACAGACGTGAGGTGGATGAAAGTATCACATGATCATCTCTCACTTACAGTAAAAAGCAATAAGTTACTCAATTCTAGTGTTTGGCCTTTCTCAATGAAAGAATTAGATTTCACGAGTGATGAAGCGCAGGAATCTGCTTCAGGTCTCGTACCAGTGACCAAAAAACATGGAGCTGATATTAAAATCGGCAACACTATCCAGTGGAATATCGATTATTTGCAGATGGGTCTTGGAGGTGATACTTCTTGGGGGAGATTGGTGCATTCGGAGTACACGATAATTGGAGACAAGGAGTACTCTTATTCATTTAGTATTATTCCCAAAAACAAGTAGCCAAACTAAAAATCTAAAGCAGTTTATTTTTAATTTATTTTCAATTCAAAACGATATACATGCAATTACCAAAAAATACATTTTTTCACAAATCTCTTATTATTATAATATTCTTTTCAAATTTTACTTTTGGTCAAGAACTTTCTTTTCCTATTTTAAAAGATTCTCTATATGGAATTGCTTCAGAATCAAAAGAAATTTTAGTTGTCCCAAAATTTGATGAAATAATTCCACTATTCGATTATTCCATTCTGAAAGTAAAAAAGAAAGATAAATGGGGGCTTTATCATATGTCTGGACGAGTAATATTCTCTCCCCAACTCAAGACATTTACAATTATGCAAAAAGGTAATAACCTCCTTTTATTAAATGAAAAAGGAACTACAAACTCCTATCTTATAAATCTTAATCAGAGTTATGAAAACATACGCCCTCTTAAAAAAATATTGAACTCTTATAACTCTGCAAATTCTAGTGTCAAGGTAATGTTCGAGAATGGAAAATTCAACTTTATAAACTCCGATGGGAAATATATTCTGCAGAAGGATTGTGATGATGGACAATTACATTCCAATTACTTTGTCTCAATAAATAAAGATTCCAGTACTTTATTATATGATAAAGATGGAAATAGACTTCTTCCTAATAGGAAAATTAATAAAGTAGAATCTTCTGTTGATAAGTATTGTATAATTACTTGTAAAGACTCTGATTCCAGGCTTTTGCTATCCTATAAACATGGAATAATAGAGGATAAGTTGAATGGAGAATTATCTATCATAAATGCAACACATTATATATAATAGCGCAAACACTTCATATATTCATAAGCCCATACTCGGAAATTCTATCCCATTTCCTAAATACAATCTTAAAAAACTACGGAACAATTTAAAACACTTATTCATTGTCATTCAAGATAAGGAATCAGAACTTTATGGACTTATGGACATAAATCAAAAGATTATTGTAGATGCAAAGTATAGGGGAATTATAGGTTATAACAGTAATATGGTAGTTTTAGAGAATAATGGAGAATTTACAGGATTCAATCGAAGTGGGACTGAAATATTCAAAATTAATGGTCTTACACCGATTGGGCCTGATAATGATCATGGCTTTGTTAATATTGGCAACGAAACTTACGGTGATAAGTTTGGACTCATGGATTCTCTTGGAAATATAGTTTTAGAACCAATCTATAGAGACTTGAACTTGGGACAGTTTCCAAATTATATATATGCTGAAAAACTGGATAGTCAATATGTGTTTGATTATGCGGGAACAAAGATATTAGAAACAGCTAAAAACTGCGAATTGAGACTTCATGATGGGGAATTTAGAAAGGAATATTATCATCATGACTCGATTAGAATATATGACCAATACGATATATTCATTGAAAGCAAAAAATATGATAAAAGTATCTTCCGTGGTAGGAGAAGAGTAGATAAATTGACCTATTTTCTAAATCACAATAAGGATACCATCCGGCTCAAATCTACATGGGGATTAAAAACCAAGGTATGGGGCGAAAAGGTCCTTGCCGAAGATGAAGACAAAAAATATGTCTATTTATTTGGGAATTACAAAATTGATACTTTTGCGATTATTGATGAAACACGAAATCTTATCATCCCTACAGGATACACCTATATCTCATTGGGGTACTGTAAATCAGTTCCTTAGGAAATTCTTGAGAGCCATCGCCCCATTCTCGCCCCAAACAAATTGAACCTATTTGAATTCTTTAAGGATCCTCGGTTCTTATATAAAGTTACACAAAATGTTCATTTGATCAAAATGTGGTTAGTTAGTTTCCTAAATTTTGGGATCCTTTTTTATAAATCAAGTACGTTCATTTATGCTTTCTTTTTAGAAAGGGCAAAGACAGGATTTTAAGGGGTTACTATTAAAATTGATGTGGTTTGCATCATAAGGAATGATGCATTAATAAAGTTCGCTTTTATACGCAGGAATTTTATTTTTCAACAAGGCAAAAAACCTGCCTACCGGCAGGCAGGCGTAGACAATGCAGGGCATTGGCGAGGCTTTTTAGCGCTGTAGAAAGATAAAATAACAAGTAGGAAATGTTACTTTATTATTGAATCATTCCTAAGGAGTGAATATTGAAGAAATCTATTGTGTGGATTTTGGACGTGAGTCGAAAAATAAAGCATATATTGAATACAGATTCAACATTTTCTAAGATAGGCAAAGAGCAGAAAAATTTAAAAAATGAATTTTGACCATTTTTTAACGTTATTAGAATCTATAATAATTGATGCTTTTTTACCTCAAAAAGTATTAACTATAGTAAGTACAAGGTGTTAGATTTAATAGTGAAGTGGTTTAAGAACTCTTTTACTACCTACACTGAAAGCATTGTGTCCATTGGACTGCGACTATTTCTATTCCCATAGCTATGGCTATGAAAAGAAAAATAGCCTGCCCTGAGTTTATCGAAGGGAGTCTTGCCAATAATCACAAGTTTACAATCCCGCCAAAAGCAGGGCCTTTCAGCTCGGTAAACTTCAGAGTTCTTAAACCACTTCAATAGTTTTGAATATAGTTTTGTTTTACCCTTTGATAAAAACTAAAAAATTGAACCACCCTAAGACCAGCAGAAATTTCTGCAACACCAACTCCTTTTGCAATTTATTTTTCATCATTTTTTTCACCCTTTCATTTAGTCTTGTCAATGCACAGATTATCTATGTGTCACCTGATGGGACTGGAGATGGGTCACGAAATAATCCAGCCGAAATTCGAAATGCATTCGACAATCTATCAACCGATGGATCGCATTTGCGACTAGCAACGGGTATCTACAATATTGATACGGTACTTGATATCAGCAATCATAACATGATTATTGAAGGTGGATTTGAGATGAATAATAATTGGGTCAAATCAAGTGATGCCTTGGCTACAATCATTAAAAGGTCAAATCTAAATATAACAGGCACTGAAAGACAGATGCGATTGGTGGCATTATCCGCCATAGAAGTCAACAATCTCCATGTGCAAAACCTAAAAATTGAAGTAGCAGATGCACCCCTTACTTCAACCTATGGTGTGAGCACTTATGGATTGTATGTTAATGATTGTACAGATTATAAGTTTGTAAGAATATATGTAGAAGGGGGTAAAGCCAGTGATGGTACTGAAGACTTAATTCAAGGTGTAAATGGAACAAATGGTTATGATGGAAATATTGGCCAGGAAGACAATGGTGGTAGCGGTGGTAGATTTGCAAGCCCTCAAAGTAGTACCAACGTTCCATCTGGTGGATTTGAATCTACATCAGATCAAACATCCACTTTCGCAAATGCCAGTCAAAACTTAGACAATAATACTAGTAGTGTTTGGCAATCTTTTACTCCTAATAAGGATGGTATAATATCTACCATTCGTGTAAAATTAAATGACCCCGATAATATTGCTAATTTAAAAATTTTCAAGGGAGAAGGTACAGATGGTCCATTGCTTTATGATGAAATGCATGATTTATCGGAGGATAATTCTTGGGAAAATGAAATTTTTGAATTAACAAAACGTGTAGATCTTAAAGATGGAGAAATCTATACTTTTCATATCGATTCTACACAATATCGATGGGGTACCGGACAATATTCTGGAGGCTCAGCTAATGGTACTGATAAGGATTTAGATTTTTCAATTAAAGGTTACCCTAAAGCTGATGATGGACAAACTTTTGGTCCTGAGGAATTTACTAACTATTCGGGTGCAAATCAATATATGCAAGCAGATATAGATTTTTGGTCATCGCAAAATCAAGATGACGTTGATACTTGGCAATCTTTTAAACCCATAAACTCTGGTGACTTAGTAAAAATTGAATTAAGACACAATTGTGTTAGTGCTCCTTATGAATTTACATTTAAGTTTTATCAAGGAGCAGATACGACAGGTACCTTACTGTTCGAACAAGAATACTTATTCAATGATTGCAATATATTCTTTCAATTAACATTATCTGAAGGAATAAGCATAATCCAAGATTCTTTATATACGATCGCATTATTAGGAGATTTCGAATGGAGACGTTCGCAAATAGATCAGCCAGATTTTCCTAATGGTGGAGGGGGAGACCATTCATTACGAATATATTTAGACAATGGGGTATCCCGAATAGGTGGTGCTGGTGGTGGTGGAGGTGGTCCCGCTTACGATTCTGAGGAAGATAATCCAGAAAGAGCTGGTGGAAATGGAGGTAAAGGATTTCAAACTATTTCAAATCCAGATTATGAAGGAAACGGAGCATACCCGTTTATGGAAGACTTACAAAGTCTGATCGATGGTGAAGATGGCAGTCCAGGAGCTAATGGCCAGGATGGAACTCCTGCCTCAGATGGCATGTATGATGACTATTACATATGCGGTACCAAAGGAGGAATTGGAAAATATGGAATCGGAGGAGAAGGAGGAGAAGGAGGTGGAGGGCCGATTGCTGTACCGGATTGTACTTTTTGTGGTATCCCAGAATTTAGAGGTGGATCTGGGGGAGGATCTGGGGGAGAAGGTGGTAGCGGCGGAAATGGCGGATATAGTGGAGGATCAAGTTTTGGTATTTATATTGTAAATGATACACTTGGTGGCGAATTCATTAATTGTTATGCATCGTCGAGTGATTTTGGACTTGGTGGAGATGGGCTTTCTGGAGGTACTGGTGGAAGTGGAGGTATTGGAGCTTTAGGACTCGCTCAAAGTGGCGATTTTGCCGACGCAATTTTTTACGCAGGAAAAGGAGGAAACGGTGGCAATGGAGGAAATGGAGGAATTGGAGGAATTGGTGATGATGGAGAAAGTCTAGATGTCTATTATAATGGTACTGGACTTATTGCTGCGGACTATTCAGACTCGCTTGCGTTCATAAGACCCATAATAAAAATTGAAGAACCGTATTTCATCAACCTTAGATATGCGATGGAATCTGATTCCACTGGAGATTGGGAAGTTGGTGGATCCACTTTTTTAGATAAAAACAATATTCATCTAGCAATAACTGATATTAATACTACAGCCATTCTATTGGATACTTTTGAATATGTTGATTTCTTATTTCTGAAAGATTCATTGACTTGTCCAACTACGTCAACTATTTACGTAGATGCAGCTTCCAATGGTGCAAACACAGGAGAATCTTGGACAGATGCATACACATCTTTTGGGACAGCACTTGAAGTTGCCCATTCTTGCCCAAATCCTACAGACATATATATTGCCAAAGGTGTATATAAACCAGAAAATAGGACATCATTAAAAAGCAATGAATTCAAAACCTTCAAGATTACTAAAAACCTCAAAATATATGGTGGATTCGAAGGAATAGAAACTTCTCCCGATGAACGCCCGACTGCAAATGGATTGTTAGATCCTCTCTTTGCTACCGTTTTAAGTGGAGATCTGGAGGGGAATGATTTAGACTCTAATGGTGATGGTATTATTGAACTTCCTTCTGATATAGTAGATAATGGACCTGGTGATAATGCATTCCATGTCATGGTTACTGAAAATCTTGACTCTACATTCCTACTAGATGGTTTGACATTTACTGCTGGTAAACCTGACGGAGCAGTTGCACAATACTTTTATGAAACCAATGGAGGGGGAATATTTAATTTGGGAGCAGATACCATAACAAGTTTTATTGCTCTTAATCAATGCACATTTATAGGCAATAGTGCTAATGGTAGAGGTGGAGCTATTTTAAATTATGGTAATACCAATGCCACATATGATCTCTGTCAATTTATCTCCAACTCGTCAGGCACTCATGGTGGTGCCATCTATAATAATTGTGAAATAAGCGGTTATGAAAGTTCGCAACAAATTATTAAATGCACGTTCAAAGGAAATAATTGCTTGACATTTGGAGGAGCTATAAACAACAATGCAAAATATGGAACAATCACTACTGATATCCAACAATCATTATTTTATGGGAATGCATCAAATTTTGGTAGCGCTGTACAAGATTTCAGCCTTGTTAATGGTATAAATACGACTTATACAAATTGCACTTTGTCAGAAAATGATGGCCCTGCTATCAATTTGAATGGGAGTAATACTGTAATTAACAATTCAATTATTTATAATAATGATACCATTGGGAATCCACAAATTTTCGCCTTAGGGACGGAATCATTTTTTACGATTAACAACTCGAATATAGAAGGAAGTCTACCTACAGGGACAATAGCTAATAATGTAATTACCTCGAACCCACTTTTTTTAGATACTGTTCCTGACGCAGTTGGGTTTCCTCATATATTAGGGGATTATCACCTGAAGGCATCTTCTCCTGCAATAAATTATGGAGATAATGCTCTATACAGCTCAATCACAACCGATAGTACAGATATATCTGGAAATAGTAGGTTCGAATTAGGATCTAAAATTACTCCAGGAACAATGGCTGACATCGATCTTGGTCCTTATGAATGCTCTGTCCAAGTCACTTTTGAAAGCTCAAAAGACTCTTCAGACGCATTTATTTATTTCACTACAATAGTACCAAGAAATGATTGCGATTGTTTTGATGTGCAGGGAACTACTTCAGGTAAAATTATATATGAAATCAAGAACGGAAATACAACAATCAATAATGGTGGTCTAGGTCTATCATTCTTTCCTAGTACTGTCGGGAATATATTTTATGATACACTATCTATCGACGAAGTTGGACCTGACATTGACAATGACTATACATTCACATTGAGTAAGTTAGGCCCTGGCACTGTAAATTGCAGTAACTACGATTCAGGTTCTACTATCTCATTTCAATTGCCTGAGATTACATCCATTAGCAATGGAGTAAAACCAGATTCTGTTCATTTGCAATGGATAAACAAGTCAAATATGACAAGTGGCTTTAGAGTATATAGAAATGATACTCTTATTCATACTATGACTGCTTCTAATCAAAGAGATTTAGCATATAACTTTGTAGATGTTTTCAGTTTTGGTCCAAGTAGTTTTGTCAATGGATCAATGGACACTTATAAAATAGAAACTGTAAGTAATTTGTATCAAACCCTGAATGGTACTCCTTATATGCCTCAGACCGTCGAATCAATTGGTTCATCTTACGATATCAATTTACAGGCCACAGATAACACGCATCCAGATAAAGTAGTTTTGACATGGAACGATGTCTCTGCCTTTGCTGAATCCTTACGAATCATAAAAGATAGTGTCATCATTGCAGTGCTTCCTGCTACAGCGACTTCGTTTGAGGATTTGAATCCTATTTTTGGCCAGGTTGAAAATTACTCTATTGAGCTTATACGCGATCTTGATGCTAAGGTAGCATCTTATGATTCCGGAAGTACGTTGCCTAATGGTCTCATTTCTGGAAAGGTCTTAACGGTAAGTGAGAAATTTCCAGTAGCTAATGCCCAATTAAAATTATTGTGGATTGCTGACGGAGGTGAAATCCCAACAGATTCAATACTTACAACATCAGCTTTTGATGGAAGCTACAGTTTTGCAGATTTATTTTATACAACTTCTAGAGACTACACACTTAAAGTTAGCTTAAACGAAAATGTTTTTATTGATACAATTAAGAATATATCCTTGTCACTGGCAGACTTCAATCACGATGATGTCAACTTTTTCATGGATTTTTCCACCACCAAGGACTCAATAGCACTTGATATTTTGACTGCATTCACAGTAACTCCATTATCGACTGAAGATAAAATCCTTTTGGATTGGGACTTTCAAAAGAGTGCAAATGATACCACCTACTTTAATCTCTATCGAGAAAGTAGTCTTGTCTACCAAACGAATGATGCTGTCCTGCCATCAGGTCCACAAAGTTTGAGTTTCGAAGACTTAACGGGAATTCCAAATTCGCCATATTCTTACACCTTGCATGCATATAGATTACAAGATTCTGTTAGTATGGATACCCTTATCAGCATATTGGACACGTTTCCAGTAGTAGCTCCAGCAATCAACTTCGTAGGGAACTTGACTGCGAATGGTGCTACAGACTTGACTTGGTCTCACACCTCTAGCAATTTCAATGCATTTAGGTTGTACCGATTGTATACTACACCAGAATTAATCTATGAAGGAGAGGACACAGCTTATTCAGATTTTGAAGGTCGGCCAGGAGAGATTACAAAATATGCAGTTACATCTTTTAGGACTGTAGGTGGAATTGACTACGAATCGATTGCTACTGACACAGCAACGGTTACTTACCCTATGTTGACTCCTATAAACATCACATCATTGATTCCTCCGAATGAAGATAAGGTAAATATAGAATTTACAGTACCCGCTATTTACACTTCAGATTACAACTATGACGGTGTATTTATAATTCGCTCGTTGAATGGCACAGATACCGTATTGGCTACTAAATCCAAAATACTTCTACCTGCGTCTACTCAAGTGGTCTATGAAGATCGGTCGGGAATACCTGATCAGGATTACACCTATAGTGTCCATCCTTATAAAATAAGCAATGGTATTAGTTATAGCTTATTAACTAATCCTTCGATCAATGTTACATTTCCTGGCGTTTCCATCCCAGAAGGACTGATCGCTACATCTAATATTGGTAAGATCACACTGGATTGGGACTCGCCACATTCGTCGGACAACTATGATGAATTTGTGGTCTACAAATCGACCAACTTAGACTCGATTGGCAGTTTAGCATACCAAGTGAAAAATTCGTTTGTAGATTACACATACAATCCTCCTGTTACTACCAATATGGATTATGGAGTAGCGACGAAGAGAATTGTAGAAGGACAGATCTATTATTCTGATACGATAATATTAACTGCTAATCCTCCAATACAAGATGGAAATGTTGCCACTTTATTAGAGAATTTTACTGCTTCCAGAAATATATCTAACCATATAAAATTGTGCTGGGAGTGGACATCTAATTCTGTTCAATCTCCATTCGTAATACGAAAAGAAGGATTAATAATAGATACGCTTGATTTTACCATGCGAACATATTATGACTATAATGCAGAGATTGGAACAGATATCGAATATAGTATAGAAGCACTCGGGTTTCCTGGATCACCCCTCAATTATCAAGAAGTATTTGCCCTTGGTTTTGTCCCCAATTTCAGAACATTATCAGGTCGGGTGTACAAGCAAGAAATTTTTTCTGGAATACCGAATGCGCGCATTGATCTAAACATTATAGAAAACAGTCAAAACAAATACCAGTCCTTTACAGAAACAGATGCTTCTGGATATTATTCATTTATTGATATCCCTTATAATTCTTCTGGGATGAATAATGAATTGATTGTCACTGCTACTTCAGAAAATAGTAGTTTCATTCTGAACCCACAATCATTAATAATTGATTCTTCAGATATTAATTCATTCTTTACACTTGACTTCATTGACACCCTAAATTCTGAGATACCCTACTTTGAAATCAGTCCAATAGAATCAATTACAGCCATAGCGAATCCTGCTGAAATGAATATTCAAGTAAGTTGGAGTCCAGAAAATGGAAATTATACAGGTTTTGAATTGTACAAAGGTTCAGTTCTAATCAAAGAATACATTAAAGGAGAACAAACTACTTATGTAGATACTTCTGGAGTACCAGGAATACTGGCAATCTATAGTGTACGATCTTATATAGATACAGGAAATGAAAGAATCTATTCAGAATTTGGTAACGTAGGTTCTAATTTTCCAAATTTAGAACCTGTAGAAAATTTGACTATCGAATTTGATCAAATAAATAATACAGCAGTGATCCAATGGAGTCACCCATTCAATAACCATAATCATTACGTAATTACCAGAAATGGTGTTCCTTTTAGTTTGGTCTTTACAGATGAAGAATTGAGAGTAATCGATAGTACAGGTATACCTGGGAGTCCATATCTATATACCATAACTGCTGTAAAAAATCCTTTTAGTTCAGATCCACGATCTGTAAGTAGCAATTATCCAAATCCATCTTCTATTTTGGGTTTCGACCTTACCTCTCCAACAGATGGTCAAGGCAATAGTAAGAATCATTTACTATTGGAATGGGAATATGGTGATCAAGCTGCTGATCTGTTCTTGATCAATCGGTTTACATTGAATCTACCAGATCTTAATACAAAGTATAATGAAGAGGTAATCGTCAGATTAGATGGAGACTCCAGAATGCATATGGACTTCACTGGATTACCTGGCACACAATATTTTTATGAAGTAATACCCATCATAGTCAGAAATGGAATAGAATACTCTGCCGAACGTGATGTTTCACTCTCAGAAACTGAACTTTACCCAGTTCTATCCCCTCCATATACATTCAATGCGAATCAAATTTTCGAAAAAGGCAGGATTGAAATGGAATATGTATATGCGTATGAAGGCATAGATGGGATCCATTTGTATAGAAATGATAGTTTATTTTACGACCTTCCTGATACCACGACTTCATTCACATTACTAAAGGGTCCATTTGCAGATGTAGATGGAATTCCAAATACAGTATATAGCTATAAAGCAAGAGCTTACACGACTAGAAAAGACTCTGTTTTCCATTCAGATTTTGACACCATAATATTAAGCTATCCAATTCCACCTGCTCCTTCAAATTTTCAAGCAAGTGATGGCTTGTATGCCAATAGAGTAGAATTGACTTGGGATTATGATGAAGAATCACCCATAGAAAATTTCCGATTAGAGTATAAAGATGGTCCTAATGCATGGTTACTAGCAGATACTTTAGACAAAGGCCAAAGGAATTTCACATATATATTCGATTCACAGGTCGAAGATTATAAGCCATTCAATTTTCGTATATCCGCTTACAACCAGACTATTGCATCTGACACAGTATATGATGCTGGGTCACAATATTCGGGTAGAATAGTAAGCTCAGCCTTAGATTCATTAGAGCAACTTGGTATCTCTGTAGATATAGACAAACAAGGGGATGGGACTTGGGCTGTAGCTGGATCTGATGGAGATGGATTTGCATTATACAGGCAATATGATGATGGAAGCTGGATCGTAGATACCGTATTCACAACAGACTTCATGGATGTGGATACGAGTGACATGTTTGGTCGATTTGTTAAGATTTCTGATAAACATCTTGTGGTCAGTGCATATGCACAGGACACCAGTAAAGGTGCATTATATACTTTTATGAGAAATGGGAATGATTGGAGTTTCTTGGAAAAACTAACTGACCCTAATCCTGTCAATAATGAGAAATACGGCTTTACTTTAGACGTATATGATAGACCTAGCGAAATCCAAGATTTTCTTGTTGTAGGAGCCAAATCTGAAACACCAAACCAAGCAATAAAGTATGTCTATAGATTTAATGGAGCAACTTGGACTTCTTTCCTTGATACGATTTCTGTCGTGATCAATGCTGGAATCAATGAAGATAAAATTGATTGTGCTGTGAGTGATACTCGGTTAGCAATATCAGTCCCACGTGGAGCGGAAAATCCATCTACAGGCCACTATGTATCGGATATCAGAAGGTATGATTATAATGAAGCATTGACAACTTTTGAATATGTGGACGAATCAGGACAAACAACCTGTACTGATCTTGATGTAGATGGCCTTTTTGTTGCCAACGGAAGACCTTGGAATGGTGGAGCCGTAGGTTATAATAACTTCCCTACAACACCAGGAATTGGTTGCCAAGAATTTGGTGACATCCCTTCCAGCAACATTGGCCCTTTTGGACACAATGTCGGCATAAAAGGAGATAGGCTGATTGCTGGTTATTTGAATCAAGACTATTTGAAACCACTCCTAATAAGTACTACATCAAGTACATGTAGCTATCTTTCTCAAATTGTAGACAACCCAGGAGACGAATCACAAAGTTTTGGAAGAGCAGTAGCCTTATCAGACAATTACTACATGATAGGTAGTCCTGGTTTTGATGGGAACAATGGGAAGGTGAATTTTGTACCTATTTATACAGTAAATCCTCCATTAAATTTGATGGCGGATGACAATGTACCAGGGAATATCAATATTACATGGACGCTACCTACAGGATCAATTACAGGGTATGAGGTTTATGTGGATGGTGATTTTCAAGCCCAAGTAACAGGTGGTGCGACTTCTTATATTTATACGGAGGCTATACCTGGTAAAGTATATATCTTTTCAGTGAGAACATATGTTGATGTTCCTGGTGGCCTACCAAGATACTCTACTTCAAGCGCGGATGAAGGATCTAAAGCAGCCAATGGTTCTATTTCTGGGTCATTGACGACATTTACTGGGAATGTATCAGTGGAAGGAGCTTCTGTGGTAGCAACTTCTAAGGTAGATGGAGAATATTACAATTATTCAGCTTCTACCAATAGTGCTGGGGTGTATGTATTTAACGATATTTATTATGGAGGATCTTCAGAAATACAGATCACATGTACCTACCTAGATCACGACATTAAAACACAGATTAGCAATGAAGACACCTTAAATGTATTATTGACAACATTAATTAACTCTGTCCTAAACCAAAATTTTAAGGATAAAACGGCATACGCCATAAGTGGAAATTTAACCCACAAGAATATTCCGAATTGTTTTCTGGATAGCATCATTATGACAAAAGTCATTACTGTAAATGGCATGTCAACAGAAGAAACGACATATACAGATGAAGAGGGAAATTATGCCTTTACCTACGAACCTAATACGCCTAATATAGAGGAAGTAAAGCTTCAATTTCCAGAATACAAAATAATGGGAAGTGATTCGATTTTCTTTGATTTCACTTCTTCTACGGATGAAACATTATTTCAATTTGATGCTGAAGGATTTCCCTACATTGATTTCCCACTCTCTTCAGGAGTAATCCTTGAAAAAGATATTAAGGTAGATTTCAAAGATCAAACAGTCTATGATGTTTACCTAAATATGATCAACGCATGTGGCGGTGCTCTAGGATCTGACATATGGACTTTGAGAGCGAGATCATTGGACGGTTGCTATGAGGCAGTTCATTCGATTGATGCAGCCTTAACCAATATGATATCCTTGCCTCCAAAAGATATGACACTTACATTGATTGATGTTGACAATAAAGCATCAACAAATTTAGTCATGCTGGAGTACTTTGTAAATAATCCTATTGCTGTAAATCTCCTTGAGTTTCACACCGAGACCGCACGTTTTCTTACTCCAACTGAGCTCATAGATCAGCTTACCTTTGACATAGAATTTCATAAACCACCTGTTGTCAATCCAGATTTCACTTTTGACAATACATTGAACTTCATGTGCGATGATTTCAATAGAGGTGCGATCGTACAATCAGGAGATAATTATACGATACCTATCAGTGTGACAGAAAACTTTGGAATACCTTGTATCGTTACATCTGGATATTTAAAAATTACCAATGCTGCAGCTAGGAATACACAACCTCAAATTATATTTTATGATGAAGCGCAAGGAAAATTTCCAGATTATAAATTCGTAGGAGGCTTTCCAAATCCAGTAGTACCTCATGCTTGGAATCTTAGAATAGATTATTATAGTGATGCAGATCTGTTTCAGGCAGCATATTCAAAAGCCATATATGTAGAAGGGTCTATAGCTCTTCCTGGCAACGGAATATTAAACGATGCTAGTGCAGGTGAAGATGTAGTTCCCTTGCCATTATATGTATTGAGAGATCCTCCAGGTGATGGAAGTTATTCTGAGATTATCAGTGGATATGAAACCACAAAATCATTTAAGTTTGATAAATCTATAGGAGGATCAGCTGGAGCATACCATAATACAGAAGTAGTAATTGGGAGTTTAGGATTTGGAGTTGGATTGGATTTTAGCATGGGTACATATGATAGAGATTCCAGAGAACTGTCACTTACATCTAAAATATTGACGACCATACGTACGGCAGGAGAAATAACAGATGGTACAGCGGATGATGCTGAAAAATTAGTCGGTAGAGGTGCCAGTATTATTGTGGGAACAGGTGTAGCTATGCAATATGGTTTAGTAAATGAATATGTGGTATCTGGTTGTGATAGTATTACCGAGTTTCGCAAATTGGGATATACTCCTGTAGCTTTAAAAACTAGATGGTCCTATACTGTTCAGTTTATCGAAGGCTTAATAGAAGGATACAACAGAGATATTCAATCTATTCAGGCTGGAACACTCAATTTATTTGATGAAGCCAGTAAGCCAATATCTCAGGAAGTAGCAGAAGCAAAAATTTCCGTGCTTAGAGACAATTGGTTGAAAATCATTGAATATTATGATGAGGATACCAATCCATTGTATTACATAAGGTATACTGATTTTACAGATGATGTCTTTCCACAACATGGATTAAATGGCAATAATACTTTAAATATTGATGCGAACAGGTGGAGAATGGAATTCAATACATACATGAATGGTTTCGAAGGGGAACTATTGGATTCTACCAAAATCGAAAGGTATGATAATGCAGCTACGGCAATTAAACAGCTAATGAATGCAGCACAAGCTTTAGAAGATAATAACGGTGCCATCCAAGATGAAGAAGCTTATATTCAACAAGTCACAAATGATTGGGAATTTACAACGGCACGTTTTAATGATCCGAACTTTGTAAATGAGGTTATGGCGAGTACGGAGACTTTTTCTGGAGGAGTTGATTTGACTATCGAAAAAACACAGATTAACAGTCTGAAAAAATCTAGTTCAATAAATATATTCACAGATACAAAATTCAATATTGGTGCTGTCATTGACGCAGATCTCACAACATTTCTTGGTCTTGGAGGTGGAGTAATTAAAAAAGTATTTTCGGTAAAATCTTCATTTGGCCTTCAAGGAAGTTATAATTATTCTTCTGATGAAACCAAGACTGATGATACGACTTCAACATCAAGTGTCATTATTCACTTTAACGATGATGATGATGATAATGAATTTACAGTCAACGTTTTAGAATCAATTGATTTAAATCACACTCCATCATTTCAAACCGTTGGAGGTAGTTCTTCTTGCCCATATGAAGAAGGGACACTTTCCATTGACAAACCTAAAATTCAGGTTTTGGATCCTAACCCAGCAAAAGAAGCATCATTGTCTTACCAAGATCCAGATGAACCGGCAGTTTTTGATATTACGATTACAAATACTAGCGAACTAGGTATAGCACGTAATCTGGAAGTGTTTTTAATAAATTCAAGCAATCCAAATGGTGCAATTGTAAAGGTGGGCGGAGATATCATCTCAGACAATCCTAGACTGTATGAGGACGAACCATTCAACGTGCCGCTTGAGCTTGAATTAACTGTTGAAAGAAATCAAGCTTTTGATTACGAAAATCTATTGATTGGTGTTAGACCTGACTGCCTTGGTGGGAATGTAGAGGATACCATCAAACTTAGTGTGTTCTTCCAATCACCTTGCTCTCCAATATCAATTGTGAATCCAGGAAATAATTGGTTGATTAATAGTACTGAGAAAGAATTGATAGTAGGTATGAGAGACTATGAATCTTCGACACCAAATTTTGAGGGGATCACCTTACAATATAGAAAACTGGGGGCAGGTACGACTGGATTTGAAAATGGTTGGAAGTCAATTCCATATAGTAATATTCAAGAAACAGGAGTAATAAACAATCCAGTTAGTCCACAGGAACTAGAGGATTATAATATAGCAAATTATCTTCCAGGGGCTATACCAACCTATTATATGACATGGCAACCAGATGAAGGCAACTCATCTACTTTTACTGATGGTTCGTATGAATTGAGGACTGTAGCTACCTGCAAAGAAGGAGATATATCGACATTTACATACAGTAACATTGTCTCTGGATTGATGGATCGAGCAAGACTTCAATTGTTTGGACTCCCTCAGCCTTCTGATGGTATCTGGATTCCGGGTGATGAGATATCTGTAAGTTTCAATAAGAATATAGATTGTGTTCTTTTTAATGATCAATCCTATCTTGATACCTACATGAAGGCTTTTGTAGAAGGCGTTGAAGTAACAAACGCTAATTTTGTATGTTTCAATAATCAAATCCAAATCACAGTGCCCGATATGAGTATCTATGATGGTCAGATCATGACAGTAAGTGTAGATAGTATCGCTGATGTCAATGGTAATCTTGCATTTGATATTGATGGAGTAACCCGAAAAATCGAATGGGAATTTTTGATTACTACAAGCAAAGCTTACTGGGAACAAGACGAAATCATAGTAGAATTATATGAAGGGGAAACTGTATCCATAGAAGCAGGTTTAAGAAATACTGAATTGCAGACATCTCTTACGGGCTTGGATATCAATAGAACTACAAATTCAGCTCCATGGCTTGCGATTAATCCCGATTTCAATTTTTCAATAAATCCAGGAGCAGTCAAGCCTATCAATTTGACATTTACAGGATTGACAGAAGGTGTAAGTTATGATACACTGACAGTTGGGAATTTACCAGGCAATGGAGCTGTACCAAAGCTGCCCATTAAATTGATCACTAAGAAGCTCCCACCATATCCACCAGATTGGGAAGTGGATGGCAACCTCTACCCGAATTCTATGACTATGATCACCAACTATAAGTATGGTAGTGATGGATCATTCTCAGTAGATACCATGGATCAAGTAACTGTATGGATCGATAACACGATTAGAGGGCTAGCTCGAATTGAAAGAGTTGGGTCTGAAAGTCATGTCGCATATGTAACCGTCTATGGCAATATTGGTGATGAAGGAAAGCAATTAGAGTATAGAGTTTGGGATGCCAGCGATGATAAAGAATATGACGCATATATTGAAATTGATTCTGTCTTCTATACAAACAATGATTTCATAGGATCCACTGGAAATCCTAGAGCCTTGGTCGTAGATACGCTAAAAGATTTAGCAAGGTACATCCACCTCAATGATGGCTATACTTGGATCAGTCTTAATACTATTCAACCAGATATGAGTGTTGAAAAAATATTCGAAAATGTGGACAGTCTAACTCCAGAAGATCGAATTTTAAGTCAATTTGGTTTCGCTGAATACTTCAATGATACTATAGGATGGGTTCAAGATACAATTGTTGGTATTGATTCTCTGAAAACAAATCAAACATACATGGTCTATCTGGATAATGGACCTGACTCAATAAGAATATCAGGATACGATGCACCTCAGTATTCACTATTTTTAGAGGAAGGGGCAAATTGGGTAGGATATCCATCACAAGTGCCACTTCTATTAGAAGATGCTATTGGTGTCGATGACCTTACTGATGTGTATCAATTAAGAAGTAAAGATGAGGCAAGAATAACAGATACGATGTCGTTGTGGACGGATGGCACATTGACTACTATGGTTCCAAATGAAGGGTACAAACTGATTTTAGGAGACATCAAACTTGTGACAATTCCAGATAGCATTCCTTTTTCAGAATTTCTGATTGATGAATCTATAAATGCGAAAATAATAGCTGGAGATCCTTATGATGAAACAACATGGGTGATAAATGTTGATGACTATAACTTTCTTGATGTGATTCCAGTTGTAGGTAAAGCAGTGAGCGGAGGTACAACAATTCTGGCGGACGGTCAGAAAAAAGTTGCTGCCTTTATTGGTAATGATCTTAGAGGAGTTGGAGAGATACTATCGCTAACTGAATTAAATGAAAATCTATTTACCATATTTATTGGTAAAGATGAGATTGATGGGAATGCCACAGTGAAGTTTTTCTATTTTGATGGTACAGCAGTAACAGATAGTCTAAGTCTGAGTTTAAATAATTTGCTCGAAAATGGCACAGGAAACGGAAAGTATACCTATCTAGATCCTCTTATATTCCAAGTGTGTAAAGAACATCTGGTATTAACTACTGATGACAGTCCACTTATTGGTACATATAGGTCAAGTCTTTCAATTACTGTCGGTGATAATGTGGAAGTAAATCCTGGAGATTCAGTGATATTGAGTTCACCTCTAGTGAAAGTTAGCGCATTATTTAATCCGAAATTCAATGCACAAGTCAGAATAATACCTGATGGTTGCAACTAGCAAAAATAGAAGCAATGAGGCTATCGTACAGAATGGTCTCATTGTTTATTATTTTGTGTAGAAAGGGATATTCTTAAATAAGAAATTATACCAATTTATGGTGTTTTGAGTGAGGTTAACTCGGAATGAATACCCCGTTTTCTCAACTTTTTATGTGAAAATGAGGAAACGTTTTTCAATCAAATTGGTCACTCGCCGTGACTGGCCTTACTTTTTGCATTGCTAAAAAAGTAAGCAACCTGCCTGCCGGCAGGCAGGAAAATCTAGGCGCTTTAAAGGCTATGCTACTAAATGCTGCTTATTTCCCTCCCGCCGCTTACGCGTTCTTTCTCTTGTCGACTATTGTCGACACTCTTCGAGATCGTTCAATCCCCCACTAAAAAGCGCCAGTCCACTCTCTTTGATTCAGTTTTAATTGAAGTGGTTTATTACTGAAATCTACAATTACTCTTACTTCTGAATATGCCTAGAAAATCACCAATATATGGTTGGCATGATACTACTTCTCAATTGCTTTAATAACCCGATTGACATCTTCAGGTGAGAGAATCTGATTTCTAAACTGTCTTATAAATAGACCCACACCCCAGTTATTATCGTTATAGGGTAGAGGGGTTTTGAATTCACAATCTCCGGCAAAATAAATGGCAGTGTGTATTTTAGATTCATATAAGTTTAGAAATTCAGAAAGAATCTTCTTCTGTCTAAATGTTTGTCTGAAAGGATTCTGAAACGAATGCTTATTACCATAAATTGACTGTGTCCATCTAGCCTGTTTCTAAGGAATGATACATTAATAAAGTTCGCTTTTATAGGCAGGAATTTTATTTTTCAACAAGGCAAAAAACCTGCCTACCGGCAGGCAGGCGTAGACAATGCAGGGCATTGGCGAGGCTTTTTAACGCTGTAGAAAGATAATATAACAAGTAGAAAATGTTACTTTATTATTGAATCATTCCTAAGACCCAAAAATCCAACCTTTTTTATTTTTTGTTTCCACAATGAATAGCCCATAGACAGAAATGATTAGGTGGTCAATTTGAGTTGTTCCATTTTTCGAATGCAAGAGGATTATATAATGCCTCGCCCCATGAGAATATTGCTCGCCCCATCCTCGCCCCATACAGGATGTGTTTAGATGAACAAAATAGACTGACCAAAAAAAACAAAAGACTGTAAATCAAGTGATTTACAGTCTTTTGATATGGGATGAATTCCTTATAGTAATCCCTTCAGGATACGAATTACCCTATCATTATCCTGCATCATTTATGATAGATAATGGAGCAGTTGTCTGTTTTAACAGGGAAGATATGAACATAAGAAAGCAAACTTATAAAGAAGGAGCTTTGGGTTTTGATGGAGATTGGATCATAAAACCGGATTTTAATTTAATAACTTGTCTCGATAACGGAAATTTGGTCGTTATGGATCAAAGGAAACTTGAAACCATTATATTCGACCAAAAAGGAAAAAGACTTAATTTAATAGAACTACATGGAATCCAACCAAATGATTTGTTTAAGACACCCAGTTTTGGTAGCGATAAAATAAAAACACTCAGACAAGATGCACTGATTGCTAAAATTATAGTAAATAAAAATGTCTATAAGGAAGCACTTGACACACTATCTGATGTCTTCTGTCCATCCGATCGTTGGTATGTTCTGTTTAAAATAGCAAAACCTATATATAAATATGGGCTTATAAATGGAAGTGGACAAGCGCTAACTGAAATGATATATGATACAATTGCTTCCTTTTCGAACAGCCAAATTACTTGTGCAAAGTATATAGACGATAAAGGAAAAAAATGGCTTGTATTTTAAATTCAACAGGAGAAGTTCTTTTATCTTTTGCCTGTCAAGATTTAAAATCAGTAAGAAAGGATTCTTCAGCCTTCATCATAAAGCGTGACAATAAATTTGGTATTATCAATTTAGAGGGTGAGCAGATAATTGAAGATGAATACCTTGAAATAAAACCAACATCAAAAAGGCATATTTATATTGCTAAAGGATATGATGACAATAATTATCTATTAACAAAAAAAGGGTACAAATATAATTTGGGAAAAGGAAATTTTAAGGCATTAAAACCTGTTACAGATGATTTGTTTGTTCTATGCAAAAAATCAGAAGATGATAAAAAAGAGCATTATATTTTCCATAAAAACGGAATCCATCTATGTACTTTTAAAGCATATAACGTCGATGTAGGAAATTATAGTAATACAATACCTTTCGGATATGTGATGGCTCAAGATTCAAGACAAGATCCATGGTATTTTGTAAACGTTCTAAATGGTATCCATTATGTATTGAAGTAACAGAAAAAATCCTGTGTAAAGTTGTAAAAATTTAAAATTCAAGTTTATAATTTATATTAAACAGTCTAGACAAAAAAGAGGCTATTTCCATAAAGAAACAACCTCTTCTACACTAAATTAGATACTCTGACAATGAGAGAGATAAATCGTTGGGTGAATTTATTTTTCTGCTTAAAAACTAATGAACTACCTCGATGCAAGCATACGAGGTATCACAATGTGCATTTAACAATTACTTTTTTTTAAATTGATAATCTTTATTTCAATCCGACTTTCGCCTCGCCGGCTAGGCCTTCTATTTTTTCTTGATAAAAAACAGAAGCAAAAAAATCAAGACTGGCTAATAGCCATCCTGCAATGCCGCTCCCTCTGCCCATATACCCAGTCATGGCTATGCTTCTTTTTATTCAGATTTAACCCAATCTAAAATGCCAACAAAATAGAAAAGACAAACCGAAATGCTCACGTATCACACGCACAAAGGATTCTGTTAAAGTTTCTTTTTCGATGCAAGCATCGGGGAATTAAACCCCAAGAGATTAAACAAAAAACAGGTGTTTCCTAATACTAATTATAAGTTTGAAATATCTAAAAGGGCAATAGATATAGAGGGTGATTTCTTTCTAAAAGTTTAAACTACTATAATTTTCAATAAGCAATCGAATGTATTAGATATTTAGTAAATTAGAATACATAGTAACTCTTATATTGTAAAATATCCATCTCAAAACTATGGAGTTACTTGCAGGATAATATACGATACTGGAATATTTTTATTTAACATATTGAAGTTCTTTTCTGCAATAATTCTATTAATGAATTAAACTTCTTTAATTGTTTGAGGTCTAAAAACTATTCACCTTATAGTATTGGGTTGGATTCTTTATAATCTAAGACTACTGACAAAAAAACAAGTCAAAATGAAAAAACTTTTCTTACTACTTTTTACTTTATTTTTCTACCAATCATCTTTCTCACAACAAACTGTAGGTTTATTTGAAACTTCTGAAAAAGCCTTTGATGGCTATACATTATTTGGTCCTCAACATAGTAATGATACATACCTGATTGATAATTGTGGCGAGAAGGTACACAGTTGGACAAGCGATTATTTACCTGGGCTATCATCCTATTTATTAGAAGATGGAGTATTGTTGCGAACTGGACGCCAGCAAGGCATGGGTGGTGGTAGTGGAATAGTAGAACTATTAGATTGGGACAGTAATGTGATTTGGAGCTATTCTGCAATATCAGATTATGGCAGACAACATCATGATGTAGAGATGTTGCCCAATGGAAATATATTACTCATTGTGTGGGACAACAGATTACAGTCAGAAGTTGAGCAAGCAGGAAGTTCTACGAACAACACTTCAATCAATTCAGAACAAATAATAGAAATAGAACCTAATTTAGAAACTGGAGAAACCACAATAGTTTGGGAATGGAAGGCCTGGGATCACATGATCCAAGATCAAGATGCTACGAAGGATGATTTTGGAGTCATTTCAGAAAATCAAGAACGTATTGATATAAATTTTTTAAATCACAACAATCCTGATTGGTTACATTTCAACGGTGTAGACTATAATGAGGAACTTGATCAAATAATTATTAGCGCACACAATTTTAGCGAATTCTGGATAATCGATCATTCTACTTCTATTGAAGAATCCGCTTCCTCAAATGGTGGGAAATATGACAAAGGAGGAGATCTTCTCTACCGATGGGGAAATCCTGCAGCATATGAACAAGGAAATGTTGGCGATCAAAAATTATTTCTCCAACACCATACACATTGGATCCCAGAAGGCCTTCCGGATGAAGGCAAAATAATAGCATTCAACAATCAAGCTGGCAATCCATCAGGGCAAGATTTCTCAACAGCAAATATTCTAGAATTACCAGTAGACGAAAATGGATTTTATGAATACAATGGAGGAGCATATGAGCCCTCAGATTTTTCTTGGACATACCAAGCTCCAACGCCTACGGATTTTTACTCAAATATAATTTCGGGTGTGCAAAGACTACAAAATGGCAATACACTTATATGCGAAGGAATAACTGGTAGATTTTTTGAAATAGATGACTCCAACGAGATCGTATGGGAATATGTAAATCCGGTAAATGATAATGGACCTATCGAACAAAATACACAACCTCAAGATAACGGAGTCTTTAGATGTACAAGGTATGCTTCCGACTATTCAGGATTTGCAGGTCAAAATCTTACGCCGCAAGGATATATAGAAATAGGTTCGACATTTGAATGCAATATGAATTCTGACGAGTGCAACCCTACTGCCATATTTGCCAATGAAACGACCAATGCGGTTTGTTTTGAAGAATTGGACTATGTTAGAAAATGTTATACAAACAATATACCGGATCATGAATATGGTCCTTTTGGTGGCATGAATACATTGGAAGGTCAAGATTTCGACTATTCTTTCTGTTTATATCCAGAATTAGGTGAATCTGCTACAGAAATTAAAGAAGATCCAAGTAATCAAGGATGCGGCAACGGCATAATCTTCGGAATTTCGATTCAAGGTGTAAATTATTCCCCATTTGCAAGATTATATTGGGTCAACCCAAATACTCAAGAAGAAAACTTGGATTGGCATGTTGAAGCAGACTTCACTCTTAATATGGATCTCAATGGCGGTCATGTCAACAATGTTCATAGGTATCATTATCATAATATTCCATCGGATTATTTTATAAATGATTTAAGTATTGACGGTTCTGCTCATTCTCCTATTGTAGGATATGCTGCAGATGGTTTTCCCATTTACTATAAATTCCTATATACCGATGGCTCGGATATCAATAGTGGGATATCAGCTTATGAAAGTAGCTATGATCTAAGAAATGGTGAGCGAAGTGGAGATGGAATATCTGCTCCAGATGGCTTCTATGATGGTACTTACATTGAAGATTACGAATATATCAACAATCAATCAACATTGGATGAATGTGGGGCGATATTCGCTATAACTCCTGAATATCCAGACGGCACCTATTTATATGTACTCACTGATAATTGGCCCTATATTCCTAGATGTTTGGTCGGAAAATATGTGGACAATTCATTCAGACTAGGGCAAAATTGTCCTGAATCCACAGCGTTTGAAGATTGTAGTATGTTGCCAACCAGTATTGAAGAATTAAAAGAATCTGAGGTTGTAATAGATGTTCACCCCAATCCAGCATCTGACTATTTGAGTGTAAGCATAAAAAGTGGAACAAACATTTCAGAAATAACAAGAGTAAGTATCTATAATATGAATGCCCAACTAGTCTATCAATCCTCCAAACATGAAAAGACAATAGACCTGGAAGGAATCCTAAAGGGTGTATATTTTATTCAATTTGAAACAGAATCTGAGCAAATAACTAAGAAAATTATAATACAATAGATATATGAAATTCTTATTTCTAGCTTCACTTTTTTTGCTATTCAATTTTATCCATGGAGGTCATATTGCTGAGTATTTTTTCTCGGTCGAAAATGAGACGTTGAACCTTAAGTTTGTTATTGATAAAGATGAACTTTTGCTTTTCGACATCACTGACCAATGTGACATGGTCAATATGACAGCATTGTGTACTTCGAAATACTTAAAGAACAATATGTCAATTCTCATTAATGGTGAGCCCATTGTCTTTGAACTTCAAGATTCATATACTGAAAATCATCATTTGATTATCAAACTTAGTTCATTGCTCTGTTCGAAGAAAATTATGCAAATCACAATCGAGAATAATTGTTTTTATGATTTCGATCACGATTTTAAAAATAGGATCATTCTAGACATTGGAAAGTTCAATAGCTCATATCTATTGAATTTAAAGCATAATCGGATTGAACTTGATTAAGTTATAAATTTTTCCAAGAGATTCACGATGAATACTTGTAATGAACTACCTCGACGCAAGCATACGAGGTATCACTATGTACATTTCAAAATGACGTTTTATTGTTAATTTGATAATTTTTATTTCAATCTAGCTTTCGCCTTGTGACTGAACAGTCTCAATGCAATTGAGTTAAGTACGACAGTACTTCAAGTGAAGGAACACGATAGTGATGGGCGGATTAAATTGCTACTCGATGGCCACCCTTCGCTTACGCGTTCCTTCCTTTATCAGCTATCGCTGATACATCTTCGATGATCACTCAGTCCCCCAGTCATGGCTATGCTTCTTTTTATTCAGATTTAGTCCAATCTAAAACGCCAACAAAATAGAAAAGACAAACCGAAATGCACACATATCACACGCACAAAGGATTCAGTTAAAGTTACTTTCGATGCAAGCATCGGGGAATTAAACCCCAAGAGATTAAAAGATATGGACCCTCATCTCCAGGGCTCCATATATTAAAACAAACTATTCAAACTATATTTCTTTTTTTGCTAGGTAGAAATCGACCTTTTCAATAGTATCATCTGCTAGCCGTGCTTCCATTTCAGCAAGAGTTTTTGGTGGTGGCACAATAACTCTATCACCCGGTTTCCAATCCAAGGGCATTGCTACTTTATATTTATCAGATGTCTGTAATGCAGTAAGTGCTCTTATAATTTCATCCATATTCCTTCCAACGTTGAGTGGATAATACATTATGAGTCTTATCTTTTTTGCTGGATCTATAAAGAATACAGCTCTTACTGCTGCAGTCAGGCTTTCATTGGGCTGAAGCATTCCATATAGCTTCGATACCTTCATATCAATATCAGCTATAATCGGGAAGTCAAAATATACGCCTGTGTTTTTCCTTACATTGCTCACCCATCCCAAATGTGCATGAACACTATCGATACTGAGACCTAGAAGCTCGGTATTAAGTGCATCAAATTCTGGTTTTCTAATGGCAAATCCACTCATTTCTGTTGTACAAACAGGAGTAAAATCGGCTGGATGAGAAAACATCACTATCCATTTATCTTTAGCAAAATTCGAAAATTTGATATTTCCTTTTGTAGTTACCGCTTCGAAATCAGGAGCTTGATCTCCTATTCTAGGCATTGTATTAATTGTTTCTTGATTTTCCATCATTCTTTTATTTTAGCTTTATTTATTCTTCAAAAATAAAAGTAATCGAGGAGGTAGTGCGTAACTAATGTTACATAAGAATGGATTATTAAATCATAAGAAAGAGCAAAGTGTTAGATGTAGACTTTTTTAACCACAAAGTCCGCTTAGGAGGTGCAAGGTTCACAAAGCTAGATGCTGAATTGTTTTAACATAAAGGTCAATTCATAAAATGGGTAAACTTTAGATATGAATTTTAAGTATTTATTTTTGCAATACCTTTCATTGCCAACATTCTTTTAGGAGCGCGTTTCAATACTTTTTCTAATTGTAGTTCAGCTTCCTTTTTTCTGCCTTTTTCTAATAGCCACTCTCCATATAATTCAAAAGATGGTTTTACAATATTTGGAGGTCCATAATTGTAGGTAATGGATTCTTCTGTTTCTGTTGCCTCTTTAAACCATTTTTCGGCTGATTGGTCATCCTTATTCAGCAAGGCTAAAACCGCATATAATTCTAATTCCAGCACCTTGACGCTGTTTACTTCATTGACTGATGGAGGTTGCAAATATCTGGAAACTCCACTACACATTTTACTCGCACCAATCACCATCTTTTTTTCCGATTCTGATCTCATCTCACTCAATGTATTAATAGCCGCGGTCAAATCATCTTTTTGATTCTTATGATAAGCCAAAAGACCTTGCGAAAATACTTGTACTCCTTTGGTCAGCAAATTAACTTTATCTGTATCTACAGTAACATTTGCTATAGAATCATTCCAATTGCCTGATTCTGTAAGATAAGCCCCTTTCATCATAATGAAATGCGAACGCGCTTTACTTGAAGATTTTTCCTGGCAAAACCTTCTCATATCGTACACCATTTCTTTCGCTTTCTCAAAGTTTCCTTTTTGCAGATAGCCATACATTAACCATTTAAATGCATGATAACCTCTTGCGTCAGCATCCAATTTCTTTTGTTCCATCTTGGATACACTAGCATCAAAACTGGCGATGTTTGAACTAATCACTTCGTCCCACATCCCTAATGCTACATAAATATGAGAAGGCATATGCAAGGCATGTTCTGCATCGGGTGCAACTTTGGAATAACTATTGGCTGCTTCCAAAGCTAAGGGAGCATGATCAGGATCGTCGTAGGAATGTATCAAGTAATGCAATGCTCCAGGATGTTTTGGATTTTCGTCGATTATGCTTTGTGCTATCCTCGCTCCTTGTTCATAGGACTCCACATCTCTTCCATTATTGGCAGCTCCCAGTAAAGAAAGGGCATAAAATGCTGCAACTTCATGGTGCTCTGGATATTTTATATGAAGCTTTTCCATATGGTCTTTATAGGCAACATCTAGTTCCTTTTTTTCTCCTTCACTGTACAATATTTCAACTGCTTGCAACAGCTCTTTTTCAAGAGGAGTCTTAGCCATTGACATTCTATCTTCCTTCGTATCAGCTAGCTTATTAAGTGCTGCTAAACCATCATCAGTATATCTTTCTCTCCACAATGGATGATTATATGACATCGCTTCCCCCCAGTATGCCATCACAAAATTCGAATCGACTTTTTGTGCCTCAACAAATTTTTGAGCTGCATCTTCAAACTCAAAACTGTGTAACAACAATAATCCTTCTTGAAAATGAGGTATCGCTTCTTCTGCTCCTGTGACTGCAAATTCTATTTTTCCTAAATTTGCTTCAGGTGCAATAGTCGCTTCCTTGTTTTTGCATTGTACTAAAAGAAATATGAGGAGGAATATTGATGTTATGTATTTCATGTTCAATTTTAATTTAATCTAAAAGTAAGAAATTAATAGAAAATGAAATGAATAAGGAAGAAAGGTGTGTATACCTAATTGCACTTGCTTAATAATACAAGCTCCTTGTCATCTTGAGCAGAGCTTTTACGAAGATGGACACTCCTTGTCATCTTGAGCGAAGCGCCAGCGCAGTCGGGGACTCCTTGTCATTCTGAGCGAAGATTCATCGAAGTCGAAGAATCAAGGAGTATGTCTTAACTTTAATTTCGACCGAAGCGGAGAAATCTAGCTCAATATTAGTCATCGAACTGTTTATGGGATCAATGACAAAGTAAATCTTGTAAGGAAAAGCCCCTGAATAGTATACAAATTCGTGCGTAAACCATATTTCACGATTAGTAAAAACATTTCTTCTTGACAAGAAACCGTCAAGAGATCAGAGACCTTTGTCTCGCAATAAATGTGAACGAGAGGAAGATCTCTGACCTCTCCTCGGATTTATGGTAGTTTGTGCAATATGGTTTACACTCTACAAATCCGTGTGTATCACAAATTGCACTTTCTCAAGAAAATAAGCTCCTTGTCATCTTGAGCGAAGCGCTAGCGCAGTCGGGCACTCCTTGTCATTCTGAGCCCTTAAAAGCGCGATGCTGCTTTAAAATTAAATTAATGACAAAGAAGTCTTAGCTTAATATAAGGTTGATTAACTCAAATTAGT
>Ga0256847_1000047_pt1 | contig 78964 bp, 61 predicted proteins | sample TeddybearmetaG_FD_189099 | JGI IMG/M metagenome (GOLD analysis project Ga0256847, IMG submission 189099) | Hydrothermal vent microbial communities from East Pacific Rise, Pacific Ocean - Teddybear | ecosystem: Environmental > Aquatic > Marine > Hydrothermal vents | place: Pacific Ocean: East... | reverse complement strand
GAATTCAAATCAATATAAAATTTCTTTTTCATAGCCAAAGCTATGGGGAATAAATTTTATGAAGAGTTGGATTTCAATGACTTGCATAGGAATTAACAATATGTTTTTAAATCACTTCTATGTTACTAACACTTCATATGCATTACTTGTGCCAAAACTCAACATATTAAAAAAGAGCAATTTACATATGTGCCAAAAATTAATATTGTCCGATTGCGAACGGATGTGTTCTAAAAAGGACCATTGACAAAAAGAACTTGACAATGAACTACCAAATAACCCTTGCTGAAATGAGATCATGAGGTGAATTAGGAGATGGAGAATTGTGTCCTTCAGCCACTCCTAATGCGAGAGATGGGCTGTTGATGAGAATATGGCTTAAATTGTTACTATATCCAACATATCCAGGATACATATTTGGCAACCCTAGACCTACATTGGTCGTATTCAAATCACCAGCTATGACTATAGCATCTGCTGCACCTAACCCAGCTAATATTCCTGTATAAAAAGTACTATTTTGAAAAAACTGATTCGCTTCCCAAAGTCCTCCGCCTGGCAATACTATACCACTAAAATTAGTACCTAACCAATTAGCCATTAAAGGAGCATGCCAGGTGAAAAAATGTACAATACCTGCACCATAATTGAATTGTTGATAAACAGGCCATCTAATATTGGCCGCGCATTGGCGAACAGTTGCAAGTAAAGCTGGAGCTAAACCTTGTGCAGCAATCCAAGCGGCAACTCCTGCATCAACAGCAGGATCCAAGTTTACCAAATTAAAGCCACCAGCTGCGACTGGATTAATAGCTGGTGGAGCGACATTTCTGGATGTCATTCTATAAGCTCTTGATGGCACGATTCTGAATGGCTGAGCTGGTGGAGGTAAATGTTCGCGGCTAAAAAGAGGAGGTTGAGCAAATGAAACAGAGAAAGGTGGAGTCATGGTAAAGGCATTATTTATGCTACTTGGTGCTACTGCTGTTTCTTGACAAACACACAGTTGAAGAGGATGTGCTGGATAAAGAGCAGTTAATGCATTTGCTGCTGCTGCTAATTGTGCTCCTCGGGGAGCGGCACCACCATTTGAATTCCATGATAATATTCTTAGACTAGTGGCTCAAGCCATAAGTTATTGATAGTTAAAATGAGTCTATTTTTTGTTTAGTCAAGGATTGAGAAGGGAAGATAGCCGTAGCTACCTGACTGACAAAAGACGAAGAATCAAGGAAAAAGTGGCCATTTAAGCTGTCAAGTATTTATGATTTGAACCACTAGGCATAATTTTTATTTTTTAGTATAAATTTTTAAATTGTTATTTAGGCAATGGACCTTTCTGAAATGCGTGCATTTTGTTGTCGAAATGAATTGTTTTTGTTTTACCGATTTTGATGGCTAAATATTTACCCATTGTGTTTGATCTTGCTTTTAAGTTTTCAGGACTAGACATTAAAGAACTTGTAAGCAATAGCATGTTTTCGGATAATCCGCTTGCCGGAAGAATCCACAATTCATTATTAGGAATAAAATTAAAACTTTGATTGAAGGGATATTCTCCGATGCTTAGGCTTCTATATTTTGGTCCTTGACCATCGCCAATATCTATACTTTGACCTAGACCAAAAGCTAAAGATGTGAATTCTGGTCGATCATTTGAAACAAGGATATTAGAAGGTTGGACAGTACCTGTACCAGAGACAAAGCCACTAGTTTTGTAATCATAAGACTGTCCCAAATTTGCATTTATTTGATCTTTATATTCAATGACCGTATTGGGTTTTAATTTGTCGTTAGTGACAGCTAACCTCCAGTCTTCATTAAATGTGATTATAGTTTTTCTACCAAAAGGAGAGAATGCTGCACATACAATTTGGTAAGTAGAACTGGAATCAATTGCTCTTACCAATATTACTTTTTCATTGAATTTCTGAAAGAATTTTCTACCCTGACGGTTAATAATAATATTTAGTGTGTATTGTCCCATTTTCTAAGAGTTTTTATAAAAAAGTAGGAGACAGTGTTGTCTGCCCCCTACAATCGAAGTTATGAATTAAGTAATTCTGATAGTGAATCTCCTGCAGAGATCTTGGTAACTGGATTAGTACCAGGCCCACTCTTAATTCCATAAATAGCTGGAATCATTTCCAAACTATAATCTATAGTGGTTGCACTGAAATCAAAAGTACATCCAGGTGCTGCAGCTTGACCGACCACAGAACCAGACTGTAGGCTTGTTTGTGCGGCAAAAAGACATACATTTTCTATAGGTTCCATGTTTAAACCACCCTTGGGCGTTAAAGTAAATGCACAAAAAGGACTGTAATTTCCATTGACCTTAGCAGCTAAACCTACGGTTATATTGGGTGTTGAAGCAAGTCGATTATTTAGCAATGAAATTGTTCCTGGAGGAGCTGGATTTGCACTGTTAGTAGTAAAAGTACCATCAGCATTAAATATTAAAGATGTACCTAATGGAAACTCTTCTGACATTTCACTAACAATTAAAGTCGTATTCGGTCCAATTTCTGATTGCTGAGACACATAAACTTTAAACAAAGGTTCATAAGCAATGTCTACATGTCCAAACAAATTGATATAGGGAACAGCAAACCAAGTAGGTAAACCAGCCGTAACTTGTCTTGGTCCTTTGGCGCCTTTATATCCATAAAGATTGTATCCGTTCTTTTGAAGATAACGCAGGATATCTTTTTGAGAAGCGGATGTGAAATCAAATTTAATGTTAAAAATTGTTCCTGCTGAAGCTGTTGAAGCTGTCATAATTAATGTTTTTTAATGTTAAATTCCTACTCTATTAAGGCTTTTCAGATTCGGCCTGTATTATTCGAATAATTACCTGACAAAGATGAGTGTAAAGCCTTGAGCATAACAGGATGTAAATCTGGGTTTTTCAGATTCGAGTATTAATACCCGTAAGAGATAAAACTGATAAAAAGGTTAGTTGTGTTATGTAGTTTGGCAAGAGGTCGGAGACCTTTGCCTCTGGTGAGTGTACCATGGAGAGGAAGGTTTTTAACCTCTCCTCGTATTTCTAATCCTCTTGTCATTAATTTAATTTTATAACAGCAAGTTCCTTTTTGGTTCTATCTATGACAAGTTCACAATCAGTTGATTATCTGATATAAAAAATAGCCTGTCGGGCTATTATATCTTAGCAAGGGGTATTTCACCCCTAGCTAGATGTTAAATCCATTCGGTTGGCTGTAAGTCAACTATATATTTTAAAATGGTGATCCAGTTCTAATTGAAAACTAATATGGTAACCATACAGGCTACATCTAATTCTAGACATTCTGCATGGGGTAAAAAAACCCATGCTTTAATGTAATTACCTTACAGGCAATTTTATTAATTCTAAGGCCCGTCTGGAATAAATAGTTTTTTTAATCTAAATACTTAAAGTATCAATGTAGGACCTTCTTGTCATTAATTTAATTTTATAACAGCAAGGTGCTTTGGGGGCTATCTATGACAAATTTGTAAACTCTAAGTTATGGTTGGGCAAGAGGTCAGGAGACCTTTGCCTCGCTTCTGCACCCATTGTCGTTAACTAAATGACATTGGGTCAGAGGCCTTTATCTCGTTTTAGTGTTCCGCCGAGAGGAAGGTTTTTAACCTATTATCGTATTTCTAATCCTCTTTTCATGATTACAAGTCAGGTAATTCTTTAATATTTATGATCTCATTTTGGATAGCGAAAATAACGAGACCAGCCATATTCTTCGTTCCGGTTTTTATAAATAAATTATTCTTATGACCTTCCACAGTTCTTTTTGTTACATACAGTTCTTTCCCAATTTCTTGAGCTGTTTTTTGTCGACAGATGAGTTTTAATACATCCAACTCTCTGTCAGTAAGCAGGTTTTGGGGGTCGAGAATAGGTTTGGGAGATTTTGGAGATAATTGTTTACGAACAATGTCCAACTGATCATCCAAAAAATAGACTCCTTTTGTATAGACTTCTTGAATAATATCGGTGAGGTCATGCGGAGAAATGCCTTTCGGTAGAAACGCTGACACCCCAGTCTTTATCATAAAACCAGTAAAGTTGCTTTTATAGTGCGATGAGATAACGATAACCTTTATCGATGGATAATCTCTCCTTATGATTTTTGTCAATTCTATTCCAGTCATTTCTTTCATATTTAGATCCAAAAGAATAATATCAGGAATAGAGCTTGATTTTTCTAATGAGGAAAGGAATTCAGGACCACTTAGAGCAGTGAACATTATATGAAAACCCTCTTGCTGACTTAAAAAATCACTTAGGAGTTTAGTGATTAATTTGTCATCATCTACAATGGCCAAATTTATATTTCTCATAGCTTAAATTTAATCCATAAAATTGAAGAAGGGAAATTAATTTCCCTTCTTCACCTTGTTAATTTTGTTTGCTAAATAGGTATGTAAAACACCTTTGTATCCTTAACTTGTCAATACGATGGATTAAAACATGGTGTTAATCCTTTTGTATGTAATTAGTTATCAGCTTATTGTGATTGGATAATCAATTACATACAATTTATTTTAAAAATACGTTTTTTAAGTTGTTGGCAGAGTTAACAAGAAAAAAGCACATTCAGATGTAGGTTGATTGCCCTCATCACTATATGGGGGAACAGGTTTTGTAGTATCATAATACTTTGAAAGATAATTTTCATCTCCAAAAATCAAATCTGCAACAAATTGGTCTGAGGATATAGAACCAACAACAGTATACTCAAATCTCAAACCCAAATTGACGATTAGGGTTTCATTTACAGGAAGATCACCCGCATGCACGGTAAATGCCCTAAAAACACCAAATTCTGATTTTACCTGTTCATCAATCCAAGCATTATGAAAGTGATTCCAGATAGCAATTCTTTCGTGAGCTATAGCTGGATTTATATTAGTGGGGAAAATTGTTTCTTGAGTCAGTTTTTTAATTTTACTATTAAACTCACTATTAGATAGATCCTTTAAACTAACCTTATCATCTAAAGCTTTAATAACATACATCACAAACTTATTGTCGGCTGTAATAGCAGGATAAAAATGTAAATAGTCTGAGCACTCAGGAGTAGGGATAAAGGGGTCCAACTTAAACGGATTGTTTTCTTCTAAGTAGAATTTAAGCTTTATTTCGTCTTTCCGGATATCATTCCATTTTAGAATATTATCATTTACTTCTTCCAAGGTAAGATCAGTTTGGGTAGCATTTGCATGAGTCATTGTATTAGTCATAATTAATAGTTTTATAGTAAAAAGATGATTCAAAAATATACCTATTAAGTAATAATTACACTGGTGCAAATACGGGCATTTCAAAATCAAGTAAAAATACCTATTGATTATTTCGACCTATTTCATTCATCTTTTAATTCCAAAACCGTCGGGACCAAAAAAGTATATCGCGTACTATTATTCGGACTGGAACGAAGCTTGTAATGACCTTTCATATATTGCAACCTAGTTTCTATATTGGACAGACCTAATCCCGGTTTTATCAAATCCACATCAAACCCTACACCATTATCACTTATATTCATTGCTATCCAATCAGTGGTAACACGAAGATGGAGTTTGACGAGATCGGCTTTTGAGTGTTTGACTGTATTTACTAGGATTTCTTGAATTATACGGACAAAATGAATTTTAATCTGTGAAGAAATAGTCAATTCCTCAATAGTAGTAAAGGTCATCTCTATCGAAATTTTACTTTGCCACGGATGTATGGTTTCTCGAATTAGATCTTCTAACGAGGAATATTCAATTAATGGAGGCATAAGATCGTGTGATATTTGTCTTGCAACATCAATACTTGAGGAAATCAACGCATCCAATTCGACAGAGTTTTCATTCATTTGATTGGTCATTTTTATCGCTGTCAATTTTCCAATTAGCTCATCATGAATATCTGCCGCAATTCTGGCACGCTCTCGTTCTTGAGTAAGAATGTTATTTTCTAACAGCTTTTGTTGATGCTCCAATTTAAGTTTTGAAGCTCTATCCTTTGCCTCTATTGTCTTTTTCAAACTTATTCTCACAGCTATGATGATAGCCGAAATGAGAATAAAAACGAATAATAATACTAATAATAGATAGGTCGCTAATGTTTGTGGTTCTTGCCATGAATCCATATAATTCTAATGATTGCTATATAAAATATTGAAGTGAGAATTAAACTCGTTGTCCAAAAATGAAATTTAATATCTGATTCTACATTGATTAAAAAATTGATCGGTAAATACAGAACAAGGTTGAGAGATTGAAAAGCAAAAACTATTGAGTTTAAAAATAGAAAACTGGGTTTTATTTTGGGATCATTAGCAATGAGTTTAATATAGAAAACGATACTCATTACTACGATAGCCAATGAATCCAAAACCCGTGAAATGCAGAAGAAATCTTTTGGATCCACATTGACCAGCATGAAAATTTCTATTAGATTAAATAGAATTAGAAAACCTATTGGAATAAGCCAAAACTTATTTTTAATAACGATCAAGTGTTTAAAATACAAACTTGATAAAATTATCAATTCAAGAAGACCGAATATTGGAATTAGAATTAAGTTATTATTAAAATAGAAAGCCAGTATTCTGCCAATCATATGGATTATAAATGCAACAAATAAGTATAACAGGAGTATTCGGGGCATATTTTTCAATCTAGAATAATATACTAGACCTAAAATAATCCCCAGAAACAAGATTACAGGTGGGATATACTCTATATCATTAAATATCATTATACATTGGGGTTCGTATTAAAATCGATCGTTATTAACTTAATAATAATGGATTCTAATATAAGAAAATTCTGATTAATAGCCTTTTAGCCAAAACTTGAGGTGTGTAGAATAAATTGCACAAAAGAAAATTATACATAATTGTTTTGTTCATAGCATTGTCATCCTGAGCGCAGTCGAAGGAAGATAATGCAAGAATTGTTCTAATTTCGACCGCAGTGGACATACGCGTCAACCTAACATATTAATATATGATTATTTCATATGTGTAAATCATCCATTTCCTTTACAAATTGTAAGTTAATAATGAAGTATACTCTTTCAAACATATATAGTCGCTCGCCGCGACTGGCTTTCATTTTCTGCTTGATCAGAAAACGAAACAAAAGAATCAAGCCGCTAAAAAGGCTATGCGGCGAATGCTGCTCCCGCCACCCACAGTTTAGCGGCAATGCCATGCTCTTTTTAAAGTTGTGTCTTCGACATGAAAATAACTACCCGAAACTTATATCGCATGTTTACAGTTGTTTATATATTTTATAATAAAATATATAAACTTATTAGGTTGACGCCTATGCGCAGTGGAGAAATCTATCGTTTCGTTACAGCAACAGCTAGATTTCTCCACTAGGTCGAAATTAAAGTAGGGACCTGCTCCTTGATCTTTCGACTTCGCTATCTATGACAAGTCTGTATCTTTCTCTTATGTAACATTTTAAACATTAATAAATAATATAATATGATGACATTTAAAAAATAGACTCCCTTGTCATTACTTTAATTTTAAAGCAACCATGGGCGCTTTTAGGGGCTCAAGATGAAAAGGAGCATATATATTTGAGAAAGTGCACTTTTTTATAATTATTGACAAGCGAATAATAAATTGACATACTGATTTTGAAAAGATCAAAATACGATTGAAAGGTCAATTCCCTTCAGCTACTTTCAGTCTTTTCAACAAAACAATAGTAAACAAAGCAATCACAATTGAAATATATCCTACATAAGCATAATTGTGATAAAGGTCATCTGTACCGATATAAACTATAGATCCACTAATAAGAGCAGATAATCCAATTGCCAATTGCTGTAGTGCAGATTTTACACTCATAAAACTTCCCCTATTAGCAGTACTTGCAGCGGCAGTAATTATGGTGTTGGGAGAGATCATTCTTCCGCTTGCAAATATGAAAAACATGGTTGTGAAGCTTATAGCTACCCATAATGGGACAACTTTTAAATTGGTGATGATGACTGTGGGAATAAATGAAAGTACCATTACGACTGTAAAGACCTTCATCACACCATACTTGTCAGTCATTCGTCCGATAAATGGTGCTGAAACGACCGTCGCTACTCCACCAAAGAAAAACTGATATGCGATATCCACTTGAGAGATGCCTACATTTTTAATAAGGTAAGGAGAGATAAAAGGAATGATCATAAAGTGAGCGAGGACTAATACAAATCCAGCAAGCAGAGCATTGAGTTGATTTTTGTCAGAAGTAATTGCAGTGATTGTTTTCACAAAATCCATCTTCTTTTCCTGGACCTTCAAATGGCTTTTCATTGACGGAAAAAACAAAAAGACAAAGCCACAAATACCCAATGCAAAAAGACCAATCACCATAAAAGGCAACTGCCAATTACTCTTTGCAGCAAGGTAAATGCCAACAGGAACTCCTAAGGCAGACGCCGCTGAAAAAGCAGAAAATAGGATGCCCATAGCTGTTCCTCTTTCTTTGAAAGGATACAAATCACTTACTACTGACAATACCATAGCGCCGATCATTCCACCAAATACACCAGTAAAAATCCTTAGAGAAATCAGTTGGATATATGAATCAGCAAAAGCACAAGCTAAGGTTCCCAACCCAAAGCCGAAATAGATAAATAATAATGATGTCTTCCGATCAAAACGGTCCAAATAAAAGACACCAACAAGGCTCGAAAAAAAAGCCGCTAATGCATATGCTGAAACTAACAAACTATATTCTCCACTGCTAATCTCAAATTCTTCAATAAAGATGTCACCCAATGGCATAATCAGCATCGAGTCGATAATGTGGATAAAATTGACCAATGCCAAAGTATAAAGAATAAGCGTCCGATTTTCGAACGTTTTGATAAATGCCATTCAGAAAATTATGATGAAATGATTTAAAAAAATATGTTTTGATTTTAAATCACTATTAGTGTAAAAGGTATTAACGTTTCAAATCAAGATCAGTTTATTTCAAACAAGAAATTTACCAAATTAATCCAATTCTAATGTTTCGTCTTTTTTGTGTGCCTTGTATCTTCCTTTGCCAAACTTAGTCCCATTAAATTCAACTTTTCCTTTCATTTCTTCCTTTTGTTCTTCAGGAAGAGCGTTGAATTCCTTGCATTTTGCCGAACAAGTTTGCTCATATTCTTTTGCACAATCACTACATTGGATGAAGAGAATGTGACATGCTTCATTGGCACAATTGGTATGGTCATCACAGTCTTTTCCACATTGATGACACTTAGAAATGATGTCTTCAGAAATTCGCTCACCGAGCCGCTCATCAAATACAAAATTTTTACCAATGAACTTGTTTTCCAAACCCTGAGACTCTACTTGTCTTGCATACTCTATTATGCCACCTTCAAGCTGATATACATTCTCAAATCCTCGATGTTTGTAATATGCACTTGCTTTCTCACAACGGATTCCACCTGTACAATACATCACAATATGATGGTCTTTTTTGTCTTCAAGCATTTTTTCCACGACAGGAAGGGCTTCTCTGAATGTCTCTACATCTGGAGTGATCGCCATTTTGAATTTTCCCACTTCACTCTCATAGTGGTTTCGCATGTCGATGACAATAGTTTTTTCACTTTCAGTAAGCTCATTGAACTTGTCTGCTGTCAAGTGAATTCCCTTTTTAGTCACATCAAAAGAAGAATCATCCAAGCCATCAGCTACAATTTTTTCTCTGACTTTTATTTTCAATTTGATGAAAGATTTTCCGTCATCATCGATCGCAATATTCAATCGGATTTCCTTCAAAAAATCGACAGATTCCATTACTTTTTTAAATTCCTCCAACTGATGAGCTGGAACAGATACCTGACCATTCACCCCTTCTTTGCTCACATATATCCGACCCAAGACGCCGACTTCATCCAAGCTTAAGTAAAAATGATCCCTGAATATTTGAGGATTTGCGATGTGCGCATATTGATAAAAAGAGAGAGTGGTCCTTTCGATTCCCTCTTGCTCCAGTTTTTCCTTGAGCAATTCTTTATTGACCTTGTTGTAAAGTGCTTTCTTTTTCATCCGCTTTTGCAATAAACGTTGAATAATAATGCAAAGATACTATCCAATTTTATATTTCAAATGGATGTATCAATTAAGATTCAATTTCTTTATTGTGATGTTGACGGGTTACACGGAGTTTCGCAGAGGAGTCACGGAGATTCACGAAGTTTTTAGTCTTTAGGTTATTATGGAGCTAGTCTATCTAGTTGCCATTCCTGCTTGTCATTTAGTGTATATCGAAAACGGTCATGTAACCGAAATTTTCCATCTTGCCAAAACTCAAAAGAACTCGGAATGATTCTGTATCCACCCCAGTTTTGAGGTTTTGGAACATCCATGTTTTTAAATTTAGTTTTGAAAACTTCGAATTTGTCCATTAAGTCAGATCTGGAAGTAATGACCTGAGACTGATTGCTACACCAGGCACCGATTCTGCTTTCTTTGGGCCTACTCATGAAATATTTTATGGACTGGAGGCTTGAAACTTTTTCTGCTTTTCCAAGTATGATCAATTGTCTATCCAATGTTGACCAATAGAACTTCATCGCCACATTGGGGTTTCCAATTATTTCTTTCGATTTTCTGCTTGTATAATTAGTATAAAATACAAAGCCGTCTATATCATAATACTTTAATAATACTGTCCTTAGAGATGGTTGTAAATCTTTGGATACAGTAGCTAGGCTCATCCCATTTGGCATCGATTCGTCAGACTGCTTAGCAAGTTTGAACCACTTGTCAAACTCCAAGAAAGGATCAGAATTAAAATCATCCTTTGTTAATCCTTTATTTAGCACGGTTGAATCATATTCTGTTGACATTTCACGATATATTATTGTACTATGATCGAATGGTTTTACTCTTTTTATTTTCAAGTTACATTGAAAAGAAACCTCCTTATTAATATGGCTTTTAATAATTGAGAAACCTTTATACCTGCTCATTTCAAGCACTTCCAAAAGTACTATTTCGAATCTTCTAAAAGTGTGAGATAGGTCACTATCAAAGATGATTAGTATCACCTTATACATATCTACTTATGCATAGATCAAATAAGATTTTCTTAAACCATTCAGACTTTGCGCCAAAAATGTAACTTTGCACATCTTGTTTATAGAGAAGTTATAAACGATTTTGAAGGTCAGATTCATGGGTATTGAAAAAAATCAAAATTCATGATTGAGGGATATTAAAACTATAAAAATGAAGTACTTCATATATATATTTTCAACAATTACGCTTTTATCATTGGGCTCTTGCAAAAATGATATGACTAAGTCGTATGAGTCCAAGCCAGTAGCTTTGGCGAGAATGAACGAAATTATTGTGGTTGCAGACGAAGACCTTTGGGATAGTCCGGTAAAAGATACATTCAACTATTACTTTCAAAGTGCATATCCGATAATGCCTGCTCCTGAACCCATGTTTGATGTTAGACACTTTTCACCTAAGGAGTTGGGACACGAACCACTGCGTAAGGAACTCCGTACATACATTGTACTAGCTGACTTAAGTGATCTTGAGGCGACGACAACTAAAATGCTGAGAAGGGATATAGGTGAGGAGCGATTCTTGAAGGCCAAACAAGATTCTTCCTTTCAGACATCGGTGGGAAAAGACAAATGGGCTAGAGGACAGATTGTTGTTTATCTTTTTGCAAATGGAAAGAAGAAATTAATGGAAACCATTCGTGAGAATTATTCTGCTGTTGCCAAAAGAATAAGACTTCATGACAAGAATCAATTGGATGCTTCTATTTATGTTTTGAAAATTGCAAGTCCAGGGTTGATCAAAAAAATCCAGAAAAAATTTGGGTTTACAATCCGAATTCCTGGAGACTACATAAGCTTAAAAGAGGATGTTGAGAATTTCATGTGGTTTAAAAAAGATACCAAGGATGCGTTCTTAAATATTATCATTCAAAAATTTCCATATACAAGTACGGATCAATTAGACCCTGCAAATATCATTAAGATGAGGGATGAATATGGTAAGGTGCATATGGCTTCGGGAGTAAAAGGAAGTTATATGGTTACCAATACAAAAGACCTGCCTACTTATGATTATACGTACGAAATAGATGGTCAGTATACCCGGGAAATAAGAGGAATCTGGGAAATGGAAAAAGATTTTATGGGAGGACCATATGCTACTTATGTGATACATGATAAAAAATCGAACGAACTTATTTTTATTGACACATTTGTCTATGCTCCTGGTAGGAGCAAAAGGGATATGATGATGCAATTGGATTATATTGCCAAGACACTGAAAATTGTACCATTAGAAGAGAAGGTCAATTAGATCTAGAGCTAAAAAGGTTTGAGGTATAGGGTTTAAGGTTTTCAAGGCTAGATCTTGACAAAATAAATGAATTGTCAACATCTAGCCTTGTACCCTAAACCTCATAACCTTAAACCCATTTTTTTTACAAGCTCTTCAATAGTAGAAATGTTTTACTTGAAAATATATAATCTCTCAAAGTAGAATTAGATGCATTTAGATGTAGGGAACGGACATAGGATTTATTATGAAGAATATGGAAACCCGAAAGGCATTAAAATATTATTTCTTCATGGAGGACCAGGGTTAGGTTTTTCTGACAACGATAAAGCTTTTTTTGATCCCGAGAAATTTCATGTTGTATTCATTGACCAAAGAGGGTGCGGTAGGAGTACTCCAAAAGGAGCTTTAAATTTTAATACTACTCAATATTTAATTTCTGATATTAATATTGTTCTCAATCATTTGGAAATAGAATCTGTCACATTATTTGGGGGCTCTTGGGGAGCCACTTTGGCGATTTTATATGCAGCCGAATTTCCCAAAAGTGTAAACAAACTGATCTTAAGGGGGTTTTTCCCAGCGACAAAAGAGTGTACAGACATTTATCTGCGAGGAGGAATACAAACTACACATCCAGAGAATTGGGAAAGAGTATCTTCTTTGGTTCCAGAAAATGAAAAAGACAAAGTAGCGGAATATTTTTTTGAAGTTATAAATTCAGATTCCGAAAAATCTCAGGCATTAGGATATGAATGGGCGAGATACGGTTTATCATTATCAAGGAAACAAATATCGGAAAAAGAACTAGATCAAATTTTGGTAGAAGGAGCTATAGATATAGATAGTATTAAGATAGAATTGAATTATGCTTTAAATGGATTTTTTATACCTGAAGGATATGTTTATGAGCAAGCTACAAAGATTGGAAATATACCAATTGTAATTATTCATGGTTCTCATGATTACATATGCCCTGTTGGATATGCTGAAAAACTTACTTCAAAGTTCACAAAACCAAAATTCATTTTAGTTGATGCGGGGCATTCAACTTTTGATGTCGCAATTAAGGAAGCTCTTTTCGAAGAATTAGACCAATTATAAGTACCAATTTGCACAAAATCCATACTTAAAAAGTAAAAGTTAAAAACAAAAGACATTTTTATCTTGTTTGAATTTTTTCAATTTTTACCTCAAAACTATATGAATCAATACGATAAGTATTAGACATTTTATTACTACGAAAATTATGTATGCAAAACATAATTTTATCAAAGTCAAAATTATAAGTATATAAAATTACTTAGTATCTTTTCAGTGATATTTAAGTGTATTAACCCGAGAGGATGCCGATTTAAATTTTACTTGGTGGATAATCCCCAAATTGTCCTGCCTCTCTTAAATCAGTCAATTTATGAGTGTAGCAACAAAGGATATTCGTAATGTGGTCTTATTAGGGCATTCCGGAAGCGGTAAGACCACATTTGCAGAAACAATGCTTTTTGAATCCGGAGCCATCAAACGAAGAGGGAGTGTAGAGAATCAAAACACTACTTCCGATTATACCAACATCGAGCAAGACAGAGGCAATTCTATCTTCAGTACCTTGATGCATGTAAAGTGGAGGGGAAACAAAATAAATATTATTGACACACCAGGGTTTGATGACTTTATAGGTGAAGTAGTTTCTTCTTTAAAAGTTGCAGACACAGCAGTCATTATGCTTAATGCATCTTCAGGAGTTGAGGTAGGGACAGAAATAATTTGGGAGTATGTAGAAAAATTTAATTCACCTGCAATGTTCGTAGTCAACCAAATGGATCATGACAAAGCAGATTATGAATCTACCTTAGATCAAGCTATAGAAAGATTTGGCAGTCGAGTCATTCCAGTACAATATCCATATAATAGTGGCTCTGAATTCAATAGTATAATAGATGCGCTTCGTATGGTGATGTATGTCTTCCCCGAAGGAGGAGGAAAACCAGAAAAGAAGCCGATTCCAGAAGAAGAAAAAGAGAAAGCGGACAAACTTCATAATGCGCTTGTGGAAGCAGCGGCAGAAAATGAGGAAGGATTGATGGAAAAATATTTTGATGAAGGAACATTAAGCGAATCAGATTTGGCTAAAGGTTTAACAATTGCGTTGGCTAATCAGCAAATATATCCTGTATTCTGTGCTTCAAGTACACAAAACATGGGAAGTGGAAGGATCATGGGATTTTTAAATGATATTTCCCCTTCACCTGCAGATCGTCCACCAGCATTGCTTCAAGATGGAAGTGATTTGGTTTGCAACCCAAATGCAGATACCACGATTTTTGTATATAAAACAATGTCTGAACCTCAGGTAGGAAAGGTTACCTATTTCAAAGTATATTCAGGGACATTGTCTTCAGGTGATGATTTAGTCAATCAAGCCAATAGCGATCACGAGAGAATCAATCAGCTATACGTAGCAGAAGGTAAATCCAGGACACCTGTTGACAAACTTCAGGCTGGAGATATCGGAGTTACCGTAAAATTAAAAAGTGCACATTCAAATAACACCTTAAATACCAAGGGAATTGATCGATCGATTGATGATATTCATTTTCCTAACAGCAGAATTCGAACAGCCGTTTCGCCTCCAAGCAAATCTGATATGGAGAAGCTTATCAAAGCACTTCATCAAATCGAAGAAGAAGATCCGACTTTGATCTTGGAACAATCTGCTCAATTAAAACAAACTATACTACATGGGCAAGGACAATTGCATTTAGACATCGTAAAGTACCGAATCGAAAAAGTCAACGGTATCTCCATGCAATTTGAACAGCCGAAGATTCCTTATAGGGAGACCATTACCCGAGAGGCTAATACTTCTTACAGACACAAAAAGCAAAGTGGAGGTGCCGGTCAATTCGGAGAAGTACATATGCGTATAGAACCTTATTATGATGGAATGCCACCGCCAGCAGGATTGTCCGTAAGGAAGAGTCAACTTGAAGAACTTCCATGGGGAGGTCAGCTTGCTTTTTGCTGGTGTATTGTCGGAGGGTCGATAGATGCTAAATACATCAATGCAATCAAGAAGGGAATCATGCAAAAAATGGAAGAAGGACCGCTTACGGGTTCATACTGCCAAAATATCAGAGTATGTATTTACGATGGTAAGATGCATGCAGTAGACAGTAATGATATGGCATTTATGTTGGCAGCTTCGGCTGCTTTCAAAGAAGGCTTCAAAGATGCTGGTCCACAATTATTAGAACCGATTTATGACTTAGATATCCTTTGTTCAAGCTCTGTAATGGGCGACGTAATGGGCGACCTGCAAACTCGCCGTGCGACGATCCAAGGTATGGATGCTGTTGGGCATTATCAAAAGATAATGGCAAAAGTCCCTTTAGCAGAGCTTTACAAGTACTCATCGACTTTGCGGTCAATCTCTCAAGGACGCGCAAAGTTCAATCGTGCTCTTTCAGGTTTCCAATCCGTACCATATGAGATTCAGGAGATCCTTATACGTGCTCATTCAGCACTAGAGGAAGCATGATAATTAACTGATCCCAGAGTCAGTGAGGAGGTTTCTGCAGAAGTGGGGACCTCCTTTTTTTTATACTCTGTCTTTAACAAAAAAAAGACATCCAACTTTGCGAATCTCCGCGAAACCTTCGAGACCTCTGCGGTTAATAAAAGTTAACATCACATTTTACATTCTTTTACGATCATTTACACAATGGACTGACTATTCTACATAAATTCACTTGTATGAATATTAATCCACATGATTGATACCCAATTACCAAATACCTCAAAGCGACAATAATGAAAATCCTCAATTGCTTACTCTTTCTTATTATTACAACGATTGCCACTGCACAAGAACGACCAAAAATATTTCTTGACTGTCGTACCTACTGTGACATGACATACATCAAGTCCGAAATAGATTTTGTAGACTATATGTTGGATAGACAATCTGCAGAACTATACATTTTACTTATCAACCAAAATACAGGCAGTGGAGGTAGAGAATTTATTATGACTATCGAAAATAAGAAATCAGAGAAGGAAAGTTATGAGTTGAAGTTTATTACCGAACCCAATTCGGTCGAAGCAGATATTAGAACCGCTATAGTAAAGAACTTGAAGAAAGTTTTATTGAAATATCTGGTAGATGAAGAATTAACAGATAATATTTCATTTTCAGTGAATACTACAGAAGCCAAAAAGACAGAAGAAATTCAGATAGATCGCTGGGATTCATGGGTGTTTTCCTTAGGTGTCAATGGCAATATGAATAGAGAATCTCAATTCAACTCTCTAAATCTTAGATTCAATTTGACAACAAATAGGACTACAGAAAAGCATAAGTTTTACTCTAGAATCAATTATAGTAGAAATGAAAGCAATTTCATCATAGAAGATGAAGAGACGATCTCCAACTTACAGACTTCTTTCTTTGGCAATACACTTTATGCCTACAGTCTTGACGAACATTGGTCTGTTGGCGGTATAATAAGATACAGCCGCAGTATTTTTGAAAATTACGATCACAGTCTCACCTTTTCACCAGCAATTGAATACAATATATTTCCTTATTCTGAATCAGCTAATCACAACTTTACTTTCAGATACGAGATTGGAGCTCGATACAATGACTATATAGATACAACCTCTTATTTCAAGACTACTGAATTGCTCTTACGACAAAGGTTGTCTATTGACTATCAGATTGTCAAGTCTTGGGGAGATATTAGTTTTGACGCAGGAGTAAGTCATTTCATCACACTGCCTAATAGATATAGTATCGATATCAACCCAAGAGTTGATATCAACATATTCAAAGGATTGAATTTATACACTGGAATATTCTACGGAATCACAAAGGACAGAATCAATATCCCAAAAGGAGACCTTTCAGTAGAAGAAATAATACTTCGAAATAAATTGCGAGACAGTAACTTCTCTATGTACATGTTTTTTGGAGTCAGTTATAGATTCGGCTCAGCATTTAATAATGTGGTAAATACCCGATTCTAGGAAAAAGTCAACATCCAGCCTTGCGAACCTCCGAGAATCCTTCGCGCCCTTTGCGGTTAAAACGTCAACATCTAACAATTATAACCCCTTAGTCAAACTCTGCACCACCTTAAACTCGCTCAAAAACACCTTCGCAATCACCCTCACCACAGTATATCCCGGTATTGCCAACACCATCCCAAGTATACCACCAATGTTTGCCCCAATAAGCACAATCAAAAAGATTTCCAACGGATGAGCCTTTACACTCTTCGAGAAGATATTAGGCTGAAGAATGAAATTATCTAACATTTGCATAATACCAAAGACCGCAAAAACTTTAATTAATAGAGGCAACATCGTAGCTTGATCTACACCATCGACAGGATAAAATGGCATTCCTATATTTGAAGAAATCGTAATCACCGCAGCAAAAACAGCCCCAATTATCGGCCCTACATATGGGATGATATTCATAAGTGCTGCAAAGAACCCAATTAACAAGGCATTTTTAACACCGAGAATAGACAATGCAATGGTTACAAAAATGGTAATAATTGTGATTTGACCTAATACTCCAATGAAATATCGGATGAGCATTGTGCTACTTTCATTTATTGCTTGTATTACCTTCCGTTCGTGTTTATCTGGAACCACACCAGCAATCATTGTATTAAATAGACCTTGTTCTTTAAGAAAGAAGAATGCAATGAAAAAAATAGACATTAAGCCAATCACAAAATTTCCTAGTGTTCCAACAACAGAAGTAAAAAATTTCGGAATTAGAGAAGGGTCAAGAAATTCATATAAATTATTCTTTGTCTGTTCGAAAAAAGTTACTCGCTCAGTTTCATCTCCATTATTATGATCTTCATTATTGATATTTGAGCCATCTATTTTAATGAGTAGCGTTATATTTTCATTTCTAATCAACGAGTCTTCAGAATATTTTTCAGACAAAAGGCTATCAATATCGAGCAATTCAGTATGAATAAATTTTTCTTTTGGCTTTTCTAATTCCTTGTTAGATTCATCTGAGCTTAAAGCTATCAGCCCTTTGTTCTCCATCCATTTTTCCCAGACACCGATAGGTTCTTCTAGGTTTTGAATTAATTGAGAATAGTCTATTCCTGCCAACTGTCGAGCTTGTTTGCTAATGGGAGGTATGAATATCCACATCAATACCACCAAAATCAAAATGAATCCGCCGAGTGTAATTCCTGCGGCAAGGTTTTTACCCAAATATTTTCGCAAAAACGTAACAACAGGGGCACCGACCATTGAAATCACCCAACCAATCAAGACATAAGTGACGATATCACTAAATAAATACATTAGCCACCCTACTATTATAAGAGGAATAATCGCTAATATATATCGAAGGTCAAATTTTGAGTTTGTTCTTTGTTTGGCCATAATTTTTGAGTCAATCGAACGGTAAGATAAGAGATGTATTGAAATAATAGTGAATTACGAATTACGAATGTTGATAACGAATTTATTCCTGATACAACATTCGTAATTCGTAATTCTTCATTCGCAATTCTTTACTACCTTTGCCAGCTAATTTTTAAGGAGAAATAACTATGATTAATATTACTCTGCCAGATGGCTCTGTAAGACAATACGAAAGTGGCTCATCAGCTATGGATGTAGCAATGTCAATAAGTGAAGGTTTAGCAAGAAATGTACTTTCTGCATCTGTAAATGGAGAAGTTTGGGATGCAAACCGACCTATCAGTGAAGACGCAAGTTTGACCCTTCACACCTGGAGAGATGATAAAGGAAAAAATACTTTTTGGCACTCTTCAGCTCACTTGATGGCCGAAGCACTAGAGGACCTATATCCAGGGATAAAGTTGGGTATTGGTCCAGCTATTGATAAAGGGTTTTACTATGATGTAGATGCTGGCGACTATACTTTCACTCCTGATGATTTGCCTAAGATCGAAGAGAAAATGAAAGAGTTGGCGAGGACGAAATCTCAATATGTCAGGAAGGATGTATCGAAAGCAGATGCGATAAAGTACTTCACAGAGAAAGGAGACCAATATAAATTAGAGTTGATCGATGGATTAGACGATGGGACTATCACCTTTTATACTCAGGGCAATTTCACAGACTTGTGTAGAGGACCGCATATTCCTCATACAGGACCGATCAAAGCTGTAAAGTGCATGAGTTTGGCAGGTGCATATTGGAGAGGAGATGAGACAAGACAGCAAATGACTCGGATCTACGGAATCACATTTCCAAAACAAAAAGAACTTACTGAATACCTTGAGCTATTAGAAGAAGCGAAAAAGAGAGACCATAGAAAATTGGGTACTGAATTGGAGCTTTTTATGTTTTCTGAGAAAGTAGGAGCAGGACTTCCGATTTGGTTGCCAAAGGGAACTCAGTTGCGAGAAAGATTGCAAGGTTTTTTAAGAACTGAACAAGAAAAGAGAGGATATCAGATGGTGATAACTCCCCATATTGGACATAAGAGTCTATATGAGACATCTGGTCATTATGAAAAATATGGAGAGGATAGTTTTCAACCGATTAAGACACCTAGAGAAGGAGAAGAGTTTCTTCTTAAACCGATGAATTGCCCGCACCACTGTGAGATATTCGCACATAGACCGCATTCTTATAAAGAATTACCTATAAGATTAGCTGAATTTGGTACAGTATATAGATACGAGCAAAGTGGAGAACTTCACGGGCTAAGTAGAGTGAGAGGTTTTACGCAAGATGATGCTCATATTTTTTGCACTCAGGATCAAGTGAAGGAAGAATTCTTGAGTGTGTTAGATTTGACAAAGACGGTCTTGAATAAAATGGGTTTTGATAATTATACGGCTCAGATTTCATTAAGAGATCCAGAAAAGCCAGAAAAGTATATCGGGACCAAAGAAAATTGGGATGCTGCCGAAGCTGCAATTATTGAAGCGACAAGTGAAGTAGATTTAGAAACGGTTACTGTTATAGGAGAAGCGGCATTTTATGGTCCTAAGCTAGACTTTATGATTAAGGATGCGTTAGGTAGATCATGGCAACTAGGGACTATCCAAGTTGACTATAATTTACCAGATAGGTTTGAGTTAGAATATACTGGAGCAGATAATTCACCACACCGACCCGTTATGATTCATAGGGCACCTTTCGGATCTATGGAGAGGTTTATTTCAATTTTGATAGAACATACAGGAGGTAAGTTTCCTTTGTGGTTGGCTCCTGATCAATTTGCTATTTTACCTATTGCAGATCGACTCAATGATCATTGTGAAGAGATAAAAAAGGAACTGTCCAAATATGACATTAGAGGATTCATAGATGACCGTACGGAATCAATTGGCAAAAAAATTAGAGACACAGAGCTGAAAAAAGTGCCTTTCATGTTGATCATTGGAGACAATGAAAAAGCGGACAATACGGTAAGTGTAAGAAAGCAAGGAGAAGGTGATTTGGGCTCTATGACTACTGCAGAATTTGCTTCATATTTTAATGAATTATTGTAGTTGATTGATTACAAACTACTTATGTAAATTGTCATTATTAATTGATTTCCTTGGTACATTTATTGAATATAAAGAACAAGTACAGAGATTGTTGAATGCAAGTTGTCAAAGAACTAAAAGTACTGCTTTGACGCATAAAAAAGCAATAAATTGATTTTTTTCATATATAAATGAAACTAATATGAGAAATAATCGTTGTACTAAAAAGTTTGGATAAATGACAAAGTATTGTACCTTTGCACTATCCCAAGGCAGTAGATCACATCCGATTTATCATGTAGTCTCCTTTCTTGTAATACGTTATTTATTTATTGTTTCGAAATTTCGCTCTGTTTTTGAGCTAAAAGATATAGTAAGGTTATCTTACAAAAGAAGTAGTTTTCTTATTTTGAGACCTTAGTCGAAAGAGCCTGAGTTTGACAGCAAACTTGGGCTTTTCGCATTTTATGACCTTTCTTTAGTTTGCACCAAACATGTCTAAGCATCTTTTTTTCTACTTAATTGTCGGTCTTTCTTCACTCATTTTGTATGGGATATATTTTCTATTGGATAGAAGAGATAGGAAATAGATTTCAGGTCCTTCCATCATTCGTGTGTCATTCCTTGATGTTTTTTTTTACTGCCATAAGAACTCTAGCTCGAACAGAGAGATGTCGCTCATTACAAATAGACACCAGCCTGGTTTTTAAAACCAGTCTGGTGTCTATTTGTAATGAGCGAAAGAAGGTGAATGTTTTCAAATCGAGAATTTAATTTACACTGTGATATTAATCAATAAGGTAGGTAGTAAAAAGAACTCAAAAGTCCCATCGGGACGACATCTTTCTAACAAAAAAACAATAGCTCAAGGTAAGTGCCGTAGGTACGACATCAATTGACCGAACCATTAAAATTGATTACAATACAAAAAAAGCCAAGTTTAGTAAACTTTTTTATGCCGATTGACGGTTACCCTATTACCAATTATATCAATTACAAATCACGAACAATGCTTACACCAATTATCCGCGAGGATCTTCTGTATTATATATGGAAGACTAAAACATTTGAAAAGACAAATTTAAAAACAGAAGATGGCCAGAGAATTGAAATTATTCAATTTGGCACTCAAAATTTTGATTCCGGTCCTGATTTCTCTAATGGTAAAATTAAAATAGGAGATACGCTTTGGGCTGGCAATATTGAAATGCATGTCTATAGTAGTGACTGGGAACGACACTGTCATGATCTAGACAAGGCTTATGATAATGTCATTCTACATGTAGTTTTCGAACACGATAAGGAAGTTTATACTACTACAGAACAACACATCCCTTGTTTAGAATTAAAAGAAAGGATCTCGAAACCTATTTTGCACAAATACAGTCAATTATTGGCAAATGACAATTGGATTCCGTGTGAAAAACTTATTTCTAATGTCAAACAACATACCATTACTTTTTGGTTGCAAAGACTGGTGGCGGAGAGAATAGAAAGTAAGACTGGATATCTCAAAAAAATACTTGACCAAACCAACACTAATTGGGAAGAAACGCTTTATATCTACCTTTCGAGATACATGGGCGCACGAGTAAATATGGATCCATTCGAATCATTGGCCAAATCTCTACCTTATGTCTTGCTTCAAAAAAACAAAGATGATTTGCACAAAATCGAAGCACTGCTTTATGGCCAATCAGGAATGCTTGAAGCAAATTATAAAGAAGAGTATTTCAAAAAACTGAAAGAAGAATATCATTTTCTAAAGAATAAATATACCCTCAAATCGATCCCGCCGATATCCTGGAAATTTGCAAGAATGAGACCCGTTGGATTTCCGACTATACGAATCGCTCAGTTGGCACAAATTCTATTTAATAATGATAGATTATTTTCAAGGATAATTTTAGAAGATGATAGCAAAGAATTGAGAAAACTTTTTAAAGTTAAAACTTCTCCATATTGGGATGAACATTATCGGTTTGGCAAAAGCGCTAAGTTCAAAGAGAAAAATGTTGGGGATACTTTTATTGATCAATTGATAATTAATGTCATTTGTCCAATCGTGTTTTTATACGGAAAGTATATTGCAGATGAGAATTATTGTGAAAGGGCAATCGGGCATTTAGAAATGATAAAAGCGGAAGAAAACAATATTGTGAGAAAATTTAAATCCATTGGTGTTTCTTGCAAGACAGCCTCAGAATCACAAGCATTGATTCAACTGAAGAATTCCTATTGTAATGAAAAGCAATGTGTCAGTTGTTCTATAGGTTCCTCAATAATAAAGCAGAATGAATAGCTTTGTCCGATAAAAAAGGGAGCAAATCTATTTTTTGAATAGACTACATACATTTTTCATTTATATTGTTGCTTGAATCAAAGACTATGGAAGAAAACGCAGAAGAAATGACTAATGAAGATCATTTTTCAAATATTCAATTGGACGAATCTACTTTGCCCACAATGGCAATACTTGAGTATTCTCCCCTTGAGAAAAATCTTCTTAAAGCAGATTTGATATGGACGGTACTTTTCTTTTCCGTTGGGATAATCGTTTTATTATTTCTAAAATATATTATAGCTATAGAATGGCTGGTGATGTATGGAATGTGGGTGCTTCTTGGCTTAATAATACTGCTAAGTGTGTCTCTTATTCTCGTTTATTTTGCATTCTTCAAGAAGAGTTATGCTATTCGCGAAAAGGATATCATATACAATAGCGGTCTTTTTTGGCGCTCATCCATTGCTATTCCTTTTAATCGGGTCCAACATTGTGAAGTTTCTATTGGACCAATAGACAGAATGTTTGGCTTGTCAGAATTAAAGATTTTCACAGCCGGTGGTTCTAGTAGCGATTTAGCAATAGATGGATTGAAACCAGATACATCGAATAGGCTAAAAGATTTCATCGTCAATAAAACTGGAATTGATGAAGAAGAGTGAAATTACTCATGATTTCAGTACTCCAACCAGACAGTCTCTAGTTGCGATTCTAATGATTATTTTGAAGACGTATCGGATATTGATAAATGGTATTTGGCCATTTTTATTGATTTTTTTATTTAAAGGTGAAAGTTCGGGTAAAAATTATTGGTTGATTTTTCTTGTTATTGCTGCTTTAATAGGAATGGTGTATTCTATTATTAATTATTTTCGATACTATTTCTATTTGGACAAAGATGAATTGGTCATAGAAAGTGGTGTTTTAAAAAGAAGTAAACTCAACGTACCATTTGATAGAATCCAAACTATCAATTTCGAACAAAATATAATACACAGATTTTTTAATGTCGTTAGACTCAAAATAGATACTGCTGGATCATCGAAAGCAGAATTTCAATTTCAGGCTATAGACACTAATACAGCTAACCAATTAAGAAATGTATTATTGGCCAAGCGTAAATCTGCAACTTTACATTTAGAAAAAGACCAATCAGAGACCGAACAAGTTGAGGAGCAAAAATTCAAAACAATAATGCAATTAAGCCTTACCGATTTGATAAAGGCGGGAGCAGTAGAAAATCATTTGAAGTCAGGAGGAATAATTCTTGCTTTCATGTATTGGATTTGGCGGAGTCTTGATGATGCAAAAATAAATATTGAAGATCAGGTCGAATCCACTGTTTTGTCAAGTATTGGCAGTGGAATATCTATGATTTTAGTATTAGTGGTTTTGCTTATTGTCTTGTCCTTCATAGTATCAATGGTCAAAATGGTATTTACAAATTACGATCTCAAATTCTTGCGGTCAAAAAATGGCTTTAAGATTAATGCTGGACTGTTCACAAAAAAGGATACGTCAGCATTGGATCACAAAATACAAGTCATCTCCTGGGGGGACAATCCACTTAAAAAATTGATTGGAATAAAAGACCTGAGGCTCAAACAAGCTTCAAGTAATGCCATTAGTAAAAAAACTTCTATTCGAGTACCTAGCTGTAGCGAAGAAAATATCAACTTAGTTAGGGATACACTCTATGGCAAGGAATCATTTGACAATATTGATTTTAATCCAATTGACAAGAGATATTTTTACAGGAATGGAGGCATAATGTCTCTCGTCTTTACTACAGCTGTAACTTTATTGATGTATTTCAACCTATCTATGCAAGGGTATATGGTTGGAGCCTTTGGCGTTTTTATGGTTTTCACATTTTATTTGTCATTCCGAAAAAAGCGATACGGATATAATAATGAAATGATAATAATCACAGGAGGAGCATATGGTGATAAAACCGAAATGATGCCCATCTATAAAATTCAATCTCTCTCAAAAAAACAAACTCCGTATCAAAGAAGAAATGACCTCGCCAATTTAGTAATCCATACAGCTTCTGGAACGGTGGCGATTCCATATATAGATAGTAGTCGTGCGCAGGTGATTATGGATAAGTTTTTATATCTGATAGAGGTGGATCGACGGAAGTGGATGTGATAGTATTTGTGCATTGATAATAATTACACCCTTTCAGGCCTAGTGGTTTATCATGTTAGAGATGGACTACGCCCGTCGTTAAGGAAGAATTACCCCTTTGGGGCAAAGGTCCATGATTTTATCATTGATAGTGACTCATGACTTGAGTTGACATGTTAGAGGTGGCTTATATATTTTAGGACTAAAAGGATATTGTTTAAGCCACGGTGGTTTAAGGCATTAGAGGTTTTATGTATTTTAATGATGTTTGAGACCCCAACACATGGCAACTTTACAGGCTACGTCTATTGATACATAATTGTCCATTGCGTTGCAATGTCTTTTAGTATTATAACCTTTCAGGCAATAAGTAATTAGCGATTATACATAAGGTTAAGGATGTTTTTGGGGTATGACCAAATTACAATGGTGACCATACGGGCTACATATCTTGTTACAATCTTGCCTAGTTCGTTGCACAGGCCTTTAACCATAAAAGTTTTCATCATCTATTAACACAAGAATCAGAATTTAGCCAGTTCTGAAAGGGTGTAATTACAAATTCCCGAATATTGGTGACAAGTACATTATCTAGAAAAAGACATAATGTCATGTTTTTTCACAAATGCTGCCACCTTGGCAGTGTGTTTTGCCATTTTATCTCCTTTTTGTCACATTTTTCCTGTTGGTATAGCAATTGATCTAAAGAGGTTGTAATTCATTTTGAAAATTAAATAACACAAAAAATATAATCATGCACAATACAACTAAAGCACACAGAAGACAAAGAGGTCAAAGAAACCATGGATTATTTGCACCTTCATTTGGTAATATCATCAATGAGATATTAAACAGCCCATTAAATGATGTTGTGAATGAAAAACAAATCAAGTACACTTACCCTCCAGCAAATGTGCTCAAGGAAGAAAACAAGTATATCCTATCCATTGCATTGCCAGGGGTGAGTAAAAAGGATGTAAGTATCAATATGGAAAAAAATAAATTGACAATCAAGTCGAATGTCGAGGAAAATACTGAGACTAAATACAGACTGAGAGAATTCAACTATGCAAAATTTGAAAGAGTATTTACACTTTCTGACGATGCAGATATCGACAATATCTCAGCAAAATTTGAGAAAGGTATTTTATCAATCATCATTCCGACTATCAAAGAAGCTGGTCCAACTGAAGTGAAAATCAAATAGTTGATACAGCTCATAAAGGTATCTCCGATTGGCGTGAGTAGTTATTGCGCCAATCGGGTAAGATGTCAAGAATTGAAACCACATTAATAAAAGTAAAAGAAATATAAATCACATGAATAACGGAATAACAACAGGACAACCCTTCGGAAAATTGATGGATGAGTTTTTTAATAGAAGCATATCTGATATCGTAGGTACTGATTGTACACACGAATCACCAGCAGTGAATGTTATCGAGACGGACGAGTCTTTTGAATTAGAAGTTGCAGCTCCAGGGTTGGATAAAGCGGACTTCAAAGTATTGATAGAGAAAGATCATTTGACGATTTCTGCGGATAAAGAAGTTAAGAAAACGGAAGGAGAAGCAGAACAAACATTCAAAAGGAAAGAGTATAATTTCCAAAAATTCACAAGAAGATTTAGACTTCCCAATACGGTAGATAAGACTTCTCTAAATGCAAAATATTTACAGGGAATATTGAAGGTAACAGTTCAAAAAACTCCCGAAGCAAAAGATCAAGGACCAAGAACAATAGAGATTAATTAATGAAGTGAATGAAGTCACTTTAATAGTAATAAATACGGTAGTAGTTGGTTAGTTTTCATAATAGTTTTGAATTTTAAGGCTGTCTCACAAGGGCAGTCTTTTTATATACCTCGTACACCTAGTTGATAATGAAGACACCAGAATTATGAAGATGATGCAGGTTTTTTTTAACCGCAAAGTACGCTAAGTACGCAAAGAAATTCACAAAGTAAATTATAACTCTATTCTAGCTTTTAGAGCTAAGATTCTTGGCTATCAATGATCTTTTTTAAAGTTTGGATCATATCTTTTTGAAGGGCTATTTGGTCGTCAGCTCTCTTCAGTGCATCATTGTACCAGCCTATTTCATTAGAGGTCTTTAATTCTTTATTGTATTCATTGACGGGATCTTTAAGACTTGATGGTTCCAATAACATTTCTCCGACTCCTTTCATGAGCCAATTCAAATTTAGGTCTTCCCAATTGTTTCCAACATTTGCAATACTTTCGCCATTCAAAGTCGAATCATTTTTGATTACTCGATGCACGGCACCATTCGTTAAATCGCTTTCCTGCTCAAATTTTCTTACACTAATCCCTTTGTATTTAATGTATTGTTTTATTCGCTCACCAAAAGACATATCGATAAATAACTAATAATTGAATAATTTATATCTATTATTCTATGTTTGCAGATAAATAACTATGTATTAGCAAGTTATAATAGATATTTACACTAATGTAGTATAGTTATTTCAAATAAAAAATAGGGGTACCGGTAAGGTGCATTTCAAAATGACGTTTTAATAATTCTATTTTAAATTGTCCTAATTGACTTTTTGCAGAATCGCTAAATCGCAGAACCGCTAAATCGCCTTATGATGTTGACTTCTTAAATTTCCTTCAATAAATTTCCTTTTGAATATCAAATAGTAAAATGCGTCAATTTGAAATGCACCCTAACGGTAAGGCATCGCCATTTTTGAAAAACATATCATGTCCACAGATAGATTATACAGAATAAGTTTAATCCAGTAAGATTTGGATTCATTTAACTCAAGAAAGCACCAATTGCATTTTTACTAAAATCCGACAATACCAATCGGCCACTCATTTCAGCTCTTTCTTCTAAAAGCGCGTCCCAGTGATCTGTTCCTTCCCAAAACACATTTTTAAGCAGGCCTAAGGCTTCGGGATTCATGGTTATCAATTTATCAGTAAAGTGAGTAATATATTCATCAAGCTGCTCTGTAGATTTGAATACTTCTGTGTAGAGTCCTTTTTCTCTACCCCAATCTGCTGTCCGCCATTCCGTAGCATTTAGTGACATGTGACTGTAAGCAGAAACACCCATTTTTCGCTCCACTGCAGGTCCTATCACAAATGGTCCAATACCTACAGCCAACTCACTTAGCTTTATTGAGGCATATTGTGTAGCCATACAATAATCGCAAGCTGCTGCAAGACCGACACCTCCACCAACAGCTTTACCATGTACTCTGCCGATAACGATCTTCGACACTTTCCGAATAGCATTGATGACATTCGCAAAGCCCATAAAAAACTTCTTACCAACAACTTCATTTTCTATTGAAGCCAACTCATCAAAACTTGCACCAGCACAAAATGTACGATCTCCAGCAGATTTCAGTACAATAATGATTACTTCATCATTCTCACCTGCCGCATAAATAGCTTGCTCCAATTCAGATAGAAGCTTTCCAGGTAATGAATTGTGAGAAGGGTGGAAGAATTCTATAGTCGCTATCTTATTTTCAATCGAAGATTTTATATTCCCTTGTTGTATTTTGTCCATGTTGTTTTCTATTCGGTTTTTCAATTATATTTTGTCACAAAGTCTCGACATTATTTTATAAAAGAGTGGTAGGAATAAGGTTTAGGGTTTCGAGGTTTAAGGTTCAAGACTAGGTGTTGACATTTAGGTTGCTGCCAACATCTATCCATTCAAATAATAAACCTTTTATCTCAAACCTTACAGCATCGTATAGGTTTAGGGTTTCTAGGTTTAGGGTTCAAGGCTAGATGTTGACATTTAGGTTGCTGTCAACATCCATCCATTCAAACAAGAACCCTTATATCTCAACCCTCACAGTACTATCTAGGTTTAAGGTTCAAGGCTAGATGTTGACATTTATATTTGCTGTCAATGATTTCGTATCTCCCTGTAATCCCTCAAAATCTAGCCCTTTAATCCCTTTTTTCCAATCTTTCAAATCAACAATCTTTCCAATCTTTTAAATGTCAACATCTAACCATGCAAAACCTTAAACCCTAAACCTCAAAACCCCTCTTCCTTATTTCCCTTTTCCTCTACTTATACTCCTTCTTAATCCTATCCAAATCTCTTTTATTCTGTCTTTCTTTTATAGTTTCCCGCTTATCATACGACTTTTTACCCATGGCCAGGAAGATTTCTAGCTTTATAAAACCCCTTTCAGAGAAGTACAATTTATATGGAACCAAGGTCATTCCCTTTTCTGTCACCCTTCGTTCCATCTTTTTTAATTCAGGTTTTCTGAGTAGAAGTCGTCGGTCTCTCCTTGTCTCATGATTATGAATGGTGCCGTATTCGTATTCACCAATATACATACTCTTCAAAGTAAGATTCCCATCTTCAAATAGACAATATGCATCAGACAAATTTGCATTGCCTAATTTTATTGATTTCACTTCAGTACCCTTTAGGACCAAACCAGCCTCAAAACTATCTAATAGTTGATACTCGAATTTCGCCTTTCGATTAACTATTTCCTTAGGAACTCTCTTTATTTTTGCCATTTTACTTCCACTTGATATTACACCCAGCACTTGGATATTGCTTAGATGGAGGATTTTTTAGATCTAATAAATCATCAATAGCAGCTCGTAGATCATTTCCAGTTAATGCAATGTTGTTCCCAGGTCTTGAACCATCCAATCTACCTCTGTAATAAAGTTTTAATTCTGAATCAAAAAGATATATATCTGGAGTACATGCTGCATCATAAGATTTTGCAACATCTTGAGATTCATCGTACAGATATGGAAATGGGTACCCCATCTCCTCTCCTAAAATTTTCATTTTATCAGGACTATCCTGTGGGTAGTTTACTACATCATTCGAACTGATTACAATAAAGTCTATTCCTTTCGATGCATAATCATTGGCCACAGCGATCAACTCATCATTCACATGAATTACAAAAGGACAATGATTACAAGAAAAAACAATAACAGTCCCATTTTCTCCTTTTGCCTCTGATAATGAAAGGCTATTTCCTGTTAAAGTATTAGGTAAGGTAAAATCAGGAGCTTTCGTACCTAGACCTATCATATTTGACTCAGCAAGTGCCATAGATATATTTTATTTTTGAAATGCAAATCTACAATCTTTAATGCGAATTATACATTGGAAAACCGTCATGAGATCGCAATTGGTTTTGAAATTATTAATTCAGGTTTACTTTAGAGCTTGTTGTAAATTAATCTTTTGAACTATTTACTCAAAAAATTATCTTGTGCAAGTTGTTTTTCTGTCATGTAGCTAAGGCGATACTCCCTTCCTTTGACAAGCTCAGGATAAACTTTAAGCCTTGATCAAACTAAAATTCTAGTGCAATCGACTCAAAAACCAATTTATAACAAGCTCTTAGAACAAAAGTATCTTGCTTTTTATACTTTTGCACAATGCGTTTAATTCTTTTGTCTTTTATTTTTTCAATGATTTGCTTCACAGGATATTCCCAAGTGAATAATAATCCATTTGAAATTCAATCAAGATTAGACTCTGTATACAACCCTGATGGCAAGACTGAAAGTTCAACAATTAATGTTTTTGATGTTCAAAGATCAGACGGTGAAATCATTTTACCTATTGAGCATGTCAAAATTGATACTCTAAATGAGAAGCCAGAATCAGACCTGACACCCACCGTTGGTGAAGAAGATCAATATGAGGAGATAGAAGAACAACTAGATCAGAATCCATTTGATGTCTCACATATACCTATTCGTAAGAGTAAATTAAAGGCTGAGGCGGACGCTTTCAAAACTCAAGGTAAACAGATAAGTAATCTTGAAAATTCGGGATCAAATGCATTTTTATTTTGGTTGAATCTACTAACCGGGTTGATTTTAGCGATTGTCATCAATACACAGAAAGGAGCCATTTTAAAGATTTCAAACGCGATAACCAATGAAAATGTACTAAAGCTTATTCAGCGCGAAGAGAAAAAGGGAATTAGTGGTTATCACTTGTTGTTATATTTCTCCTTTTTTATCAATGCGGCAATATTTGTTTATTTGATCGTTTTTAATTTTTATAAAGTCCAAGGATGGTTTCCTTTTCAATGGATATTCTTAGGAATTTTAGGCATTTACCTATTGAGACATATATTTATATTATTAATAGGAAAGGTATTTCCGTTCAAAAAGGATAGCCAATTGTATGGAATTACAATACAAACTTTCAATATTTTTATAGGAATTATATTGATCCCATTCAACTTAATTATCGCGTTTGGGCCTGAAAATACAGCGGTGCCGCTTATTTATATTGGGTTGACAATTGTAGGGATCTTAGCCCTGTTGCGAACATTCAGGGGTTTTCTAATCGCAAGTACATACATACAAAGCAATTTATTTCATTTTTTGTTGTACATTTGCACCTTCGAAATTTTTCCTACTCTTTTGTTAATAAAGATAATAGGAAATTTTGGAATTGCTTGAGAAAAGCATTAGTTTTTAAACTAAACTTTGTTTATGGCATCTAGAGGTACAGCTTTGGCAAATAAGGACAATTACACAGAAAGGTATACTAAGGTTAAAACGATACTTGTTTCACAACCTAAGCCTGAAAGATCGCCTTATTATGACTTGGAAGAGAAGTGGGGTCTAACGATTGATTGGAGACAGTTCATTCATGTAGAACCCGTGACTGAGAAAGAATTCAGAAAGAATCGACTGAGACCTGACAGTTTTACGAGTATTATCTTCACTAGTAAAAATGCTATAGAGCACTTTTTTAGAATGTGTGAAGAAATGAGGGTTAAAATGCCTCAAGACACTAAATATTTTTGTCTAACTGAAACAATTGCCAATTACCTTCAGAAATTTATAATTTATAGAAAGCGTAAAGTTTTTGTAGGGAAGCGTAAGGTGGAAGATCTTAACAACTACTTCATGAAGCATAAGGAAAAGGAAAAATTTCTTTTGCCATGTTCAAATTTAGGAGCTAAAGATGTAGTAAAATATTTAGAGAAAAACGAAATCAACTACACTGATGTCATGATGTATCGTACGGTAGCGAGTGATTTGTCCGATTTGAGTGATGTTACATATGATGTTTTGATCTTTTTTAGCCCACTAGGTATTGAATCTTTATATGAGAACTTTCCAACATTTATGCAAAATGAAACACGTTTCGCAGTTTTTGGAAAATCAACATTAAAGGCAGTAGAAGAACAAGAGCTATATCCGAATATTGTTGCACCTACTCCAGAGACTCCTTCAATGTCAATGGCATTGGAAGCTTATTTGCAGAAAACAATTAAGTAATATTTTATACTTTATTGAAGTTTACTTTGATAGGTGAATAAGAGTCTTAGGTAATTGATAGATCCATTTCGCAATATTGTTTTCATTATGATAAAATTGAAAATCTTTATTTCAATGCAACTCTGCAATGCCGCTTATAGGCTAATGCGTTCCTTCACTTAGCAGTTATCGTTCAGTCCTCCAGTCATGGCTATACTATTTTGATTTGGATTTAATCCCTGTCTTTGAATATTAAATAGATAGATGCCTCAGGATAAATGCACATAAATCAAAATGAGAAATATTCTTGCAATAAATTCTCTATTTTGCCGTCAAAATGAGTCAATAGATTTGTCAACAACTAAAGAAAAATATATATCGTTTATCAAGGAAAACTACGTTCCTATATTTTATCGTGATATATATTTGGATGCAGTGTGTGATAGCGCATGGGATGTTGTGCTATATGAAGAGAAAGGGCAAATTGAAGGGGCATATATCTATATGTTAAAGCAAAAGATGCTACTCAAATATATCGTCCAGCCTCAGTTGTGTCCTTACACTGGTCCTATATATTTCAATCCATCAGATTCAAAAAAAGCATTTCATCATTTAGTTGAAACTCTACCGAAGCATCATTTGATAATTCAAGATTATTTTCACAATATACCTTTGCTTGAAAATGATGTACATACTCAAACCAATAAACATACTTACGTTCTAGAAAGTACTACAAATGAGGAAGAGTTGTGGCAACGTCAAAGTTCTACTCACCGAAGGATTATAAGAAAAGCTGAGAAGGAACTCAAGTATGAAGTTGAGGATGACATAAATGTGTTTTTAGAGTTTGTTTCTGGAACATTTGAGAAGAGAAAAAAACATAACCCTAATGACCCAAGAGTATTTCAACAATTGGATGAGAAACTATTGGAAAAGGGCATGAGGAAGATTGTAAAGTGTACAAATGATAACAATCTGGTAGTAGCGATGTGCTATTTTATGAAAGATGAGCAATGGACGTATAATTTTGCAAATAGTGTCATTGAAGACTATCGGCATTATGGTATGAACTTAATATTATGGAATGAAATAAAAGATACGCTCGCAAATGATAGATCGTTTGACTTTGAAGGGAGCATGATATCAGGAATAGATGAGTTTTTCAAGCGATTTAAAGGTACTAAAGCGATGTATCAATCTAGGTATAAAAGTTCAAATGCATTAGTTGACTTCTTAGTCAAGATGAAAACTTCAAAAATGAACAAATGATCATTGTAGTTTTAATAAGTCTTGCGATTCATTGTGCTTTCTATTTGATTATATTTAGTCGATTAGCATTATATCAAGAAGATTCAAAAGCCGAAACAAATAAGAAGTCATCAATCATTATATGTTATAAAAATGAAGAAGAAGATATTAATGAAAATCTACCATTAATCTTGCAACAAAGCTTTGAGGAATTGATTTTAGTGGATGATAATTCGACGGATAATACGCTTGAAAGGTTGAATACTTATGACTCCAAGAAAGTAAGAATTCTAGCACTTCAAAATACATCAGCAGGTAAAAAGAAAGCATTAGCAAAAGGGATTCAAGTAGCAGATAATGATATTATATTATTGACTGATGCAGATTGTAGACCAGCTTCTCAATATTGGTCTGCTCTTATGGGCTATAGAGATACACCTTTTGTATTAGGTTATGGTCCTATGAATAAAGTAAAAGGCATTGTTGGACTATTTTCTAGATTCGAGACATATATTACAGCTCTTCAATATCTAAGCTACGCATTGATAGGAATTCCATATATGGGAGTCGGTCGCAATATGAGGATAGATAAAGAAACCGTTGTGACCAATAAAGATAAAGTCAAAGGATCGAATCTTGCTTCCGGCGATGACGACCTTATGATCAATACGCTTGCAAACAAGGACAACACAACCATTTGTATCCATTCAGATAGTTTTATGTACAGCAATCCTAAGACAACGCTTAAATCGTTTCTGAACCAAAAAACAAGGCACATTAGCACTTCTGTTTATTATCGACCAATTCATCAAATCCTATTAACCTTGTTCAGTGCATCTCAATTGATATTCTTTATTGGACTTATCTTAGGCTTAGTCTTAGGAACTATTACATTCAAAATTGCCTTGTTATTGCTTGTGACTAAGTGGGTCATCCAGCAGGCTATAAATCTTCCCATTATGAAAAAATTGAAAGAAGAAGATCTATTTTGGAAGTTTCCGATTTTAGATGTTTTGTTTTTCGTTTATTTGCTGGTAATGCCTTTTTACTATTTTATCAATAAAAACAATTCTCGTTGGAGTTAATACATAAATACTTTCCTGGATTAGAAAATAATCAATATGCACAATTTGAGCAAATAGGAAATTTATATCGTGAGTGGAATGAAAAAATCAATGTCATTTCAAGAAAGGATATCAACAATCTCTACTTGCATCACATTCTTCATTCTTTGGTGATCGCAAAATTTATAAAATTCAAAGACGGGACGGAAGTATTAGATCTTGGGACAGGTGGAGGGTTTCCTGCTGTTCCTTTGGCTATATTGTTTCCAAACGTGAAATTTACCGCTGTCGATGGAACAAAAAAAAAGATTATTGTCGTAAATGAAGTTATTGAAGCAGCAGGTATCGGGAATCTTACAGCATTGCAGGTAAGAGCTGAAGAGCACAGAAAAAAGCAATATGAATTTGTAGTCACTCGCGCCGTAGCCAAGATCAAAAAGTTGAAAGAGTGGACTGCGCACCTAATTGACCCAGAAAATCAACGCAACGCACTACCAAACGGAATAATAGCGTTAAAAGGAGGTCGAATTAAAGATGAAACATTTGAGCTTTCAAAAAGGGATTATTATGAAACTCATCCTTTGGTTAAATTTATCAATGAGCCTTATTATGATGAAAAGTATATTCTTTATTTACAAAGGTGATGGAATCGTGCAATCGCTGAATCGCAAAACCGCTTGAATTGCTGAATCACTGAATCGTCGAACTGCACGTTTCCGTACTAGGCATTTTCTTTGCGACCTTTGCGAAAAACCTTTGCTACCCTTGCGGTTAAAAAAAGACGTAGGGTATTGGCTTAACTTTTGCTTCAATGTACCTGATACACTGGTGAAATAGGCTTTCCCCTTAATATTCGATACTTTTGTGGAATATTTATAGGTTTATTAACACACCTTCAAGTTAAAATAGCGTCATAATGACAACTAAGTATTTAACAGTCATGAACAGATTTTTATTAGCATTAGCACTTTGTCTATTCTCTATTGCATTAGCAAAGTCTCAGAATTTGGATGAAGAAATAGAATTCAACTATATAAAAGCAAAGTATCTTCTTGATACTGAGAGGTATGAAGATGCAATCAAAGCTTTTACAAAAATAGTAAAGAAAAAAGCGAATTTTAAAGATGCTCTTCTACAGAGGGCAAAAGCCAAATATGCAATGGCAGCTTATCAAGGCACCAAAAAAGATGTACTTCTACATGCTGAATCAAATGGGATGAATGAACTAGCCCTTACCTTATTAGGAAAGGCTGATTATAAAATGGGGAAATCAGAAGCTGCGATTAACTCATTGTCTATCGCAGTAGTAGTAAATAAAGAAGATGCTCAAATCTCTGAGTTCTTAGGGAACCTTTATGAGGAAAATGATCAATTGCTAAAAGCATGCGAATATTGGCAATTGTCTGCAAAAATGGGATCTTCTAAATCTAGAATAAAAGCTAAAAAGGTGTGTGGAAGCACTACTTTTGATGAAGAAGTGGTCAAAGATAAACCGAAGAGGTCAAAAATAAATAATCCTAAATTTCCAAGTGAAAAGAGAAAGGATGAGGAAAAAACTGATGATGAATTGGACGAAATGAAAGATGAATCTACTTCAAATGGAGACCATAAGGATGATACACTAAACAATCCAAGAGCGGGTTCTGTTCTTGAAAAAAATGAACAAACTCGGCAAGACGACGAAGTATCCAAAACGGAGAAACCTGATGAGGAAGAAACACTGGAAAATGATACAGTAAGAGAGGCAGATGAGGAAAAAAACATGCCAGAAGAAGATAATACGCCAAATGAAATCGTAATAGATGAAGATTTAACTTTGGTGATCAGAGGGCAAGGATTAGGAAAAAGAAAAATTCTTGACCAACCCAATATTTTGATTCTTTCGGATGAAGATGGTATAGTTGCTGTTGATATTTGTGTCAATAAAAGAGGTAAAGTAGAAACAGCAGAATTCAATTCTAAATTATCTACATTTGCAAAAAAGAGTTTGGTATCGTTGGCAATTCGAAAATCTAAAGACTTTTGGTTTGAAAAGAATGATTTCAAAGAACAATGCGGAGTGATCATGTTCAAAATAAAAGGTAGCTAAGTAATATAGAATGAGTCAGATTTAAAAGTGAAATCAGAGAATTTATCTAGAGAAACACAAATAAATATTAATTTTGGAGCGGCATTACATAAAGGTTTTGCCGCTTTCTTTGTCTAACATCGCGAACTTTGTGTAACCTTCGTGAACTTTGCTGTTAAAAACAAAATATAAATGTCAGATTTTCATAAACTTCAAGTGAAAGATGTAATCAAAGAAACAGAGAGTTGTGTCACAGTTCTTTTTGATATCGGTGAAGAAGTTAAGGATAGTTTTAAGTTTACAGCGGGGCAATATCTGACCATAAAGGCTGAAATAAGTGGTGAAGATGTAAGAAGAGCATATTCTATCTGTACAGGTCAAAATGAGGACACGATTGGTGTATCAGTGAAGAAGGTACAGGACGGGAAGATGTCAACATTTCTTAACAGCTCAGTTCAAAAAGGAGATGTTTTAGAGGTCATGAAGCCTGATGGTAAGTTTACTTTGATTACGCATGTTGATATGCAACGGGATCATTATTTCTTTACTGCTGGAAGTGGAATCACTCCTGTAATGTCTATGGTAAAATCAATGTTGGAGGACGAACCTAAAAGCACCGCGTATGTTTTATACGGAAGTAAAGACGAAGACAACATTATTTTTAAAAATCAATTGGCAGAATTACAAGCTCATCATGAAGGTCAGCTGATTATCGACTATATCTTGAGTAAACCTGCTAAAGAAAAATCTAGTGGAATTTTAGGAATATTGGGTAAATCAAAGACCAAATGGTATGGTCTGAAAGGAAGAATAGATTCTGCAAAAGTTGCTCGATTTATCCAAGACAATCCATCAAAAACAGAGAATGCAGAATATTATATTTGTGGACCAGGAGATATGATCGAAACGGTGCGAACTACCCTAATGGGAAATGAAGTATCTGAGAAAAACATTCATCAAGAATATTTCACATCGGGAGATTCGGGAAGCACTGAAGTGGCCAACGCCACAGCAGGAGCATCATTAACAGCAAGATTGAATGGCCAAGAAATTAAATTGACTATCAATGAAGGTAAAACTATACTAGATACGCTATTGGATGCTGGTCATGAAGCACCTTATTCATGCACGAGTGGAGCTTGCTCAACGTGTATGGCAAAAGTCATTAAAGGTTCGGTTGAAATGGAAGCGTGTTTTGCCCTGGATGATGATGAAGTCAAAGATGGATATATTTTGACTTGTCAAGCTCATCCGACAAGTAGTGAGGTGGAAATTGAATATGAAGGGTAGTTTTTTTTGCTCAACCGCTTAATCGTTTAATCACTTGAATCGCATCTTTTTGTGCCCTTTGTGAAAACCTTTGTGCGCTCCGTGGTGAATAAAAGATCACATAGATTTTAATAATGAAAGATATCGATGAATTCTCGCAAGAAGTCATAGACTTTATTCTAAAAAATATTGATGTACATCCATATACATTGGCACTTAGGAAATCACCTTTTTCAGAAATAGATATGAAAGTGATCGCTCGTCAAGTTCTGGGTAGGAAAATCGCAAAAAGGAAGTTTCCATTTTTGTTAAACATAGATCAATATCACTACCCTAAAAAAGAGTCACTTGAACAAGCTTCTTCGGAGACAGCAGCGATATTCAAATCAAAGCTTTTAAGTGGCGAATCTTTTGTGGATCTTACTGGAGGAATGGGTATAGACACCTATCTATTAGGCAGAAAGTTTCAGTCATGTACCTATGTAGAACCAAATTTGGAATTGTATAAAACCACCTCTCAAAACTTCAATCATCTTGGTTTTTCGCAATGTGAAACACACAATACTACATGTGAAAATTATCTTTCGGAAAATAAGAAAAAGTATGATTGGGCGTATATCGACCCATCTCGAAGAATAGATGGAAATCGTAAAACAAGCATCTATAATTACGAACCCAACTTAGTAGAGTTACAACATAAGATTTCTGAGATTGCTGATAATGTATTAGTGAAGCTATCTCCAATGCAAGACATCAGCGAGTGTGTAATTGCCCTAGAAAACGTTCACAAAATCTGGGTGATAAGCATTCAAAACGAGGTCAAGGAGTTGTTATTGCACTTAAAAAAAGGTTCTGATTCATCACCTATAATTTCTGCTATTGATTTGAATAAAGAAGGTGAAACAGAATATGCTCATTTGTTTGAGGAGCGGGTTTGCAATGTAAATCTAGGCGAGATAAAAACATATCTATATCAACCGAACGCTGCCATTATCAAATCTGAATTGCAGAATAGATATGCTTCACAACTTGGCCTTGAAAAACTTAATCCTAACACACAATTATATTCCTCAGACCAACTGATTGAAGGTTTCATGGGAAGAGTGTTTGCCGTAAAACAATGTATCAACCTAAATAAGAAGGAGCTTAAAAAAGCCCTCCCGCAAATGAAGGCAAATGTGATTACTAAAAATTTTCCATTGAGTGCGCAAGAACTGGTTCGGAAGTATAAGTTGAAAGAAGGTGGGGATGAATATTTGATTGCGTTTAAAGATTTTGAGGGTGGGAAGGTTGTTGCGATTTGTAATAGGTTAAAAAAATAAATCGGAATGAACTACCTCGATGCAAGGATACGAGGTATCACAATGTGCATTTTATTGTTTAAAAGATTCTGGAAATATTGAAGATAGTCAGAGCATTTTGTACTCTGTTTTAGACTATTTGAAAACAAGACCTCGCCACGGCAGAGCACAATGTGTATATCATTACCTCGATGCTCATATTTACACTATTTTAGGAAATGAAGAAGAGACTATACAAAGACTAAAAGAAGCACTTGACTCTGGTCTGAAAACGAATTGGTGGGAAATTAAAAATCACTCATTTTATTCAAAAAAAGACTTGAAAAGAATGTAAAAAAACGTAAGGTAAATGCTGCTAGAACCAGACTATTTACTTTCACTCAGAGTTTTGCCTTAAATGAAAGCCAATATACTCACAAAGAATTTTCCCGTTTCTCCTCGTGAACTTGCAAAAAAGTACAAACTAAAAGATGGAGGCAAAGAATATCTTATTGGATATACGGACTTTCAAAATGAGATCAAAGTATCCATTTGTGATAGGATTTAATAAAAAGAAAAGGCCTCTTTCAAATTTTATTCCCACTAAGTCTAATTGAAATTATTTTCAAAAATTGTTCTGTTTTATCATTTTAATACTATAGTTCAACAATTGACCTATACATCTTGTATACATCAATTATTTAAAAGGTATTAATTAACAATGTGTATGAGTTTGTTCTTCAAGGAGTTGAATCATGAAACCATGTGAATTGTTATGTTTTCAAATGGATTAAGATATTGAAAGTATATGCACATGAAATTTGCAATTAAATTTTACATTTATAAATAGTTTAAATTTTTATTTGGAGAAGTTAGATAAAACTGAAACAAATCAACACTAAACCTTGAAAATGAAAAAATCTTTCCTATTCGTATTAAGTCTAATAATAAGTACTACTTCAATAATTGGTCAGGCAGATAGAGTAAGTATCCAGAATGACAATACTGGTATGACTCTACTCGTAAATAATGAGCCATTTATGATTAATGGTATGAACTGGGATTATTTCCCTCGGGGAACTAATTTTACTTATAGTTTATGGAATCAATCTGATGACATTATTAAAGCAGCTCTTGATGAAGAAATGTCTTTGTTAAAAAATATGGGTGTCAATGCTATTAGACAATACACAGGAGTACCTGGAAAGTGGATCACTTATATCTATGAGAATTACGGTATTTATACCATGCTCAACCACTCATTTGGTCGATACGGATTGACAATAGGAGGGACGTGGGTTGCAAACACGGAATATAGTGACCCTAGAACTGAAGAACTATTGTTGAAGGAGGTGACAATGATGACTGAAGAGTATAAAAATACTCCTGGTCTTCTAATGTATCTTTTGGGAAATGAAAACAACTACGGTCTTTTCTGGGATGGAGCAGAAACAGAAGACATCCCAATGGAAGACAGAAAGTCTACTGGTCGAGCAAAATACATGTACAAGCTCTTTAATAAGGCTGCGGTAGCAATGAAGGGAATTGATAAAGGTCATCCCGTAGCAATGTGTAACGGAGATTTACTTTTCCTTGATATAATCACAAAGGAATGTAAAGACGTAGATATTTACGGAACCAATATGTATAGAGGTTCTTCTTTTGGAGATGCATTCACTAGAGTAAAAAATGAGTGTGGTAAGCCATTAATGTTTACAGAATTTGGAGCAGATGCCTTTAATGCCATTTCAAATAGCGAAGATCAAGCCTCACAGGCATACTATATGGTAGAAAATTGGAAAGACATCTATAAAAATGCTGCAGGATTAGGACTGGCACAAAACTCTTTAGGTGGATTTACCTTCCAATTTAGTGATGGATGGTGGAAGTATGGTCAAACCAAGGATTTAGATGTGCATGATAATAATGCAAGTTGGTCTAATGGTGGCTATCAGAAAGATTTCAAAGAGGGTGATAATAATATGAACGAAGAATGGTTTGGTATCTGTGCAAAAGGACCAAATAGCGAAAGAGGTCTTTATTCATTGTATCCAAGAGCCGCATATTATGCACTCAAGGATGTACATAATTTAGATGTATATGACGGTAAAAATACTGCTGTAAGCATTGACGAATACTTCCGTTCGATCTCACTAATGGATGCCGTTATTAAAGCTCGTGGTGATAAGGCAGCTTTATCTACAGAGTCATTGAATAAGTTGAGTATAAGTAGATTAAGTGCACACTTTACTACATATAATACAGGAGGTAGTCTTATTACAACACCAACGGCTCCAGATCCAACGGCCAATTCATTTCCGAATCAACTAGGATTTGACCACATGCAATCATTTTATGTTGGTATACAAGCGAACCCTGCACCTAATATGAGAGCTAATGTTGAATTCAACATGGTAGGAAATGTAGCGAAAAACCCTATCAACGAAATCTTTTATGAAAACAGAGCTCGACCAGTTCTAGTAAGTACAACTAATGGACCAGTAGTACTTAATGATGTGAATAGGCTATCTGTATACAGAGCAGACTTCACTTGGAATCACAAGCAATTTGATATGACTGGTTTTTATAGAACTGGGCATTATCACTGGGGATATGAAGGTGATTTTTTCGGACTCTACCCAGAAGCAAACTATGGACCTAATATTGATATTTATAATGGTGCAGCGCCGATTGGTTTCGAATTGAAAGGTAAAAAATCTTTAAATGGGTTGACTGTAGCCATGGGTCCTGAATTGTGGTGGGGAGCCAATCCAGCAGTTCTCGTAAAATACAGTAAGAAGTTAGCCGGTTTTGATATAACAGGTATTTTCCATGAAGATTTAGAGCAACGTGAAGGTTCAGAAAGTTCTTTTGCCATTCCAACTCCAAAAACAAGGAGAGCTACTTTATATGCAAAAACTAATCTCGGAAAATTAGGTGTAGAACTTGGTGGTATCTGGGGTGGTTCACCGTTAAAAGGCAGAGAGTTCCAAATAGTAGATGGTGAAGAAGGCAATCTTATTGCATACAAAGATGAAATCAATTCAGACGATACATGGGGAGGAAAGATGAAGTTGACTCTTAGCCATGGCAAAATCAACTGGTACGCATCTGCTGCTGCTCAAGGATTGGTAGCGAATGGTGGTGCAGATTTAACCAGAACATATACGGGATGGAGATTAAAAGATAGTGGTAGTGGAAATCAGTATAATGTATTGAGTGGTTTTACCTACAGCATAGGTAACCTGCAAATAGGACCAAACTTCATGTGGCAAAAGCCAATAGAAGGACCAATTCCAGGGGATGTTGAAGCACCAGGACGACCAAGAAATATAATTTCAGACCCTTTTTCAGTTAGAGGGAATAGAGAAACTGTTGCAGGAGAAATATTATTTACCTATGATCCTACTCCAGGCACATGGATGTATGAATGGGATAATGACAGAGCAGAAGATGCCAAATTTGCGATAAGTACAGGGTTGGTTTTCAGACATCAACCTACTACACAAGATGCTGCGATTGGTATTTTACCTGATGGAAGAACATTCTTCGCTTTTCCAGGAGCAGCACCAGCAGCAGATTTGTGGGAAGCACATGCTAGAATCGTATCCAAGTTAAATCCTGATTTTGGAATTATCGCTAATATTTATGGAGGGAATGCTCAAGCAAAGGGAAGTGATCCAAGATTAATTAAAAGATTTGGAATCGACCTTCGTACTATTTACAAAAACATTAAATGGATGGCAGGTGTAAAATTAAATGATTGGGGACCATATGATTACCACAGAGATTTCAACCTTACATTCCCGCAACAATTGATGATGGATATATCTACAACTTTGGGAAAACCATCTTGGTTGAATTTACCTAGAACAAATATTGGAATACAAGGTCTATACAGAACCCTTGATCAATACTCCCCAAGATATAATCCGACCCAAACCATAAACCCAGCAGGTGAAGTAGTACCTGACCCAACCGCACCAGGGTATGATAATGGTAATGAGTGGGAAATTAGAACATACATAAGACTTAATATTTTTAAATAAATCTTACAACTTTAGATCAAATGTTAAAAAATAAAAATAATAATTTAGGCTTCTTTTTATTACTCGCTTTTACATTTCTATTTGCAAGTTGTGAAAGAGATGTTGAAGGTTTAGAATTAGCTACTAGTCCTGTGGAACCTAATGTTTACATAGATGGATTTAGTGCTGGATTGAATTATGCTGCCTTCGGAGGATCTGATGTGACAGCCTTTGATGTAGATACTGAAGTAAAATACCTAGGTACTTCCTCTATGCGTATAAATGTTCCTGATTTTGAAGATCCAAAAGGAGCTTATGCAGGAGGTGCATATTTCACAACTGCAGGAAGAGACTTATCTGGATTTGATGCCCTCACTTTTTGGGCTAAAGCCAGTCAACCAGCAAATATTGATGTTGTTGGTATCGGACTTGATTTAGGTGAAAATAAATTTCAAGCCTCTTTAGCAGGAGTACCTGTTAATACCAATTGGAGAAAATTTTATATTCCTTTGCCAGATGCTTCAAAGTTGACAGATGAAAAAGGAATGTTTTACTATTCTGAAGGACCAGAAGATGATCGTGGTTACACTTTTTGGTTTGATGAGGTGAAATTTGAAAAATTAGGGACTATAGCTCACGCAAGTGCTAGTATATATGATGGTCAACATGTGACAATTCAAGCAGAAACAGGGGCAACATTCGCTGTCAATGGAAGTGCTATTTTTAATCTTCCTAACGGTGTGAACCAAAGTATGTCAACATCATCAGCATATTTCACTTTCGAATCATCTGACCCTACAATTGCAGGTGTTAATGATCAGGGAACTGTTACCGTATTTAATGAAGGTACTGCGACTATTACAGCTTCGTTAGGCGATGTGCCTGCAGAAGGCTCATTGACACTTGTTTCTTCAGGAAATGCTGTAGTACCACTTACGCCAGCTCCAGTACCAGATAAAGCAGCTCAGGATGTGATTTCTATTTTTAGCAATGCATATCAAGATGAACCTGTTGATTTCTACAATGGCTTTTGGGAATTTTCTACAACACTTTCTGAAACTATTCAAGTAGGAGGAGACGATATTCTTAGATATACTATGCTCAATTTTGTAGGTATTCAATTTACTACTCCGACGATAGACATATCCAGTATGACTCATGTGCATCTTGACATATGGACACCAAATGCTACAGACTTGCCTAACTCATTCAAGGTACTCCTCGTTGATTTAGGGGCTGATGGCACTTTTGATGGTGGAGACAATACATCTCATGAGCTTTCTTTCACGAGCCCAACACTAATGTCAGAATCATGGATAAGTATAGATGTCCCATTGTCTCAATTTGCTGGACTTACTTCTAAATCAAACTTGGCTCAAATAGTACTTTCAGGAGAATTACCTAATGTATTTATGGATAATTTGTATTTCTATAAAGGAGAAGATACTGGAGGACCAACGGGACCTACGACAGCAGCTCCAGCTCCTAGTCAAAGTGCAGCAAATGTAATCTCTATATTCAGTGGTAGCTATACTAATATTGCAAACAACCTCAACCCAGACTGGGGACAAGGGACGGTTATGACAGAAGAGGAAATCGCAGGAAACAACACAATGAAATATATGAACTTGGATTACCAAGGAATCGAATTTGGCAGTAGTCAGAATGTAAGTGAAATGGAATTCTTACATATAGATTACTGGACTGCTACTTCATCTGCACTCAATGTATTTTTGATAAGTCCTGGACCTGAAGAAACAGCTTTTAGTATGTCGGTGCCAACTAGTGGTTGGGGAAGTGTGGATATTCCTTTGTCTGCATTTGCTGGAGTAGATTTAGCAGATGTGATTCAAATGAAGTTCGACGGAAACGGTACTATTTATTTGGATAATATCATTTTCTTTAAAAATGAAGTAGGTGGTGGTGATGAGCCTACCACAGCAGCTCCTGCTCCTACTCTTCCTGATGCTAATGTCATTTCATTGTATTCTAATAGTTATAGTGATGTGCCTGTAGATACGTGGAGAACAGATTGGTCTGCTGCTACACTTGCAGATATATTGGTAGCAGGGGATGACACCAAAAAATATTCTGAATTAGATTTTGTAGGAATAGAAACTGTAGCTAATCAAATAGACGCTTCTGGAATGACTCATTTCCACATTGATGTATGGTCAAATGATTTTACATTATTTGCTGTGAAATTAGTAGATTTTGGCGCAGATGGAGCTTTTGGTGGTGGCGATGATGTAGAACATCAAGTAGAATTTGCAAGTCCTATCCAAGGAGGATGGATTGGCTATGACTTACCACTTAGTGACTTTTCAGGACTTACAACTAAAAAGAATGTTGCACAACTTATTCTAGTTGGACAACCGACAGGAGCAAGTACTGTATTTGTTGACAATGTTTATTTCCACAACTAATTTTGAAGTCAAAAACCTAAGAGAAGAAAAAGATTGAAGAGATTGAAAATTGGAGAGATTGAAAATTGGAGAGATTGAAAATTGGAGAGATTGAAAATTGAAAAAAAAATAAAATGAAAATATTTAAAACAGAAAATATAAAACCATTTTTAGCAAGTTTTGCGACTATTATTGTAGTTGCTTTAGTAGTATCTAGTTGTGATGCAGATACTAAACAGACATTGGAAGAGCGGAGTTGGCAATTGACATGGAGTGATGATTTTGAAGGCGAAGCTGGTCAAGCTCTTGATGCAGGTAAGTGGACATATGATATAGGCAGAGGAGATAATGGCTGGGGAAATCAAGAATTACAATACTATACAGATCGACCTGAGAATGTCTCTTTAGATGGAGAAGGGAATATGGTCATAACAGCCTTACGAGAAAACTTTGCTGGATCCCCGTTCACATCTGCACGAATTAAAACACAAGGAATATTTAGCCAAAAACATGGTCGTTTCGAAGCGAGATTGAAGACTCCCTATGGACCGGGATTATGGCCAGCATTTTGGCTTTTAGGATCAAACGTTACAGAAGTCAACTGGCCACAGTGTGGAGAAATTGATATGATGGAGCTTCGAGGGCAAGAACCTAATATTATTAACGGAACCATTCATGGGCCAGGATATTCTGCAGGAGGTGGGATTTCGAAAAGCTATGGATTTACGGATGAGCGATTCGATAATGTTTTCCATGAGTTCGCTATTGAGTGGGGAGAAGGATTTATTGAATTTTTTGTGGATGAAATACTTTACCAAAGAATAACAGCTGAAGATGTACCAGGAGAATGGGTATACGACCACGACTTTTTTATGATTCTTAATGTAGCTGTTGGAGGTAATTATGTCGGTTTTCCAACTAGTCAAACTCCTTTTCCTCAGCAAATGATTGTTGACTATGTGAGAGTTTATAAATAATAAGCTTCACTTTTTCAAATAAAAAAAATTCAAAATACAAGTATCCGGTTTTGAGAAATTAATATTGGAAAAAAATGGGTCGAATGAAGATCTATTCCCAGTTACGAAGTAAATAACTAACTAAACCGAAAAAGTATAAACTTGGTGAAAGCAAACGAAAAGGTAGAGATAGAACAAGTTGAAATAGACAAAAAGGTCTATTATAAAATAAGCAATAATGACTTGATGCGGCCATTCTTCATGAGTATCGTCAGCGATTCAAATCATTGGATGCTTATCTCAAGCAATGGAGGGTTGACAGCAGGAAGAAAAAACTCTGAGTTTTCTCTATTTCCTTATTATACAGATGATAAAATTACGGAGTCAGCAGAGTTCACGGGAAGTAAAACCATTTTCCATGTTCATAAGGGAGGTGATATTGAGGTTTGGGAACCGTTCTCATATAGAAACGAAGGAAAGTATGATGTAAGCCGTAATTTATATAAAAATAAATACGGCAATAAAGTGTTGTTTGAAGAGATTAATCATGACTTAAATTTAAGTTTTACCTATGAATGGTGCTCAAGCAATCAATTTGGCTTTGTCCGGACATCAAAATTGACCAATAGCTCTAGTGAAAAGATAAAAGTGTCAATGATTGATGGCGTTCAAAATATAATGCCTTTTGGAGTACCCAGTGACCTACAGAGCTCTACAAGTAATTTAGTAGATGCTTATAAAAGAAGTGAGCTTCATAAAGGGACTGGATTAGGGATATTTGCCCTTAGTGCCATAATCGTCGATAAAGCAGAACCTAGTGAAGCGCTAAAAGCCAATGTAGCTTGGTCATTCGGCTTGGATGATCCTTCATATTTGTTGTCTTCTCAACAGTTAAATAACTTCAGGAAGCAAATTCCAATTCATGAAGAAGTTGATGTTAAAGGGGAAAGAGGAGCCTATTTAACGCACTGCACTATTGAACTTTCATCTAAAGAAGAAAAGAAATGGATGTTGGTTGCCAATGTGAATCAAAGTCAATCTAAAGTTGCTGATCTTATTCACATGATTGAATCTGGAATTGATATTCAACAAAAAATATCGGAAGACATAGATTTAGGTACAAGTAAACTTATTTCACTGAATGCCTCTGCAGATGGTCTCCATTGTACGGCAGATCATTTGAGAGATACAAGACACTTTGCCAATGTCCTTTTTAATAATATGAGAGGAGGAATCTTCGATGAAAATTATAACATAGAACGGTGGGATTTTAATAGTTACATTGAGAAAGCTAGCAAAGAAGTTTATCAAAATAATAAAGATTTTTTGAATGATCTGCCAGAAATATTTACACTACATGAGCTCAGAAAATTATTAGACAAGAATAAGGATATTGATTTTGTAAGACTATCAATCGAGTATTTACCATTGAAATTCAGTCGTAGACATGGAGACCCAAGCCGACCATGGAATCGATTCTCTATCAATATGATCAATGAGAATGATGGGTCGAAGATTTTGGACTATGAAGGCAATTGGCGGGATATATTCCAGAATTGGGAAGCGATGGTCCACTCATATCCTGACTTCATTGAGGGAATGATTTTTAGATTCCTAAATGCTTCTACTTTTGATGGATACAATCCTTATAGAGTCACAAAAGATGGATTTGATTGGGAAACTATTGAGCCTGATGATCCATGGTCATATATTGGTTATTGGGGCGATCATCAAATAATATATTTGCAGAAGTTTCTGGAGTTCATTGAAAAGCACAATCCGGGAAGATTGTCCGATTATTTTGACAAGGAGATTTTTGTTTATGCCAATGTACCTTACAAAATTAAACCTTACGAACAAATTGTAATAAACCCAAAAGATACAATTGACTTCGATGAGGAAGCAGATGCTAAAATTAAAAAAGAACAACAATCATTGGGAGCAGATGGTACATTACTGAAAGATGAAAATGGACAAATACATCATGTTAATTTTATTGAGAAAATATTAGCTACTGTATTGGCAAAGCTTTCTAATTATGTGCCAGAAGGAGGAATCTGGATGAATACTCAACGGCCAGAGTGGAATGATGCTAACAACGCTTTGGTAGGTAATGGGATCTCGATGGTTACCCTATGTTATCTAAGACGATTTCTTAATTTTTTCAACGAATTGCTTGATAATTCAGATCTGGAAGAAGTAAAAATTTCTAATGAGTTGATGGATTTTTACAAGCAAACTCGGAAAACTTTTGAGGAAAACCAGCAAATGCTAGATCAGGATATTACTGACGAAGCTCGTAAACTTATTTTGGACCAATTAGGAATAGCTGCATCAGACTACCGAAGTCATATTTATCAGCAATCATTCTGGGGAAAAAAGAGAACCATTTCAATAGCTGGTTTAAAAGGATTTTTAGACAACACTCTTGCCCATATCGATCATACAATTAAATCAAACAAAAGACCAGACAACCTATACCATGCTTATAATCTATTGACTTTTGATTCCGATCAGGTCAAAGTATCATATCTAAGTGAGATGCTGGAAGGTCAAGTTGCTGCACTAAGTTCGGGGTTTTTGACATCTGAAGAAGCTCTAGAAGTCCTTGATGGCCTTAAAAAAAGTGCGCTTTTCAGAGAGGATCAATATAGCTACATTTTATACCCAAATAAGGAACTCCAAGGGTTTTTGACTAAAAATAATATTCCTTTAGAATCAGCTTCTAATTCTAAATTATTTGAAAGCTTACAAAAAGAAGGGAATACTCAAATCATAGAAAAAGACGTGTTCGGCAAAATTCACTTCAATGGCAATTTTAGAAATGTCAAGGATTTAGAAAGTGCATTAAATGGACTAGAGTCTAGCAAGTATGGAGCCCTTGTAACCGCTGAAACAGAAATGTTGAAAGGTGTTTTTGAATCAGTTTTCAATCACAAAGCATTTACTGGACGTTCGGGTACATTCTTCGGATATGAAGGACTGGGGTCTATTTACTGGCACATGGTGTCAAAGTTATTATTAGCAGTTCAGGAATGCTGCTTAAAGGCAATTAATGAAAAGGCTGACCCTTCTATAAGTGGTAGACTTTTAGAACATTTTTATGAAATAAACGAAGGCATTGGAGTTCATAAATCTCCTACCGTATATGGAGCATTTCCTACCGATCCATATTCTCACACACCAGCTAATAAAGGCGCTCAACAACCTGGAATGACTGGACAAGTAAAAGAAGATATACTGAGCAGATATGGAGAATTGGGCGTATTCGTTGATCAAGGCCAACTTTACTTTTTCCCGTGCTTATTGAGGAAAGAAGAATTCTTAGTTTCGGAAAGAGAATTCAATTATTTAAATATTCATTCTGACCATCAGAAAATAAAGTTAGAGGCTGGCTCTTTGGCTTTTACCTATTGCCAAGTACCCGTAATTTATAAGAAAGGCGAAGTAGAAAAAATGATAGTGACATATCAAGATGGGACTTCTGATATATCAGATTTGCTTAAGTTGAACAATGATCAAAGCAGTAAAATATTTAAAAGAACGGGGGAAGTAAAACAAATCGAAGTTCATATAAAAGAAAGCAGTTTGAAATAAGCAGGACAATGAAAAAATGGATAAAATATAAAATTGAGAATCTTGGCAAATGTTTGCCTTTCATCGCTTTTATATTTATCGTATTGATATCAAGCTGTGCTCAAAAAGCTTCTCAAGAAAAAGAAACATTATCTGTTTCAGCAGAGTCAATCTTAGGAAACCCACAATATCAGGCTATCTCATATGGTGGATATCGACACGACACCAGAGACAAACAACCTACAGTCGAAGAGCTTAAGGAAGATATGCGAATATTGTCAGCAATGGGAATAAAACTCATTCGTACGTATAATGTGCATTTGGCTCATGCAAGTAATGTTTTGAAAGCTATTCAAGCACTTAAAGCAGAAGAATCAGATTTTGAAATGTACGTCATGTTGGGTGCATGGATCGATTGTAAGAATGCTTGGACAGATAAACCTCCGATTCATAGTGAAGAGAGTGAAAGAAATGAGGTAGAAATAGCCAAAACAGTATCATTAGCCAATGAATATCCAGACATTGTCAAAATCATCGCTGTAGGGAATGAAGCAATGGTCAAATGGGCTGCTGCCTATTATGTAGAACCCGGTATTGTTCTCAAATGGGTCAATCATCTCCAAGAATTAAAGAACAAAGGAAAGCTACCAAAAGACTTGTGGATTACCAGTTCCGATAATTTTGCTTCTTGGGGAGGAGGTGCTGAAGAATATCATGTTCCTGAACTAGACAGTCTTATTAGAGCAGTTGATTATATCTCTATGCATACTTATCCTATGCATGATACCCACTATAACCCTGAATTTTGGCAGAGTGGTTCATATTCGGAAGATAAAATTAAAAATGATCTGGAACAAATCGACGATGCCGTTTTGAGAGCTAAATCTTATGCTCAATCACAGTACAATTCCGTAAAAGACTACATTCGAAGTATTGGCGTGGATAAGCCTATTCATATTGGAGAGACAGGCTGGGCAAGTTCTTCAGATGGTCACTATGGTCCTGAAGGTTCGAAGGCGTGTGATGAATACAAGCAAAGTGCATATTACAAGCATATGCGTGAATGGACCAAAAAAGACGGCATAAGCTGTTTCTTCTTTGAGGCTTTTGACGAACAATGGAAGGATGCCAATAACTCAAAAGGTTCTGAAAATCATTTTGGGTTATTCACAATAGATGGAAAAGCAAAGTATGCTATCTGGGACCTTGTAGATGAAGGTGTATTTAAAGGGTTATCGAGAGGAGGAAATACTATTTCAAAAACATTTAGTGGCCAAAAGGCTAAAGTGATGGAAACAGTTTTAAACCCTGCTTGGGTAAAAATAAAATATTAGGATTAGATGATAAATAAGAGCATAGATGAAAAAATTTAGTTTGTTAATTATTTTGATAGTTATAATGGCAAGTTGTAAACAGAATACTGAAAGTTGGAAAACTAATGTCTATGAGACATCTGCAGCGGGTAATAAGTTGACAACAGTCACTAAATTCATTCAAACAGAAAAACAAATAGAGGTTACTATTAACCCTGAAAAAAGATATCAAACCATTACAGGGATTGGCGGTTCATTTACGGAATCGTCAGCCTTTTTGCTGAATCAATTGAGTAAGGCAAATAGAGAAAAAATCTTGCAAGCATATTTTGGAGACGATGGCGCAAGGTACTCTCTTACCAGAACGCATATGAACTCCTGTGATTTTTCTTTAAGCAATTATTCTTATACACCAACTGCGGATAAAGAGCTGAAAGACTTCTCCATAAAGGAAGACATGGACGACATTATCCCTATGATTAAGGAGGCTATGACTATATCAAGTGATGGTTTTAAGATCATATCATCTCCATGGACTGCTCCACCTTGGATGAAAGATAATAATGATTATGTTGGAGGAAAGTTGCTTCCAGAATATTATGATGCTTGGGCTTTATTTTTTTCTAAATATATAGATGCATATAAGAAAGAGGGAATCGATATTTGGGGAGTTACCGTAGAGAATGAGCCCCTAGGAAATGGCAACAATTGGGAGAGTATGCATTATTCTGCTCAAGAAATGACAGACTTTGTCAGTAAACATTTAGGACTAAGCATGGAAGCCAACGGTCATGGAGATGTGAATATTCTCGGTTATGATCAGAATAGAGACCATCTGGAAGAATGGGTGAATGTCATGTATCAAGATGAAGCATCTTCTAAATATATGGACGGTACAGCTATTCATTGGTATGCAAGTACATTTGAAGTTTTTCCGGAGATCTTGCAAAAAGCACACGCTAAAGCACCAAACAAATATCTGATAGAAACAGAAGGATGCATAGATTCAGAAATGCCTCATTGGAATGATGATGCTTGGTATTGGAAGAATGAATGCACAGACTGGGGATGGGATTGGGCGCCTGCAGAAGATAAACATTTGCACCCAAAATATGTACCCGTTTACCGATATGCAAGAGATATAATAGGCTGTCTTAATAATTGGGTGGATGGATGGATCGACTGGAATATGGTACTAGACCGACAAGGAGGACCTAATTGGTTTAAGAACTGGTGCTTGGCCCCTGTAATTGTAGATCCAGAAGCAGACGAAGTGTATATGACTCCATTATATTATACTATGGCGCACTTCAGCAAATTCATCAGACCTGGTGCAGAGCGAATTGACTTTACTTCCAGCAGTGAAGAAGTGCAATTGACAGCGGTACAAAACCCAGATGGGAGTATTGTTATAACATTATTAAATGAAAATGACTATCCAGTTTCTGTAAAGCTCAATATGGGAGAATATCATGAAGATATATCTATCAGCGCACAAGCTGTCCAAACTATTGAAATTACTAAAATGAAAACACCAACCCAAAATAATTAAGATATGAAACAGAATCAAAACAGACTTCCAACTAAAAGCTTCAACTAATGTCAAAAACTACTAACTCAGTTCCTATGGGACAAAAAATTGCATTCGGAATAGGAATGTTTGCAAACCAAATGTTCCCTGCAATATTAGGTATATTTATGGTCGTTTTAGTTCAAGATTTGGGTTTTCCTGGTTGGATGTGGTCTCTTATTTATTTTTTTCCAAGAATATTTGATTCCATCACAGACCCAATTATGGGCTTTGTGTCTGATAATACTAAGTCAAAGTGGGGACGGCGACGACCATATGTGTTAATAGGTGCAATTATTATGGGAGTTTCGTACATTTTCATGTGGCAACTTTTTAAAGAGAACTCATTACAATTCAATTTCTGGTATTTCTCCATTTGGTCAATAATGTTTTATCTGGGTCTTACGTTTTTTAGTGTTCCGTATGTCGCAATGGGGTATGAGATGAGCGATGATTTTCATGAGCGTACGAGTATTATGGCTATTGCGCAATGGATTGGTCAATGGGCTTGGGTGATTGCCCCGTGGTTTTGGGTTATTATGTATGATCCAGCATGGTTTCCGTCCGCAGAAGTGGCGGTTAGAGAATTATCAATATGGGTTGCAATTCCATGTGCAATTTGTGCTATGGTACCGGCTTTATTTATTAAAAGTGAATCAACACTTGATGAAAATTATGAACCTTTAAATGCTGCAAATATTGGTAACAGTCTAAAAAAGATATACGATGCTTTTGTAGAAGCATTTAAAATCAGTGTCTTCAGGAAAATATGCGCTGCTACATTTTTAATTTTTAATGCATTTAATACGGTAGCTGCACTAACCTTTTTTGTAATTGTCTATAAATTATTTAATGGGGATGCAGGTGCTAGCGGTATTTGGGTCTCTTTATTTGGTTGTATAGGTGCTTTAGGTACAACTTTTATTGTTATACCTATTGTAACATGGATGTCTAAAGTATATGGAAAGAAAAATGCGTTTTTGATAGCTCAAGCAATTTCAGTGATAGGTTATGCTATGTTATGGTTTTTATTTGTACCTGGTAAACCTTGGATGTATATCATTGCGCTTCCATTCTTTTCTTTTGGAATAGGGAGTCTATTTACAATTATGATGTCAATGACAGCGGATGTAATTGATCTAGATGAGCTTAACTCTGGCCTACGAAGAGAGGGCATATTCGGTGCTATATATTGGTGGATGGTGAAAGTTGGTTTTGCAATAGCGGGCGCGTTAAGTGGAGTAATTATTGCTTTTGTAGGCTTTAATCCAGAACTTGCTACCACTGATCAACAATCTGCTGTGGATGGATTACATGCATTCTTTTGTTTCTTTCCTGTCGCGGGTACACTTTTAGCAATGTATATCATGCGAGATTATGATATAGATGAAGAACGAGCCAATGAGATCAGAGCAGAATTGGACAAACGAAAAGCGCCAGAAAAGAAATTGAATTCATTTTATCAGACTGACAAACTATCTACGTTAGCAAATTTAAATTTAAATATAGATTCATCGTCTGATATAGATTTCTCATCAAAGACAGATGCAGAGATAAAAGGTCTCTTCAAGCAAACATTAAACAGAGGAATGCATGGCTTATGTTTTAGTCCATATCAAGAAGGTCAAAATATCGGTGATCATTTGTCAGAAGAGCAAATCCAAAAACGAATGGACATCATTGCACCTCACACTAAATGGGTTCGATCATTTTCTTGTACGGAAGGCAATGAACTAATCCCTAAAGTAGCTCGTGCAAAAGGAATGAAGACAATGGTCGGTGCCTGGATTGGAGCAGATAAAGAACAAAACAATAGAGAAATTAGCGCTTTAATAAAGTTGGCAAAAGATGGATTAGTGGATATTGCGGTAGTTGGTAATGAAGTATTAATGCGAAATGATCTTACTGAAACGGAGATGGTCAATTATATTAAAAAGGTTAAAAATGCGTTGCCAAATACTCCAGTAGGATACGTGGATGCCTATTATCAATTTCATGAAAGACCAAGAGTTGTAGAAGCATGTGATGTAATACTGGCCAATTGTTATCCTTTCTGGGAAGGCACTAATATAGACCAAGCATCACTTTATTTAAAACAAATGCATGCAGTAGCTAAAAGCGCGGCTAAAGGTAAACCGGTTATAGTTACAGAAACAGGTTGGCCGAATAAGGGAGATAATACCAATGGTGCGATACCTTCAGAATCCAATGCGATGAAGTATTTCATCAATGCTAACGAATGGTCTGACCAGCAAAATATAGATATGTTTTATTTCTCTTCTTTTGATGAATCTTGGAAGGTCCACCATGAAGGAGATGTTGGAGAACGATGGGGAATATGGGATAAAAATGAAAAATTAAAATATTAATAGCTTATGTCATTTAGAGGAGAACAATTTTTGTGGTCTAATAATGCTAAGAAACAGAAGAATAAACAACTGTTTAATGCACAAATAGATGGCAAGTCAGGTGATGATGTCAAAAAGCTTTTCCTGGAGATATTAGATAATGGAGTTCATGGATTTTGTTTCAGCCTTTACGCAGAAGGTCAAAAACCTGGAGAAATCATTTCTGAAGAACAAATCCGTAGGAGGATGAAAATACTTGCTCCCCATACAGAATGGGTGCGAACATTTTCTTGTACAGAGGGCAACGAATTGATTTCCAAAGTAGCAAAATAAATGGGTATTAAAACTTTGGTAGGAGCTTGGTTGGGAGATGATCCTGAAGTAAACGAACGAGAAATAAAAGGCTTAATTAAGCTCGCTAACGAGGGATTAGTAGATATAGCGGCAGTCGGGAATGAAGTGATGTACCGTAAGGATATGTCTGAAGAAGAGTTACTAGATTTTATGAGTCGTGAAAAGAAATCCATACCCGCTGATGTGCTTATAGGATATGTGGATGCCTATTACGAATTTACAGAACGCCCTCGGATAACCGACGCATGTGATGTGATCTTATGCAATTGTTATCCTTATTGGGAAGGGTGTCCATATGAATACTCGTTACAACATATGCAAGCGATGTTTCATTCAGCAAAAGATGCTGGAGCAGGAAAGAAAGTAATCATTACAGAGACTGGTTGGCCAAGTCAAGGAGAGTCACTAAAAGGTGCCCACGCATCTAAAGAATCTGCCTTAAAGTATTTTATTAATACACAGGTGTGGTCAGCTCAAGAAGACATAGAAGTTTTCTATTTTTCATCTTTTGACGAATCATGGAAAGTAGGGGCAGAAGGAGAAATTGGGGCTTATTGGGGCATTTGGGATAAAAACGAAAAATTAAAAGTATAGAATGAACACATTTGAACATTTAGGTTTACCAAAGGGAAATGCAATTTGCTATTCTGGATTCAGAGACGGGCAAGATCCTGGAGGTATTCATCCATCTCATGAGGAGATCAAAGAAGATCTATTAATACTTCAGAAGAACTGGAAATATCTTAGATTGTATGATTGTGATCTTCATAGTAGGAGAGTACTGGAGGTAATACAGCAAGAGAAGCTAGAATTCAAAGTGATGCTTGGAGCATACATCGTAGCTGAAATGAATAATTTTGGTTGTCCCTGGGGTGGAGGCGTTTATTCAGAAGAGCAACTAGAAGCCAATCGAGAAAAGAATAAAAGACAAATTCAGAAATTGATTGACTGGGCCAATAAGTACAAAGATATCGTATGTTCCTTATCAGTTGGAAATGAAGCATGTGTGGATTGGACAGATCATTATGTACCAGTAAGTAGTGTGATCGAATATGTACGAGAGACTAAAAAACATACAACTCAACCCGTTACATTTTGCGAAAACTATGTGCCATGGCTCAACAAACTTAAACCGTTAGCAGCGGAAGTTGATTTCATTTCTGTGCATACATATCCAGTTTGGGAATACAAGCATATTCATGAATCTTTGGGATATACCAAAGACAATTATTATGCTGTGGCTAATGCTTATCCTGATATCCCTGTCGTGATTACAGAAGCAGGATGGTCGACAAACTCCAATGGTCGAGGGATTCAACCAGAGCATGTAAGTGAAGAAAATCAGAAAGTATATTATGAAGACCTAATGAATTGGGTGACAGAAGACAACATTTTGACTTTTGTGTTCGAGGCTTTTGATGAAAATTGGAAAGGCTCACCAGAACCTATGGAGCCAGAAAAGCATTGGGGTCTTTTTCACACGGACAGAACACCAAAATTGGTAATGAAAGAACTGTATTCAGCAATGTATACTACAACACTACAGGAGTAAAAACTAGAAAAAAGACTACAAGGTTTGAGAACGAACCATTACTTAAATATAGATTCAAATTAATCAACCGAAGTGATTTGATAGACTTATAGAATCCCTTCAATAAAAACTATTGACATGAAAAAAATTTACACCGTTATTGTATCAATGCTTTTTGCATTCACAATATATGCACAGCCAACTGATAATGCTACTGATCCACCGGCAAGAGAATCCAGTGATGTGATTGGCGTTTATGGCGATTCATATGATAATATTGCAGGAATTAATTACGATCCGAATTGGGGACAGTCGGGTCATACGCTTGTTAACACTGCTTTTGATCCAGGTACTGGCTCATTAATCTTAGCTTATCCTACTTTTAATTATCAAGGGACAGAATTTATTGATATGCCACAAGATGCATCATTAATGGAATTCTTACATGTAGATATTTGGGTACCTATGGGCACGGATAGATTGGTCAAAATAACACCGATTGATAATAGTGGAGTCGGAGCTTCTGAAATATTGGTTGAGGTACCACTTGTACCCGGATCGTGGAATAGTATTGATCTACCAAAGATTGCTTTTGCAGATATGTCTTGGAATAGTGTAATTCAAATGAAATTTGATGGTCAATTTAATGGTGACGGTAGTGCAAATACGGATCCCTTTGATATCTATGTAGACAATATTTATTTTTGGAAAACAGCTACTGCAGAAGGCACAGATATTACGCTAAGTGATTTACAAATTGATGGAGCTACAATAGCAGGTTTTGCTTCTGGTAAAACGAATTATTCAGTCGGACTTCCAAGTGGAACAGTCGATGCACCTCAAGTTACTTTAGTGACCACAACGGATGCAAATGCTACATCAAGTATAACACAAGCAACGAATATCCCCAGTGATGCGACGATAGATGTGACAGGTGGAAATGGCACTACAATGCAAACGTACACGATTTCATTTTTTATCGGTACACCTAATTCTTCACCACCTTCACCAACTAATGCACAAGAAGATGTGATTTCAATATACAGTGATGCATTTACCAATATCGATGGAATAAACTATGACCCGAATTGGGGACAATCAGGGCATACGATGGTAAATCCTGACTTTGATCCGGGTACTGGAAATCTAGCATTAGCATATCCAAATTTCAACTATCAGGGTACAGATTTTCTTGACAACGCACAAAATGCATCAGCGATGGAGTTTTTACATGTGGACATTTGGGTTGCAGCTGGTACGGATAGGACAGTCAAAGTGACTCCAATAGACAACAGTGGTGTTGGTGCTACTGAGATATTAGTTGAAGTCCCGTTGATGCAAGGCGGTTGGAATAGTATAGACCTTCCAAAGAGTGCATTTGCAGATATGTCTTGGAATAGTGTAATTCAAATGAAAGTTGATGGTCAATTTAATAGTGACGGAAGCGCCAATACTGACCCTTATGATATCTATTTAGACAATATTTATTTCTGGAAGGAATCTACTGCTTCTGGGACTGATGCGACATTAAGTGATTTGCAAGTAGATGGTATAACTATACCAGGATTTAATCCTGAAGTGACCAGCTATTCTTATGGAGTCTCAAGTGGTCCACCAACACCCATGATATCAGCGACAACTGCAGATCTGAATGCGACTACTGAGATAACACAAGTGAGTAATGTACCAGGATTTGGTGAAGTGATTGTGACTTCAGCTAATGGAATGGTGGTGCAAAATTACGTAATCGATTTCTTTTTGGATGCACCTGGTACCGGAGCTCCTGATCCGTCTGATCAAGAATCGGCAGTGATTTCACTTTTTAGTGATTCTTATACAGATGTAGAAGTTGATACTTGGAATACTGTATGGAGTGATGCAACATTCGAAGATGTGATGATAGATGGTAATCCAACCAAAAAATATACAGCCCTTGGGTTCAATGGAATCGAAACCGTAAATGCTCCTGTTGATGCTTCGGATATGATGCACATCAATATGGATATTTGGTCTCCGAATATGGATGAGATCAGAATCAAATTGGTAGATTTCTTAGGAGATGGGTTTGGTGGAGCAAATGATGATACAGAGGCTGAATTGACATTGCCTGTTACAAAAGGAGAATGGATGAATATAAAAATTCCATTATCAGACTTTTCGGACGGTGGGATGTCATCATTTAGTGACATCAATCAATACATTATTTCTAGTGTGCCTTTCGGAACAGGAATATTGTTTGTTGATAATGTCTACTTTTCCAAAATGGTGTCTTCTTCTGAAGATTTGGACGAGAGACATCTTGTCAAGGTATATCCTAATCCTGTAAATCTTAATGGGACATTGTATTTATCAGAAACGGTAAAGAACATAGAGGTTATGTCATTACATGGTCAATTGTTGAGAACCTCAAGTGCCACTTCTATTGATTTAGGAGAAATAGCATCAGGTGCTTATCTAGTAAGAATTACGACAATAAATGGCGAGAAACAAATCTCAAAGATTATTATTAGATAATATAATTTGAAATTTATATATAGATCGCCTAATTAACTTTAGGCGGTTTTTTTATGCCTTTTAGTGGCGGTAGATTCTAGAGGCTTCCCCAACTTCACCAATTATCGTCTTGGTTCTCTGGATGATGAGGCTGTCGACTATGACAGAAGAAGACTTGTAGGTTTGGTGGTTGCTCAGTGTACCATATTCTCCAAGAAGAGAATAAAGACTAAAAAACAGCAATACGAATCTCAAAACCATATCAATAATATTTAACCTTTAATTCTTCAAAGATAAAATCTAGACATGATTAAAATTATCAAGGTGCTTTTTCTTTGTGAATCTCCGTGATCGGTTGGTGCTACTTTGCGGTTAAAAAAGCCCTAAAATTTTCTAAACCTCTCAGGTTTCTATCGCTAAGGTCGTTCTGTATTTCAGTGTGGTGGCATGAAAAACACTTATCAAATAACATATAGCATATATAAATCAATAGCTAACAGTTATCAATTGCACCAAAAATTAAGCTCCGATAAGCCCTAATTTCATAATTCAACTAAATCAATAAATTATGAAAAGATTAAAAATTACCCTGTTATTCACGTTATTTCTTTTTACAAATTACATTCTTCAAAGTCAATGCGTACCTAATACATTTCCTGTAAATGCCAATGGAAACTATTATGGACAATGTCAAAGTGGAAATATCTCAGGTGAAACAGCTGTTTGTAATAATGCAGATATCACTTTTACACTTGACCTCGGATTTCCTCCTACAACTAACCATGACGAGATATTCTTAGTTTATTGGGTTGTAGGTGATTTTGGCGATAGTGGTTCGAATAATCCTAAAGATGAATGGTTATGGGGAAATCAGCTTGGTAATAATAGCATTACAGTAATTACTGAGTATGATAATGCGTCAGGAAGACATCTACAATTAAGATTAAACTCTGGTAATAATCTTATTTACAATCGAATTGCTGCAAGTGGAGGAATAGATTGTCGTTTTTCTTATGAATGGCAAGGAAATCAAGCTGTGACTCAGAGATATTATACCTCTAAAAAGTTCTTTGATAATGATAAGGATCCGATAGCAAGAATGAAAATCAATGACTTAAATACTACATGGATAGAAAGTCATTCAGGACAAAATGGCTTTGTTGCTGATCTTTCAGATTCTGAAAGCTGTGGTGAAGGATATAAAATATGGATGAATAAAAGAGATTTTTGGGGCAATTCATTGCCAAATGAACCATGGCATTTCTATAATTACCCAGGGTATCCACCTAGTAATCTGAAGCTTAAGGATGTGGGATCTGTGCTTGGGCTATCTTGGAGCCCTGGAGATAATTATGCCGTGCGATTAACAGTCAATGGAAATAATATATGGACAGAAGATATTCATTTTATCAGAATAAAACAATCTATTTCTATTTCTAATGTATATTCATTGAATGCAAATGAAGTAATTAAAAAAACCGCTACTCCATGGGGACTAAAGAAATATCAATATTTTGAAAATACAACTCCATTAGGGACGTCCCTAATTCCTATTATTATGTTGAATGGAACGGATTCTCAATTTGAAGATGGTCAATATATTAGCATTCGTGAATTTAATCCTTTGACATGGACCTATGGAAATACACTTTATGCTCAATGGTATAGTTCGACAGGTGAAATTACTTTTTATCACCCTCTTAATTTCCCACCATTTAATGCTTTTTTCATTCCAGGACAGTTTTATATGATAACTCATGCCGTAGGACCTCAGTGGGATGCAGATAACCACCTTGTCAAAATTGGACCATGGACTCCAAAGCAAGATGAAGAAACGGGTGATCCTTCTGAACGATCAGTTGATTCTGATGACAAAGAAATGTTTGATATCTGGCCGAACCCAAGTCAAGGATTGGTCAATATTGCTAATCGTGGAAATAACGAAATATTCAGTATAGAGGTCTATGATTTGACAGGAAAGAAAGTTTTTCAAAGAAAATATATTGGTGATGATCAGACAATTGTAGATTTGTCAGAATTACCAAAAGGAGCATATATTATTTCAATCCTAACTTCTGAAACTCGACAATCTCAAAAATTAATTCTTCATTAAACCTATAATCTTTACTCGATTGATCTATGTTATAGCCTTGCAGTTTTTGCAAGGCTATTTTTATTCTGGTTGAGTAAAGTTTTAAACATTGAAAACTTTAAAATCTATTTAAATGTTGAAATATTCAACTCAAATATTCTCCTATCAAGCGATGAAAATGATGTACTCCTTTCTCTCTTTTTGGAGAAAATCGACCTGTATTATAAAATCTGGATTTCATTCCTTTCTGAACGCCTTCTACTACATATTCATCTTCTCGTTCTACTTTTTCTGCAAGTGAATCCTTCCCAAATTTTTCCCATTTCTCTTCATCACCTATGAAGTATAAAAACTCTACTTTGCAATAATCTTTTGATATCGGTTTGACAATATTGATTTGAACTCCCCAACTGTACACATTGAGCATAAAGTTTGGAAATAACCAATAATAATATGCTACTACAACCTTTCCCGAATCTGGATGATCTTTAGGCAAGTCGAATCCTTCATCTCCGCTTTTACCATAACCAATCTGAACACTCATATGATCATAACATTCAGTGGTATACTCACCATAATCAATCATGCTATTCAGGTCTTGATGGACAAAAGGAATATGAAAACCTTCTAAATAGTTATCACAATAAAGTGCCCAATTCGCGTTGACATTGTACACTTTCGAATATTCCGAAGCAAATCTCCAGGTGTCAATATCCAAAAAACCAAGCCGTTCATCAAGCTTGTTTTTAATATTAGAAAAATCAATTTGGGGATCTATTCCAGTAAAAAGAAACCTCTTCCATCGATTTACTGGAAGTCTTGTAAGGTGGTCGCATTCTCTTGGAAAACCTATTGCCTCTTTAAATTCAGGCATATGTTCGACCTTCCCTTCGAGATCAAAACGGCGACCATGGTATCCACAAATGATTTTTTCCATTTTAGCTGGATGATGGACTATTTGAAATCCTCTATGTGTGCATACATTTGACATGCATTGTACCTCCTCATCGCTGGTTTTTAGAATTAATGGTTCGTCAACTGCCTTTTCCAGCAGAGTGATAGGAAACACATTTTCAGGCGCCTTTAAAAGTTGACTTCTATCACCAATGTATTGCCAAGATTTCGCGAATATCTTTTCTATGCTTTTGTTGTAGTTTTCTTCTGAAGTATAAAAAGAAGAAGGAAGTGTTTCAGCGTTTTCTATTCTGGGATGGATAGGTTTCATTCGCCTTCTGTTTGTGCAGGGATTTTGGCTTGTACCTTTGCCAATAGTTCTTCAGCTGCCTTAAAATCTGAACTAATATTCAGACTGTTTTGCAAATCAATTACTGCAGCTTCATAATTGCCATAAGCATTGTGAATCTGGCCTCGATAATAATATGGCAAAGGATTCTGAGGCTGTACTCCTGCTAAAATATTCATCTGTTCGAATGCTAGATCAAGGCTATCTTGGTCCATGTAGATAAGACCTGCATTCAGGTAGGCTTCTGCGTAATTTGGATTTTTGACGTTGATTTCTTTATACAATTCTAGGGCTCCAGGAATATCACCATGATTTTGTAGATAGAATGCTTTTGAGTGCAAGACTTCAGGTTTGTTAGGAGCGACATTGATGGCATTATCATAAAATTTTATGGCATTTTTTGAGCCTTTCTTTTCATGCAATTCTCCTAGAATCAACCAAGCATCTACCATTTCTGGATCGTTTTCTACTGCTGTTTGAAAACTATTGATAGACCTGTCCATTTCACCCAATGCTCTAAAGTTCATACCCAACATGAAATACGCCTCATTGTTTTGAGGACTCAATCGTAAGATTTCATTGACAGTATATATGCTGTTCTCGTTCTGATTGAGAATCATTTGTATTTCTGAAAGCTTCAAAAGACTTGGAATCCTTTCCGGGAATAAACGAACTACTTTTTGCATCATATCCAGCGCTTCTCTTGATCTGTAATAATCCAAATAATTATCTGCTAATAGATGATATATTTTAGGTTTGAGAGAGTCAATACTCATTGCTTTCTCTAGATCGAAAATAGACGCTTCGTATTCTTCTTTATCAAAAAGTATTGAAGCTCTTTGATACAGTAAGTCAATATCTTCGGGTGCCTTTTCTAGTTGAATGGTTAATTGATCTACCAAACTATCACCAGTTGGCTTTGGAGCAGGTTTTTTTGCTTCACCTCCTCCACATGAAATACCGATAAAAGCGATCAAAAGAAAGAGTAAAAGTTGAATATTATTTCTATTAAAATTCATATGCATTTTCATTTTCAGGATACAAAAATACATTAGTATCTGTTATAAAATGTAGAAATGGGGTAAGATCATTGTCTCATTCAATTACAAGCCATATTTTTTTACCGCAAAGAGCGTGGAGAAATCGCAAAGGTCGCAAGTTAAGAGTTGGTTTACATTGGTGTGTAGACCTATGAATTAAAAATTTCACCACAAAGTAACAAAGGTTTTCACAAGGGTTCACAAAGGACTTACACTTATAACTTTGTGTACCGTTGTGAAATTAGTTGTACTCCTTGTGGTGAATTTATGCATAAAAAAAAGCCTCAGCAGATAACATTCTACTGAGGCTTTATAATTTTTTTAGCTTTTAGCTTAGGAATGATTCAATAATAAAGTAACATTCCTTAGTTGTTTTTATAATAATCTAGACCGCAATCAAGATAATCTTGATATCCATTGATACCATCTACATATCCTCTTGGATGTGTAATTACCTTCTCATCTTTGGTCATCATAATGTATAGAGGCTGCGAATTTTGTCCAAAATTTACAATTTCAAAATCTGCCCATTGAGCTCCTACTGTTCTCTTCTTCTTATCATCTTCCATTGAAATAAATGGTTCTGAAAGAGCCTCTCTATCATCTGTATAAAGAGATATCAGTACTACATCATTGTTAAGCGTTTCCCTGATCTTATCATCAACCCATATTTTATCTTCAGTTCTTCTACAATTCTGGCATCCATGTCCTGTGAAGTCAATAAATGCAGGTTTATCAACTTCTCGAGCGTAAGCCATACCTTCATAATAATCCTTAAAACAATCAATATTATTGGCGCATTTAGAATAGGAGGGGTATCTTTTTTTAATTTCAGGATCTACTTCTTGTTTATCTAAAAACATATTGTACATCACCGGTGGTGGAAATCCGCTCAACCATAGTGAATTATAAATGCCTGTATCTTTATTGATAGTGAATCCTGTAGCTAGATTAAGTGCAAGTAAAACAAATCCAGATGCAATAATCTTTCTTCCTAAGCTTAATTTTTTGATAGGGCTATCGTATGGAAACTTAATATACCCAAACAAGTAGACAGCACATAGAATACAGACTATTATAAGTATCGCCATAAATATTTCATATCTTAAAAATCCCCAGTGCTCTGTAAGGTCTGCAGTGGATAGAAACTTGAACGCAAAACCTACTTCTAGAAACCCTAGAACCACCTTCACAGTATTCATCCATCCACCTGACTTAGGCAAAGAATTAAGCCATGAAGGGAATGCAGCAAACAATGTAAAAGGGAGCGCGAGGGCTAGTGAGAATCCGAACATTACTGCCGTAGGTCCCATAAGTCCACCTTGGGCAGCAGTCACCAATGCAGTACCTACTATTGGTCCTGTACAAGAGAAAGATACCAATGCTAAGGTAGCTGCCATAAAGAAAATTCCAAGTAAGCCCCCTTTATCAGCCATCTGATCACTCTTTGTAGTCCATGAACTAGGTAGTGTGATTTCATAATATCCGAAAAAAGAACCTGCAAAAAATAAGAAGACAATAAAGAAAAATGTATTTGCAATCCAGTTTGTAGATAGTGCCTGTAGAGCTGCTGGACCTAATGTTATGGTGATAATCAATCCAAGAATAACATATATAACTATAATAGAAACTCCATAGATAACTGCATTTACCCAGCCTTTTCTCTTTGTGTCTTTCGTGAAGAAACTAACGGTGATCGGAATCATAGGAAATACACATGGTGTCAATAGTGCTATAAAACCACCGAACATTCCACCAATAAATAACCAAAGAAGACTGCTTTCATTAGTTCCTTCGCTCTTGCCACAATCGCTCAATGGCTCTTTGAATGTCTTTACAATACTTGGTCTAGATTGATCTACCTTACCATCTGCTCCAATATTCAATTGAGCAATATCAGTAGCTACTTTACCAAACCCAAAGTCAAAATCTATATCGGTAGGATTGAGACATCTCGTATCATCACAGGTCATGAAATTGAGATACCCTGTCAGAGGTTTACTAGGATCAGTAATTTTAATTTTTTGAGTGATCGTATAATCCTGACCACTTTTGAATTTTATGACATTTTCAACTTCGTCCTTCCAAAACGGATCGTATCCTTCTTTTCTATTTCCAGTTTCTACAGCTTTTCCTATTAATTCCGCACCTTCTGAATTTTCAAAATTAAGTGTTGTAGGCACTGGACCACCCTCTTCCATGTATAAAGAATATACGGCCCAACCTTTGTCTATAGAGCCTGTAAAGACTAATTCATATTCATCATCGCTCAGTTGCTTCTTGGACATCTGCCATTTTACCGGTTCTAATATTCCCGAAGGTTTCTCTTCTTGAACAGGTTCACTTTCAGTATTATTAGATGCATCATCAGCAAACTTCACTTCAGCTATTTTTGTGGGAGTAGAGCTTACACTGATTCCAGAATTAGAACTAGTAGCTGAGATTTTCTTATCTGATTTTTGGTCTGTATCTATTGATGAATTGGATGCAGAAGCAAGATCGTTTTGGTTTCCGCCACCACCACCAAGCTTATTTTCTAGATTAAACGTAAACTCAAAATCAGTTGGTGGAAGACATCTAGTATTGTCACAGGTCATGAAGGTTAGATATCCAGTAATCGGCTTTGAATAATCAGAAACGGATACCTTTTGGGTAATCACAAAGTCTTTATCAGATAAGAATTTTATGACATTGACCTCAAAAAGTTTGTCCATACCCTCTTTTTTATGGCCCTTTTCGGTTGCCTTGTCTTTCAGCTCAGCACCTTCTATGCTTTCGTATGCTAATTCGGTAGGTACTGGTCCATTATCAGCAGTAAACTGAGAATATACTGTCCAACCTTTATCAATTTTCGCTGTAAAAATAAGGTTGTGTTCAGTTTCAGAAATCTGTTCTGATTCGAAAGACCACTTAACGGGTTCTAAGATTTGTGCAGACGTAGGCAATGCTGCTACAAATAATAAGAATAGGATTGATTGAAAAAATTTCATTTGGATTGGTAGTTTAATTATTAGCGTTGTAAGCCATCAAGTTAGATCTATATAAATTCGATTCTGAGGCCGAAAATATGCATTTAATATTATATCGAAAAACTATAAAGCAATATCAAACGGAACATCAGTAGGCGGAAGACACCTTTGACCGTCGCAACACATAAAACTTAATGATCCTTTTACAGAAGATTGCCCTTTTTTAGGATTGAATATTTGAGTAAATACTGCTTCTTTTTGAAACTTAATGACCTCAATTTCAAATAGTTCACTCATTTTTTTGATAGCTTCAGATTCTTCTTTTGTATCCCCTATAAGTTCTATACCATCTTCATAAGTAAATTTTAAAGGTATAGGACCACCTTCTCCTGTATGCTGAGAATAGATCACCCAATCTTCTTTCATTTTTGAAGTTGCAGTCAATGTATAAGAAGCATCTTCATTTTGTGTCACTTTAAAATTCCAGGTTACGGGTTTGACATTTTGTGATATTGCCAAAGATGCAATGAATGTAAATAGACAAGAAAAAATAAACGCCTTCATGGATTTGTGTTTATAATTTATCAAAGACACAAAGCTAATCCATTTATATAGGTGATGCTTTAATCGAATTGTATATTAATTCTTATTTAACTGTAACTCTTAAGGAATCATAAAACCAAATAAGAGAATATTATAATTTAAGAACAGGGTAAGATAGAGAGCTAGATTTCTCTACTTCAGTCGGGATTAGAGAGATCAAGACATTGTCGTCCATCCGTTGCAGTCAGGGATGACAATGCCATTGGTGAATTCTGGAGGATACTCAGCGATATTTTAAATAGGGAATATTACGAAGTATTTCATATATAATTGAAACCTAAACACTATTTTCTCTTAAGAAAATTAATGTAACTTTGTATCCAAGTAGATACAACTTAAATGTACTTTATTGAGAAGACAAATGAATTTGATAAAAGGCTTAGAAAGCTAAAAGACTTGAAAGCTAAGTCAAAAATTCTTTTTAGAATTCATAGAATTGAAAACGTGAGTATCACAAATTGCACAAAAAGTAAATCATAATTGTTTGTATAGTTTTTAACATTGTCATCCTGCAGTGGAACATTGTCATCCTGAGCGCAGTCGAAGGAAGACAATGATATTATTGCCGTAATTTCGACCGAAGTGGAGAAATCTAGCTCTTGATGTAATAAAATGGTGGATTTCTCCACTTCGGTCGAAATTAAAGTAAAGGCATACTCCTTGATTCTTCGACTTCGATGAATCTTCGCTCAGAATGATAAGGAGTGTCCGACTGCGCTAGCGCTTCGCTCAAGATGACAAGGAGCTTATTTTCTTAAGAAAGTGCAATTTGTGATACACACATTGAAAACGATGATCATTTTGGCGATAGTAAAATTGTAGGTGACGGAATAAGAGAGTTGCGCGTGAACTTTGCAAAAGCCTACAGAGTTTACTTCAAAGAAAGGGACGGAAAAATAATTATTCTACTGATCGGAGGACATAAATCATCTCATAAGAGCGATATTAAAAAGGCGAAAGAAATCTGGAAAAAGTTAAATAAATAAAAATTATGGAAACTTCAAAATTTGATATAGCAGATTATTTGGACAGCAAAGAAATGATTGCAGAATATCTCAACAATGTTTTAGAAGAAGGAAATGATTCAGATGTAATAAACGCAATTGGCCATATAGCAAAAGCGATAGGAATGACAAAAATATCAGAAGAAACAGGATTAAGTAGACCTAGTTTGTACAAAGCATTGTCAAATGGATCTAAACCACAGTTTGCCACGATAGTTAAAGTTTTGAGAGCAATTGGAGGACAAATTCAAGTAAGTCCTGTTTCTACTTAGAAAATAAGAATACCACAACAATACATATACAAAGCAAATGCGGATTATTATTTTAGGTGCTCTTATGGTTTTGCTTCTATCTTGTCAAGACAAAAAAGAGAAAACCATATTTGATGACATTTTTCTGGACAGTTCAAAATTGTTTAAGTCTGTAATCAAAGACAAGGATGATTATGAAGTTCAGATTCTCTTTTCGCCAATCAAAAGATTTGGTGATAGTGTTGCGATAGAAGATCATTTTTTCAATTATAGACCAGGAGAGTACTATTATCCAGCAAGTACAGTCAAGATGCCAGTTGCCTTCATGGCATTGCAAAAATTGGAAGAACTCAGAGCTGCAGGTATAGATATTAATCGAAATACTTCGTTGCGAATAGATTCTTTACGACCGCCTCAATCAGCTGTTTTGATGGATTCTACTAATACAGATTACAAGCCTACCATTGGACATTATATAGACAAAATATTTGCGGTAAGTGATAATGATGCTTTCAATCGGTTATATGAATTTTGTGGGTCAGATTATATCAATGCAGGACTCAGAAGCAAAGGAATTTTTACCAATAGTAGAATCATACATAGAGTCGGAGTTAGAGGATTTTCATACGAAGAAAATAAACACACGCCTCCTGTTCATTTTTTGGATGATAATGGAAATGTGATTTATACCAATACAAGAACAACATCTCAAGGTAATCATTTGACAATAGTCGATAAGACAAGTAAAGGTGAAGCATATATTGATAGTGAGGATAAGAAAGTAGATGAGCCCTTTGATTTTAGTAAAAAGAACTTTATCAATATTAGAGATCTTCAGGAGTCACTTCGAAGGATTATTTTTCCAGAATTATATTATGAACTTGAAGGATATAAAATGAGTGATGAGGATAGAGCATTTCTTCTTGAATCAATGGCAAAACTGCCTAGAGATCATCCTTATTTAGATGGAAAGACAGATGAATACTATGATAGCTATGTCAAGTTTTTCCTTTTTGGAGACTCTAAAGAACCAATGCCGGATCATATCATAATCAGAAATAAAGTTGGGTTCGCTTATGGTTATCTTACGGACTGTGCATACATACAGGATACAAAAGAAAACATTGAGTATTTTTTGACTGCCACAGTTCATGTAAATGAAAACCAAACATATAATGATGGCGTTTATGAATACGATGAGATAGGAATTCCTTTTATGAGTGAGCTAGGAAGACAGTTTCACAACTATATGATAAATACTAAGAAATAATGGATATAGAAAAACTAAAATACCCAATTGGTAAGTACAAACCAGGCGAAATCAAAATTGAAATGATTAATGATTGGATCGAAGAATTAAGAACATTTCCAGAGCGATTGGCAGAAGTACTTGAAGGAATAGACAAGGAAAATTTGATGTATACTTATCGACCAGAAGGATGGAATATTCGGCAACTAGTTCATCATCTTGCAGATAGTCATATGAATTCAATCATTAGGTTCAAATTAGCCTTGACTGAGGACAACCCTACCATAAAGCCATACCTAGAAGCAGAGTGGGCGACTATGCATGATGTCAAAGAAGTGCCAATAGAAGCATCAATAAATATTCTTAAAGGCGTTCATGCTCGTTTGGCATCGATGCTTTCATATCTGGAAGTATTGGAATTTGCGAGAATTTATACACATCCAGAACATGGGAAAACAATTGACTTAGCAACGACGGTCGGCATGTATGCATGGCATGGTAATCATCATCTAGCCCATATTGAGCAGGCTTTGAAGTTTGAGAAGGCGTATTGGAATTGATTTTTTTTTAACCGCTAAGGGCGCTAAGTTTTTTTCGCAAAGATCGCTAAGCTGGATATGAACATAAAAACTTAGCGATCTTTGCGAAAACCTTTGCTTCTTCGCGGTTAAATTCTTCACATCTTAATACTATGAAAGTCTTGATTTAAGGCGCATAATAAATTCCATTCGCTCATGTAAAAAAGCAATAATTAATTCAGGTCTATTATCAATTTTCAATGAAAAAATATAGTGTTTTTGGCACCGAATCACACTAACGATATGTTCATTTACCGATATAGTCTTTACATGAGGATTTCGATTGATCAAGTTTTCTATACACTTAGTCAATCGCTCCATGTATTTGTGAACTTGTTCTTCACCGTGTTGATCTAGTGTATAACGTACAATATTTCGCCAGTCTTGTGCGGCTTCTGGGCTCAATTCATATGAAGGCATATTATGACTTTCTTAAAGCGATCTCTTCCTCGGCAATTTGTTCTATAGTTTTTCTGATCGGTTCAGACTTTTGTGCTTTCTCAATACGATTTACTAGAAAGGATTTGAGCTCATCCCAAGCATCTTGCTCAAAAATTTTTTCTAAAATCATATCTTTAATAGACTTGCCTTCAATAGCAGCCATCGCCTTTATTTGCTTGTGTTGTTCTGGTGAAACATCTATGCTTAATCTGCTCATATTGTAAATATACAACAAACTGTAAAAATGTGCAAATGTGGGTTTGTGTACTATAGAAATAAGGAAGGAACAATTTGGCTCAAGGCGCTTCTTCGCGCACTTAGGAATTCCTACTTCGCGGTTAAATTCTTTACTTCAACAATATTATCTGCTTACTCTCCACCTTATCTCCAATGATGATCGATACCGTATAAATCCCATTCACAAAATCACCTAGCTCTATTCTAGTCTCTTTTTCACTAGGAGTTATGGCTTTGACCATCATTCCATTGGCACTGTATATTTTGATTTTATCTGGAACATTGTTGGCTTTCACATTGATGAATTGAGTGGCAGGGTTTGGGTATACACTAACTTCTATGTCGTTATTCTCTTGTCTATTATCAGCATCACACGAATAAGGTTTACTGTATTGAGTGATCAGCCTTACCAAACAATCATTTAATTTTTCTACTTCATAATCATCCACTACAGGATCGAGATGGGGATTGCCTATACCACTATCATCAGTGATAAACACATAGGTGCCATTCGTAAGAATAGACATGAACTTCATAAGAAACTCTGTCTCTCTCCCTATTCCACTTGCAGTAACTGGAATTAGTTTTATACCGCGGCTTGCTGCTTCTTTGATTTGAGATCGGATCTTTGCCATCGTAGCATCATCTTCATGTGGAGGTGCATCGAGAATCAAAAAAACTAGTTTCAAAGCATCTTCTCTCCAAGAAAGGTTCAATGTTTCTTCAAGTGCCGCTTCCACAGCTTCAGGACCATCTCCACCACCGTTAGAATTTTGATTGGCTACGAACTTGATTGTCTCATCCATAATGGGAGAAAGGGGAGATATTCTAGTCAAGTATTCATCATTTACATCTCGATAAAATACTGAACCAAGATTGAAATCTATGTTTTTATTAGTCTCCTTGATTCTGTCAATGACATCTAGCAACTCAGATTTCAAATAGCTAATTTCATCATTCATGGAGCTTGTAGCATCAACGGCAAAAACAACATCCATCTTTTCTGGACTGTAACACGCTTCATTCATTACGAAAGTATTACTGCCATCTTCAATTTTAACAATATCACTTTTTACTTGATTGGCCACTCTTATTGCAAATGCAGATTGATCTTTGTCTATTGCATTTTCCCACAGTTCCGCTTTTCCAGCATTGTCTGTTCGTGTTTCCCAGATTACTTTCTCATCATTATCTATAAGTTGTACTCGAATATTGGGCATTACAGCATTGTTTTGGTTGACGACCATTACACTATATCGATCTGTAGGATGGATAGAAAATCGCTCCATCATAATGCTATAATCTTCATCTTCCAAAAGCGTCAACCAATCTTTCCAGTTGTGGAGGTCATTCCATTCACCAGCAGTCATTTGTCCAGATACAGGCAATTCAGACCTATTGGAGGAGGCACTACTAGCCACACCTAAACCGGAAACCCTAACACCATCTGTATAGTAAACCGAAGCATTAGATCTCGAGCCTCTTATTGATGGTTCTGAACTTTCTGAGGATACTCCGGATATCGCAATGCTATGATTAGAAATATCCAATGTAGGAAGAGATCGAATTTCATCCTCAGTAATTGTACTGCCACTGGTTGTATTATCAATTTCAATCAATGGAGCTTTATATTCGACGATTTCTACAGCATCCATAAGTACACCTTCAGAAATAGCAAAATCCAATCGATTTGTTCTACCAGCTTTAATTATTGCGTCAATAATTTTCTGAGGAGTATATCCAATGTAGCTTACTTGAATATCGTAAGTCCCAGGATCGACATCAGAAAAAAAGTAATTTCCATCCAGATCAGTTTCTACTCCTGTAATCAAGACATCATTTTTATAAAGTGCGACGGTTCCAAATATAATTGATCGACCTGTAGCAGCATCGGTTACTTTTCCCTCTAATGAAGTTTGTGAATATGTGATTGTAATGGAAAGGAGGGCAAAAATGGCTGTGTAAATAGCTGTTTTCATAATCAAAGTTTATTTTTAATAATGGCAGATACAACTATAAGACGGGAAAAAAATTAGAAATACATAAAGAAGATGTTAAAATTTAAAAAGAAAAAGCCCAAGTAGAAATTATCGACTTGGGCTTTTAGACTTCATATGCTTTATTAATCTTTAAGGTGTGTCTGCGCAGCTTGTAATATTTCTTTTGACTGACCTTCTGTATTTGCAACAAATGCAACTACTTCAACATTATCATCTTTCCACAATCCATCTTCATCTTCAGGAATGGTAAAGTTGTATCTTTTCTTAACAATCTTGCCTGGTTCTAGTTTGCTTGCAAATACATCTCCATCAAAATTGGTAATGATTTTTCTCAGGACATGGTTGTGTATATAATCTTCAATGACAACATTCTGATCATCCTGTGCATCTTCTATATCACTTTCAGTAAGTAAAATGGTCAATTTGAATTCTCCATTCAATTCTTCTAAAGCCAAAGCAGCAACAGTCAATTCTAATAGCCTCGTTTCTGGGTTATATGATTTTGTAATTGACAATTCCATCATTTGTGGTTTTTCCAACTCTCTTTCTATATATCCCTGCCATTGACCATTAAAAGAATTGCCAAAATCTCCATCTAATTCATCGAAAAAAATTCTATTAAAATAAGCAGCAGGTTTGCCAAGATATTCTTTTAAATAATCGTCCAAAAATACAGCCCCTTCTGTTCGAAAATCATATTTACTTGTAGATAGTGGCTCAGTTAATATGCCTCCATGAATTCCAACAAGTATCATATTATCAGGAAAGAGTTCTAATATAGCGGCTAGCCGTTCTGAACCAGCTGGACAATTTGGGCACTTCACACCTGTTAGCTCTTCTACCAATACTACCTTACCAGTAGTAGGAGGGACAAATTCGGGAATCACTACCATCTTTTCTTCACAAGCTGTGAAGAAAATTATTAAGCTAAAAAGGATTAATATATTTTTCATTTCAATTGATTTACTTGTTTAAAAATTAGAAGAAACAGAAAACTTAACACCACTGAATGCAGGTTCCAAACGACAGATTCCTCCTGAACATACGATTCCTTCTACTTGTTTTACATACCGTAGTTGGAAACGATTGGCTTTATTTATATATACAACGCCTAATGTAGGATATGCAATATTTAGCGATTCTCCAGTCTCCGGATCTTTAGGAGATTTGTCAGAAGGGCTTACATTATACATAATCGATGCTTCGAATATCCAATGAGGTGCAATTCCATATTCAGCCAAAGCAAAAAACCAACTTCCAAAATCTTCTTTTGTAGACATATATTGTGTCTCAAGACGTAAAGATTTCTTTCGTGTAAACTTATAAAGAAATTCTAAATAAGGCGTTACCGTACTTACTAATGGTACATCTGGCTTTACTTCATAAATTTGTTGATTGTACTTTTGAAGCTGTAATCCTCCTGTCAGTTGCCAGTCTCTCTTGTACTTATATACTACTTCTCCTAGTATCTCTCTATAAAGAAGTGTCTTCTCATCCTTTAGGTCTGTGATATTAGAAAAATTAGCAACGAAACTCAGTTTTTTGTTCAATCTATATCTGATATCTGCTTGAAAAGCTTGTTCACTCAAATCTTGAGTAGCTGGTGCATATCTAGCCGTCAGTCTATATGTATTAAAACGATTCATCGGCGGGATGTAATTGATCAATCCTCTATTCAGCGTCAAGTTCGGGTCAGATCTGAAATTGAAGTTTTCGGTTCTTTTTCCTTCGACAGTAATACCCAAACTTCCTTTTGCAAATGAAAAACTAGAGTATAAGATAGAACCCGATTCTTTTTTAAATTTTCCAAACGTGGTTACACCAGTAGTTTCAGTTCTCGGCTCTGTACTATCAAAAAATGCTTCTTCCGTTTTATAAGCTCCTTCAAAATACCAAGTCAAACTTTTATATGACATCGTATTATAAAGGGAGAATAAGTATACATTATATACTGGTATGAGTTGCTCTTCTGGAAGATAAGTCTTTACATTGTCAATGATCAAATCCATCGTTTCATCATCAATTGTACGATTGACAATACCAATTCCAGGACTTAGATTTATTGGACTTTCTTCGCTACCAAGAGCTAGATACCCGTCAATGGCACCTCCTTTTATAATACCCGGATTGACGCCTAACAAAAATTTCTGCTTTCCAGTAAATGCCTTTATTTTCCAATCTTCACTTAGGTCGTACACCACTTTGGCACCCAATAATGAATTATCAATCAACAATGGTCGAGACTCCCATGCTCTATATATAATACCACTGCCTATCTGATCATATATATATCCAACCTCTACATTGAATTTGTTGATTTGCTTATTGATAAACCATCTTCCAATTCCTTGATCCGTATATGACCCTGTCGGATTGAATAAGTTCGAGTTATTGAACATATCAAAACGGATTCCAAGGTTTAAGCCCTTTATGCTATAGTTTAAATTCAGCCATGCTTCACCACCTGTCAATTGGTTGTCATATTGAGGTGTATTATTAGCATTGATTGTAGAATCTCTAAGGAATACATTGAAGTTTGATTCGAAGTTGCCAGAGAAAACGCCTTTGTCCTGACCATTTGCTTGCAAAAGACACCCTATAAGTAAAAGTGTCATTACAGCGTTTTGTACGAATTTCATAAAGTTATTTTTCGTTAGTTATTTTCGTCGATTGTGATATAAAGTCTAAAGAAACATACTTTCTTGTTAAAGAAATCAAAAATATTAAATTATGAGCTATGATTTCTGTTACTTCGTAAGAAATAACTCGTCAAAACCACGTATGTTCATTTGGAGACATGATTAAGATTCGGTTTTAAAAGTATTAAATAAAATCTTTATCATTGCTCCTCTTACTAGATAAAATTTAAATAAATGAAACATTTTTTTGCAATTTTAGGCGTATTTTTTGTGCTATCAGCATTTACGATCCATAATTCACCTACGACTGACGGCAATACTTTACCAGCAGTAGATGTCAAAACAATGGGTGGCAAATCTGTGAATATCCAAGATTTAGTAGGCAATGGCAAGATTACAGTAATTAGCTTCTGGGCTACATGGTGCTCACCATGTAAAAGAGAACTTGATGCAATAGCTGAAATTTACCCAGATTGGCAAGATGAATTCAATGTAGAATTATTAGCTATAACTATTGATGATGCAAGAGGTGTAGCGAAAGTACCTGCAATGATAGCTTCAAAAGGTTGGGAATACAAAGTGCTTTCAGATTCAAAACAAGAATTGCAAAGAGCATTAAACTTCCAGACAGTACCTCAGACATACTTATTGAATGAAGCTGGAGAGATCATATACACACATTCAGGATATACTTCAGGAGATGAATTCGAATTAGAAGATGAGATTAAGAAACTTGCTGGGAAGTAAGTACATATAAGAAATAAAATATAAAAAGGGATAGCAAGTAATTGTTGTCCCTTTTTTATTGTACGCTATCCCAAGTGAAAATCACAATATGAAGTCATTTAAGAATACGAAGACTATCTAAACACAAAGCATTAAGGACATTGGACTACAGCTATTTCTCCTTCCATAGCTATGGCTATGAAACTCAAAATGAGCTTTGCCAATATCCTTAAGCCTTTATGCTCGATTTAGTCCTGCATTCTTAAATGACTTCAATACTTCCCTAATGAGTATTACTTCAATATCAGTTATAATTCAAATTCTATTCCCACATGAAGATGTATTTGCCAAACAAGCCAAGTGCCAAGATAGCGTGAAAAAGATTTCATGATTTTTGCAGCAACAATTTTTTTCAAAGGCTTACGTTTTCATTTCTACAAAATCAATTATATTGAAAATTATAAATCAAATAAGTCTATTGATAATTACCATCTGTATAGTTTCATGTAAAGCGGATGAGGAAATCACCTCTGGTCTTCTGGAGAAAAATATTAATTCCTTAGTACAAACCTTCACTCTAGATTTAGACGCTACTGGCAATCAAGTTACCTTCGAAACTGATGCAGGAAGTGAGTTTAGGTTTAGTAAAACTGGCTTTACAGAAAATGGAGCAGCAGTCTCTGGCATCATTGAAATAGATATAATTGAGATCTTTGACAAAGGATCAATGGCTATTACAGGAAAGCACACGATGACCGATGATTCAATTTTGATATCTGGTGGAGAACTCTTTATTAGAGCTTATAAAAGTGATAATGAACTAGACTATGATTTCACTTACAGAGTAGAAGTGCCCTCAAATCAATCTGGCAATTACTCTATAAAAATGCAACTTTTTACAGGAGGAGAGAACTTGAATTCATCACAAGATTGGGTTTCTGCACCGAATATTTCAGATACTTGGGGTGTTTTTGGTCAGACTGATTCTTCTTCATATTCACTTAATTTAACTGGATTTGGATGGTTTAACTGTGATCGATTCTATAACGACACTCGACCACTTACTGAATTAGATATTTTAATCCCTAACCAATTTGATAATGATAATTCTATAGTTTATTTGGCTATCAAAGGAGAACAAAGTAGTTTGGGAATTGCGACAAAGGGTAAATATCCTATAGGACTAGATGTTCACTTGATTTTTAGTGCAGAGTCAGAAGATCAGTTTTTATATCAAATAATCAGCGGGCAAGTAAGTGAAGATGAGTATAAATTCGATAGAGATAAGATGCAACTTGTAAATTCTGATGAATTGAAGGGTATAATTAATGGGTTGGAGTAATTCACAGCTGGAGAATATATTTTTGTGTACAGACCCCTAAAAGTCAGAGAATAAGAATTTTTCAGTAGAAAAAATATTTAAGGATATTTTTCTTTCAAACGATATTATAGGCATTCGTGAGCTAATTGGAAAGTTATACTTGTTTGTCTTTAATGGACACTTTTAAGTAGTTCTACGTGAAATTTGCGTAGAATTACGCATTTTTTACAAATGTGTGTTTCTGAGATTAGGCAGATATTTGCCAAATACAATTTCACAAATACCTGATATGTAATTAGTTAAAGTAGTGTTTTGACATTCAGAATAATAGTAAATGGGTTTTTTTTAAGCTTTTGTGATGCCAATTTATATGGAAAGGAGTTTTGAAACAAAACTCGTTCAAAATATATTCATAATTTAGTGATGAAAATTGAATAAAGGATAACTAATAATTATGGATACCAAAAAAACTAAAAGTCCATTTATCAATAGAGAATTTGAACTTCATGAATTTAAGCATCTCCTAGCAAATAATAATACGAAAAACACTGCAATCTTACTT